>ERZ808240.1843-NODE-1843-length-24851-cov-6.604977_pt1 | contig 24851 bp, 20 predicted proteins | sample MGYA00521084_ERZ808240 | MGnify/ENA primary metagenome ERZ808240 (study PRJEB31516, sample SAMN03275571) | gut metagenome | biome: mammalia-associated habitat; material: feces | host: Papio cynocephalus | place: Kenya | collected 2012-08-06 ... | reverse complement strand
CGACCTCCGCGCTCGACCCTGAGATCGTCGGCGAGGTGCTGGACGTCATGAAAAACCTCGCCCAGCAGGGCATGACGATGGTCGTCGTCACGCACGAAATGGCGTTTGCCAAGGAAGTGAGCGACCGCGTCGTCTTCATGGATCAGGGTGTCATCTTAGAGCAGGGCTCGCCCAAGGAGGTCTTCGGCAACCCGAGAGAGCCGCGCACGCGCGAGTTCCTCAGCCGTTATCTGGAGGATAAGATGCAATGATGCAGAAAAAAATCACTGACTTTTTTGCCCTCGAGGGCAGCTATCCCGACTTGGACGGCGAGGGCGCGGCCGCGCGCCTGTCCGCTGCCATCCGGTGCAAAACCATCAACTACTTTGACCACAGCCAGACGGACTATTCGGAGTTCGACAAGCTGCATGCGCACATCAAGGCAAGCTACCCCAACATCATGCGTGCCGGTACGTTTGAGCGCATCGGCCACCACGCCGTGCTCATCACCATCCCCGGCAGCGACACTTCTCTTCGTCCCTGCCTCTACATGTCGCATCAGGACGTCGTTCCCGTCGTCGAGGGCACAGAACAGGACTGGACGCATTCCGCCTTCTCCGGCGACATCGCGGACGGCTACATCTGGGGGCGCGGCACGCTCGACATCAAAGAGCAGGTCTTCGGCATTTTAGAGGCTGCGGAGTATCTGCTCGCCCACGGCAAGTCCTTTGCCCGCACGGCGTATCTCGCCTTCGGTGACGATGAGGAAACGCTGAACCTCGGCGCGCTCGCCATTGCCGAGCATCTGAAAGCGCAGGGCGTGACGCTCGAATTCGCGCTCGACGAGGGCGGCTGCAAAATCGAGCCCGGCACGGCCTTCGGCGCTCCGGAGACGTCCATTGTCAGCGTGCAGCTGATGGAAAAGGGCTACGCCGATTTGGAGCTCTCCGTCCACAGCATCGGTGGGCATTCGAGCCGCCCGTTCGGCGGCACGTCGCTTGGCCGCCTGTCCGGTGCCATCGCCGACATCACGCGCGCGCCGTTTTCCGTGCATCTCAACAGCGCCATGACCGGCGCGTTTGAAACGCTCGCGCCCTATATCACTGAGGAGCCGCTCAAAACGCTCGTGCAGGATGTCGCGGGCAATGCAGACGCCATCGCGGCCTACTGCATGGGCTCGCCCGACCTCTTCCCGTTTGTCACCACCACCATCGCGCCCACAATGATTCACGGCGGCAGCGCTGCGTGCAACGTGATGCCGCAGGACATGACGGCGGTCATCAACTTCCGCATTGCCGACGGCGACAGCATGGAGAGCGTCATGGCCCACTGCCGCGAGGCCGTGCAGGACAAGGGCGTCGAGATGCGCTTTTTGCAGGCCAACGATCCCTCTGCCATTGCGCGCCGCGACGGCTACGGCTACCGCACGGTCGTCGAGAGCATGCATCGCTACTTCCCTGACGTCGTGTTCATCCCGTCAATGACCGTCGCGGCGACAGACGCGCACCGCTACGAGGAAATCTGCGACACATGTCTGCGGTGCAGCCCGTTCATGACCGAGCCTGCGGAGGCCGCCTCCGGCGTGCACGGCACGAATGAGCGCATCCTCGTGCGCTCGTACCTCCAAGGCATCCGCGTGCTCATCGATCTGATGGAGCACGCCAATGTGGAACCGTGAGTTTACGAAAGAATAGCGGCGGGCAGCTGTGCTGCCCCGCCGTTTGCTTTTACCGATCAGCCCGCGTGAGCCTCGAGTACGGCAAGCTCTGCATCATGCAGGAAAACCATATCCAGCGCGAAATATTCTACTGGCAGATCATGAAAAGCTGGCAAAATGAAAAAGGTGTGTGTTCCGAAAAGTCGGAACGCACACCTTTTTGCACAGACATTGGAGATTATCCTTCGTCGTCGGCAAGGATATTCTCTTCTTTTTTGACATTCTTTTTGATCACCCAAGCAGCAGAGATCAGCGTAACCAGTAAGAACGCCGCAGAAATGGGACGCGTCACAAACGGAAGCAGGCTTCCCTCGCTCATCGAAATGGCTCGGCCCAAATTCGTCTCCAAAATGGGGCCAAGGATAAAGCCGATGATAAACGGCGTTGTGGCAAATCCGAATTGCTTCAGAAAGTAGACAATGATGCCGATCACGACAACCATAAGGATATCAAACGCACGGTTTTTATCCGAAAACGTACCCACCATACAAAGCGCGATAATGACAGAGTACATAATGTACTTCGGCACGTCGAGCATCTTCACGAAAACCTTGATGCCGCGCCATTCGAGCAGCAGCATGAAAATGTTAGCGAGGATGAACGCTGTATAAATACCATACACCATCGCGCCGCTCTTGGTGAAGATCAACGGGCCCGGGGTAATACCGTGCACTGTCAGCGCTGCCAGCAGCAGTGCAGTCGGTGTGTTGCCGGGAACGCCGAGCGTCAACAGCGGAATGATTGCACCGCCCGTATTGGCATTATTTGCCGTTTCTGAGGCAACCAACCCGCTGATGCAGCCTGTGCCAAATTCCTCGGGATGCTTGGACGCGCTCTTTGCCGCACCGTAGGCAAACACGCCGGATGTGTTGGCGCCGAGTCCGGGCAAAATACCGATCACAATACCGATGATCGCGCTGCGCAGCATGTTGACCGTCTCCGACTTGAATTCCTTCATCGTAATGCCGAAGCCCTTGACCTTATACGGCACTTTCTTTCCCAGGTTATTCTCCGCACCGGCGGAAGCAATGATCTCGCAGATCGCAAACACGCCGATCAGCAGCGGGATCATGGACACGCCGGAGAGCAGATTGCGATTGCCAAAGGTCAAGCGCGCCACACTGCCAACGGGAGAAACGCCGATGCACGCAACCAGCAGACCCATAATCCCGCTGATCAGGCCGTTGATCATAGACTTTCCCGACAGACTCGCAATAATTGTCAAGCTCATGATGGCAATCGAACAATATTCATAGGGAGAGAATTTGAGCGCAGCCTGTGCCAGCAGCGGCGCAATGCAAATGAGTGACAGCGCACTGAGAATGCCGCCGATAAACGAGTAAAGCACGCCGATGCCAAGAGCCTTGCCGGCCTCGCCACGGTCCGCCATCGGGCCGCCGTCGAAAACCGTGCACATCGAAGCAGGCGTTCCAGGGATCTTGATCAGAATAGCGCTGATCATACCGCCCGAAATGCCGCCGACATAAAGTCCGAGCAGCAGTGCAATTCCCTGATACGGTTCCAGTCCAAACGACATCGGCAGGAACAGGACCATTGCCATAACGGCAGACAATCCGGGGATCGCGCCAAAAATAATACCGACAAAAGTGCCGAAAAAGTTCCAGGCAAAGCAAGCTGGGGTCAAGACAGACAGGATTCCTTCCAGTAACATTTCAGCACCTCCTTAAAATAGATGATTGAGCACGCCCGGCGGCAGCATGACGTTGAATCCATAAACGAACAACGCATAAACGCCGACAGAGCCAATCACTGCAATCAGGGCAATCAGCGCGTAATTCTTCTTTCCGTCCTTCAAAAGAAGCATCTGGATCACCAGATAGAGGAATGTGTCCACCACATACCCCAGCGGCTTAAAGAGCAGCGCATAAGCTACGATCAAAGCCATAGTGAGCAGGCTCTTTTTCGGAACATGAATATCATGCTTTTCGTCCTCCTCCGGTTTCATGCGAACACCGCTGTACAAGCGGATCACGCTGAGAAGGCAAAGCGCTCCAAACAAAATAGAGGGAAGAAAAAGAGGATGAATGGAAAGAGTTGTTTCGCCAGTGTTTCGAATGCAGTAAATCAGCCCCACAGCGCTTGCCGCGATCAAAACCAGCGAAGAAATAATTTTTTGTCGTTTCAGCATAGCGCAACCCCTCGATCTCAGAAGCCCAGACGAGTCTTCGTCTCAGCAAGAGACTCGACCTGCATATTGTAAGAGGTCTCCGCATCGTTGTAGTAGATATTGCCGCCCAGCGCTTCAACTTCCGCTGCAAAGTCAGGATCCTCGCAGATCTCCTGCATCACGCTGTCAAAGTAGTCAATGATCTGCTGGTCAGTGTCCCTAGGGAAACGGAAAGAGAAAATGTAGGGGCTGACAACATCCTTGCCGATCAGTTCAGTCAGGCAGGGAACATCCTCGTGCGCCGCGCTGCGCTCCGTACCAATGGAACCCATTACGACCAGGTCACCGTTTTCAATGTAATCCTTCAAAATGCTGTAGTTGGCATAAATCAGGTCATGCTGACCGCCGAGTAGCGCGGCAACACGCTCAGAAGCAGAGCCGCTTCCCTCAACCTGCTTGATGGAAATACCGGCAGCATCTTCGATCTGCTGGACGATATCATAGCCATTGGAGTTCGCATTTGCCACAATGGTAAGCTCATCCGGATGGGCCGTGGCATACTCGACAAGATCGTTCCAGTTCTCAAAGCCGAGGTCCTTTCTTGCGCAGAGCGTGTAGGAGTTATCAACAAGGACCGTGCAGCCCTGTGCCATATCGTCCACAAAAGAAATTCCAGCCGTACCGGTCGCTTCATTCACAAGGCAGCCGTAATGGTTGAAAAGCACGCTGTAACCGTCGGCTGGGCTCTCCATCACAGAGATCGCACCGGTCGTGCCGTTGGCGCCGGTGGTATTCACGACAACAACCGTAACGCCCAGCTTCTGTTCAAGATACTTTGCGCAAAGGCGCGCATAGAGATCGCTGTCGCCGCCGGCGGCATACGCCACCGTGATCTGAATGGTTTTGGTCGGCCAGTTGAGATCGCTTTGCTTCTGGGCGTCGGTACTGTCATTTGCCTGATCCTGACCGCAGGCAGTAAGAGAGAGAATCATCACGAGGGAAAGAATAAGGGCAATAATCTTTTTCATGGTAATGTTCCTTTCAATTCTTTATTATTTATTTTTCTGTAAAAACGATGCAGGCCGGGGCGCTGGCGATCATATCGGCATCGGCATAAGTCAATTTGCCTGTTTCCGGATCGATCAGATATCGGGTCACGTTGTGTCCCTTTTCATTGGCTGCGTAGAGCTCCGTTCCATCTTTCGAAATAGCAAAAAAGCGCGGCTTTGCGATCTGCTCTGTGCACCAGCCGTTTGGTGTAAGAAGCCCATCCGGCCCGATTGTAAACGAAGCAATGCTGCTGTGCTCACGATTTGACGCATAGAGGAATCTGCCGTTCGGATGCACTTCGATTTCCGCAGCCGAGTTCTTTGCGCCAAGGAAATCAGGCGGCAGGGTCGGCACGATCGCAAGCGGCATAAAAACGCCGTCTTCATAGCGGCAGGCCACAACGCTGCCAAACCACTCCGTCAGAAGATAGGCAAGCTTTCCGTTGGGATGAAATGCGATATGGCGCGGGCAGCTTCCCGGGCGAACATGCAGCGTCTGCCTGAGTGACAAGATACCTTCATTGTCCATCGTATAGGTATTTACACTGTCCGTTCCCTTATCGATCTCAACAAGATAGCGGTAGTCCGGCGTAAAACGCGTCTGATGCGGTTTGACCGCATTCTGCGCCGCACGGAGCGGGCCAAGCTCTCCTGTCGGGATCTCGATACCGGCAATATCTCCGAAGGAACCGTCTTCAAGGAGTCGGATCGTTACGATGCCTCCATCGTTCCCTCCACTACAGGCAGAGACAACCAGAAAGCTATCCTCCCGGTCTGTCTGAAGAAAAACTCCGTTGTGAAAGCCGATTTTCCTCTCGTTGAGCAGCTGCAGCGATCCATCCTGATCGTCAATTGCGTAGGCTGCAACATATTCTCCGTCTGACTGCACTGTATAGAGTACGTGCTTTTTCTTTCCCAGCGCAAGAAACGACGGATTCATGCGGGAAACGATCTGGATCTCTTCCCACTTCTGTTCGCGCGAGGGCCGCCGAAAAACGCTGATGCCTCCCTGACCGAGGCCACCGCGTTTTTTCGTCGTATAGCTGCCTACATAGGCAAATTCCATTGCAGTTTCCTCCGTCAGAATGTAACAACGCCCAGCTTTTCTGCCTTGGCAGTCCAGGAACTCTCATGCTCTTCATAATTCACATGGCCTTCTGCGTAGGCGCTGAGCTTCTTCGTCTCTTTGGCAAGCTTCTCCTGTGCTTTGTCGATGATATACGGTGCGTCATCCTTTCGGATCACAACAACACCGTCCAAATCACCGACAAGGATATCGCCCGGCAGAACAACTACGCCGCCGCAGCACACAGGGACGTTGATCTCACCGGGGCCGTTTTTAAAGGGGCCCTGCGGCGTGATCCCCTTGGCGTAGACCGGTATGGACGAGCGCAGAATCCCATCCAGATCCCGCAGCGCACCGTTGACAACAATGCCCGCCAGTCCTTTCTTTTCAGCATAGGTGATCATGATTTCGCCTGCAAGAGATCTCTCCATGCAGCCGCCGCCATCCACAACAAGGACATCGCCTGGCTGGGCAATATCCAGCGCGCGGTGGAACATCAGGTTGTCTCCCAGTGGTGCCCGGACCGTGATCGCCGTCCCAAGCATCGGCAGATGGTTGAGCGACTTGATGCTCGCATCCGTATTGTACAGGCGGTTCATCATGTCGTTAATGTTGCTCGACGGGATCCCTCGAAATCGCTCAACAAGTGCGCGATCCGACCGCTCAACATTGGTAAAAATACGAAAACCGGCTCCCTCAGGCATTTGCGGCGTCCTCCTTTTCCATCTTGGTATCTTTCAGCAGCAGATCAACGACTGCCCGCAGATCCGGCTCCTCATTCGGCCCGATGCGGTCTTTATAGTTGCAGGCAGCAAGCTGTTTGAGTTTCTTTGCTGTGGCGTGAGAAATAGACGCATCATACCCCATGCTTTCCACAGTCTTTGCAGCAGCCTCGGCCTCCACAGCTCGCCTCTCCGCATGAACAAGCGTGCGGTAAAGTGTTTTATCCGCAAACTCTTCAATATTGCGATCCTTAAATGTATTCTTCGTCAAATCAATGATGTAATCCAGCACTCCGTACGCAGCGGCGGGGACATAGCTCTCGATCAGCAGCTGCGGCAAGCCCTTACTGAAAACACTCTTGAACATCTTACAGGCACTTGCACCACCGGCGGGAGCATCCAGCTTTTTTATCACGGTGTTGTACTGCCCGTAGGCATTGCAGAATGCCTCTGCACCATCGCCGGAAGCATACATTTTCGTGCGGTGCTTACCGGCCGGAACCATTCCCAATACGCCGACATCACAGAAAAGAACTCCCTCCTGACGCGGCAGCTTATCGATCTCCGTCATATCCGTGGGACTTGAGGAGTTCAGGTCTACATAAACCTGACCCGAAACAAGATTGGGCAAAATGCCATTCGCCACGGAAACACATACGGCAGGACTGTTCATCGAGAGAACAAAGTCCGCATTGCGGTAAGCATCCTCCAGAGTAGGTGCCAGAGAAATTCCAACTTCATCCGCTCTTTCCCGAATCAGTTTCCCTCGTACAGGATCGTCCTGCATCATATCATAGGCTGTAATGCTGTCCAGCCCTTCTCCGCGCAGGCCCTTTGTAATGTTGTAAGCCGCCTCACCAAATCCGATGAAGGCAAAAAGATATTTCATTCGCGTTCACTCCTTGCAGTGTGGTCTTAGAAGATCTTCGCTTACCATTTAGCAAACTGCGTGCCAACTCGCGAATGCCCTAAAATACGCAATTTTTCCACTACTTTCTCCATTTAATATTTCATAATTGAAATTCATATTTCAATTATGTTATAATCAAAATGAAAGGAGGCTCTCAAATTGGATAATTCGATCATTTTCATCACCAAATCTTGGCACCATTATACTGCGGCGCAGGAGATTTTGCAGCGCCATCGGATCGAACTGCCCGTCTTTTTTGCAAGCGACGTGATCGACGCTGTAAAAATTGCCGGGGTACAGATTGAAAACGGGGCCAAAGTTTTGATTTCGACCGACTATTTGTGCACTCTTTTTATGGAAAAATTTGATGTGCCGATCGTCCCCGTAAAACGCAGCAGTCATTCTTTCTGCATGCGCATTATGGAGGCGCGTGAAAAGGGACATCGCGTTGCTCTTCTCGCAAGAGTCGGTTCATCCTCCTTCACACAGGCCGCACAGGAAGCACAAAGTCTCTTTGATAAAGATGTTGCCCTGTATTATTTTAAGCAAAACGATAAAACCCTCGCCGCCACGCAGCGCATCAAAGCAGACGGCTTCACAGCGATCATCGGTCCTTCCTGGATCCATGAAGCCGCTATTCAGGCAGGGCTCGAATTTCTCAATGTGCCCCTGCCTGAATCTCCCTTTCTGGATGCCATTTCGCTCGCGCGATACAATCTTCGCATTTATCAGGAGCGAATGGAAAAAGAGCAGCTTATCAGCGCGATCCTTGATTCGGCAAATGAGGCGATGATTGCTTTGGACAGCCGCGGGACGATCATCAATATCAATCGCGCGGCCCGCCAACTCTTTGACGTTGCCACCGATGAAGTTATTCAGCAGCCGTATGAAAAAACGCCTTTGAGCTGCCTTGAACTTCACAACAGCCTGACCCTTGGTCAGCCGATCAACAGCTCTATGGCGACCTTTCGCAGCCGAAGTTTTATTTACAGCACGATCCCTCTGCCGGGCAGTCAGGACGGACACTCTCTGATCGTCAAATGCACTGCGATCGAACAGCTGCAGGAGGCTGAGCATAACCTTCGCATGAAGCTGCTGCCGCGCGGCAGTACTCCAACCAAGTTTTTCCATAACATTGTCGGGCAGAGCGCAGCGATCACACAGTCAATCGAGATCGCCAAGCGATATGCAACCGTAGATTCTACCGTTTTAATTTCAGCGCCGAGCGGCTGCGGCAAAGAAGTTTTTGCACAAAGCATCCACAATGCCAGCAGCCGAAAAGGTATGCCGTTCGTCGTCATCAACTGTGCTGCCATGCCGGAAAGCATTTTGGAAAGCATTCTTTTCGGCTATGAGCCCGGCAGCTTCACCGGTGCGCGCTCCGGAGGAAAAGCCGGCCTTTTTGAATTGGCTCACAAGGGCACCGTATTCCTTGACGAAGTAAGCGAAATGCCGCTTGCCATGCAGGGGCGTTTTCTCCGCGTCCTGCAAGAGCGGGAAGTCATGCGCATCGGCAGTGACCGCCCCGTTCCTATCGACATCCGAGTAATCGCGGCTACCAACCGAAATCTTTTAAAAATGGTACAAGACGGCGCGTTTCGCGAAGACCTCTACTATCGACTTGGCGTATTGCTGCTGAAAATTCCTCCGCTGTCGCAGCGGCAGGATGACGTTCCCGCGCTCACCAGATATTTTTTGACAACGCGCAGTATGGAGCTCCATTGCAGCCCCTATGACATTTCCCCCGATGCTTTGGAGCTATTATGTCATCAGCATTATAGCGGCAATGTTCGGCAGCTGAACAATATTCTTGAGCGTGCAATGGTACTCTCGCCCACACACATGATTGATCTCGCCACTGTGCGCCTCGCGTTTGATAACGCTGCTGATCCGTCCGTACCGTCAAACACCAGTCCGGAACATCCGCTGCGCTCACTTCGCTCTCAGCAAGAAGCCGATGAAATCCGCGCCGCACTGAGCGCCGCCAGCGGAAACCGCGCCAAGGCCGCAGCAATGCTCGGCATCAGTACAACGACCCTTTGGCGCAAAATGCGAGCGTTGCAAATTCAGTAACACATCGCATCACTTAGCATGCTGTTGCCTAAAAAGCCCGCTGCCCTGCGCATTGCGCAGGGCAGCGGGCTTTGCAACGGTCGCAATTTACAATTGGTCGCTGACAGGCTTCGTCACTTCTGAATATCGATACACAAATAGCAGAACTTAGAACAAAAAGGGCGCGTTGCAAAATAACGCACCCTTTTCAGTTACATATTTTTCACCGTGCTGCCTTACTCAGCAGTAGTACTCCATCGGGTAGGTGAGGTATTCGACCGGCTCGAGCTGGTCGCAGGTGACGTAGCCGGCGGGGGCGCGGAGCAGGGACGGGATGCGGTTGATGACCGTGGCGCAGGTGTGCTCGACGGTCGCGGGCTTCACAACGTGGAACTCCGTCTTCGGCTCGCCGAAGATCTCCCAGTCGCACATGTCGCCGTCGTCCGGTCCGTAGACCTTGCCGATAGTCTCTTCTTCCACGGTGATGCCCTGCATCGTCTCGATGGTGACGACCGCCGACATGCCGATGGCGTTGCCCGCCTTGATCTCCTTGCCGAGCGTCTCACTGTAGATGTCCTTGTCGATGATGCAGGGGACGTGCTTCTGCGAAATGCTCTTGATCGTCAGGCCCAGCTTGCTGCAGATCGCCTCGGCGGCGTTCCACGCGTAGGACGGCTCAAACTCGGTCGGATGCGCGATCTTCGCTTCAAACTCCTCCGGCGTCAGATCGCAGCCGTGCGCCTGCGCCAGTGCGATGCCGTACTCGTCCACATTGTAGCTGTAAGCGCCCTTGATCTTCGTGATGTTATGGCAGCCGGCGGCCACGAGGCCGACCATATTGATCCAGAAAATATCCTGCATGCCGCTGCCGGTGATGGTGCAGCCGTTCGCCTTGGCCAGCGCGTCCAGCCTGTTGATCATGGCCGCGGACGTCGTCCAGGGATAGATGGCCTCCTCGCAGGTCGTGATGACGTTGATGCCGCGGGACACGCACTGCTCGATCGCTTCGTAGATATCGCCGATGAAGCTGCGGGTCGTGATGATGGCGACGTCGGCGTCGCACTCGTCAAGGACCTTCTCGGCATTATCGGAGATGATGACGCCCGTCTTGACCCCGAGCTCCGCCCAGTCGCCGATGTCCCGGCCGACGGACGCGCCGTGGCCGATGCCGCCGACGATCTGCGCGCCATGCTCATAGGCGTAGCGGAGGGTATACTTGCTCATCTTTCCGCAGCCGTACTGCACGATCTTGATTTTTTCCATGATAAAAACTCCTTTCTGTAATACATAGCTACTACGGTAAAGTATATCTTTCCTCCGGAGAGAGTCAAGCATTTTGTTATATATTTAACAAAAATGTTACGACTTCTCCTTCGTGTAAGCGGTCTCATACCTCTTGACGAGACAAAGGACCGCATCGGAAAGACGGTGCGGCCCTCTGCCTGCATAGGAAGGGTTGGTTATCGGAGAAGATCTTTACTGTGCAAAACAGCCCGCTGCCGCTGTTTGGGGCCGCTTTCTTTCTGGCGGTATTTGACGCATCACGTTCCGCGCCTGCACCGCGATCTCCGGCAGGAGAGCGTAGGTGACCATCGGGGGGAAAACAAAAAAGCCTTGAAACTTACGTTTCAAGGCTTTTGTCTGGTGCGCGGTACAGGACTTGGACCATCAAGAAGGTGTTTTTGCCTGTTTTTCCCCATGCCGACCGGTGCCAGAATACGGCGGAATCGTCTATATCTATTGTCATATCATGTTGCGAAAATTTATCTCGTATCAACGCTGTAACGCTAAAAACAGGGCTAAACTTTTGTTGCCATGCTGGACATACCTTTTTTGTCAGGAGTCCGCTATCTACTTTGAATCTTAGCGGTGCCATATCCAAAAATCGAAAACAACTCAGACCCGCAAGAGTGTTCCATACACTCACAATGAAGGCAATTGATTTTGCTCAAGGGAATATTACTCGCACTATCGCTCTGACAGCCTATTATTTCATCATAAGGTAAAAGCTGCTGCCGACTGATGCCAGCATGATCTGCTCTCTTTTACGCCCTGCACACAGCGTCTCAAGTCCTCCTTCGGATCCACAAAATCACACTATTATTTTCACTTGTCAAACTCGGCATATTTCTCTATAATATACTGAGAAGTTGTCTGATGATTTCAGCTCCAAAGCAACAAATTGTATGAGGGGGGATCCATAATGGAATTACATTCTCAGCAGGTACGCGCGCTTGCGCCGGAGAGCGATCCGCTGAAGATCGGCATGGGATGGACGGTCGACGACCTGAGCAAACCCCAAATCATGGTGGAGAGTACCTTTGGCGACAGTCATCCCGGCAGCGCACATCTGGATCAACTGGTAAGCCAAGCTGTGCAAGCCGTGAACAAACATGGCGGCAAGGCCGCCCGTTATTTTGCCACCGATCTGTGCGATGGTATTGCGCAGGGACACGACGGCATCAATTATTCCCTTGCTCATCGGGAGGCGATCGTCAATCTGGTGGAGGCACAGGCCAATGCCAGCGGGTTCGACGGCGGCGTATTCGTTGCAAGCTGCGACAAATCCGTCCCCGCAATGCTGATGAGCATTGGCCGTCTCAAGGATATGAGCGCTATTATGGTGACGGGCGGCGTGATGGATGCCCATTCTCTCCCCGAAAAATACGTTATGCAGGATCCGGCCTGTGCAGTCAACAAACTGCTGACGCTCGAGCAGATCGGCAAATTCGACGCGTGGGAAAAGACCGGTGTGATCTCCGGTGCGCAGCTGGACTACTATAAGCGCAACGCCTGTCCAAGCTGCGGCGCCTGCTCCTTTATGGGTACGGCCTCTACCATGCAGATCATGGCAGAGGCTCTGGGGTTGATGCTGCCAGGCACCGCACTGATGCCCGCCACTGCACCTGAGCTGCAAAAGGCCGCTTACGAGGCGGGTGTTCAGCTAATGGATCTTGTAAAGCGAGGCATCCGTGCAAAGGATATCGTGACAGAGGAGAGCTTCGAGAACGCTATCATGGTCCACGCGGCCATTTCCGGTTCCACCAACGCGACTATGCACTTGCCCGCCATTGCGCATGAGTTTGGCATCGAGATCGACGCAAACACCTTTGATCGGATGCACCGAGGCGCACACTACCTGCTCAACCTCCGCCCCTCCGGCGACTGGCCCGCGCAATATTTCTACTACGCTGGGGGCGTGCCTCGCGTAATGGAGGAGATTCGTTCCATGCTGCATCTCGACGTAATGACCGTGACCGGAAAAACATTGGGCGAAAATCTGGAAGCGCTGAAGCAAGGCGGCTTTTACGAGCGCTGCGACGCACTGCTGCACGAGAAATCTCAGGCACTCGGCTTTTCTCTGAAACGCACCGATATCATCCATTCGTTTGATAACGCAAAAGGTACCGATGGCAGCATCGCCATTCTCAAGGGCAATCTTGCTCCCGAGGGCTGTGTGATCAAGCACACCGCCTGCCCAAAGGAAATGTTTCAGGTCACCCTGCGGGCCAGAGCTTACGACAGCGAGGAAGCGTGCATCTCCGCAGTGCTGCACGGTGAAGTTCACCCCGGAGATGCTGTTTTTATCCGGTATGAGGGTCCTCGCGGCAGCGGAATGCCCGAGATGTTCTACACCGGCGAAGCCATCTGCGCTGATCCAACACTTGCCTCCAGCGTGGCACTCATTACAGACGGGCGCTTCTCCGGCGCAAGCCGCGGCCCCGTCATCGGACATGTCAGTCCCGAGGCGGCGGTTTGTGGACCCATTGCGCTGGTGGAGAACGGCGACCTGATTCGAATCGACATACCAAACCGTGTACTTGCGATCGTTGGCGTGAACGGACAGGAGAAAGCGCCCGAGGAAATTGATTCGATCCTTGCCGCGCGCCGCGCGCGCTGGCAGCCGAGGGCGCCCAAATACAAAAAAGGACTGCTCAAGCTCTACGCCGAACACGCCGTCAGCCCTATGCAGGGTGCGTATATGGAATAAGTGCTAAAAAGGGAAAGCGTGATGTATCATATGATACATCACGCTTTTTGTCACTTTTTCAGCTTTTCCAGCTCGCAGAGAATCCCGTTGCCAACTGTCTTGAATTCATCCGCACTCAGCGCCACCTTTGGCAGCGTATCGGTAAACGGCCCCCCCCACTGCAAACCGTCCCTGTGCTTGGGAACGAGGTGCACATGGAAGTGCGAAACAATATCGCCGTAGATGGCATAATTGATTTTATCCGCTTTCGTGTAATTTGCGATCGCGTGTGCCACGAGCGATACCTCAGCAAAGAATCCGCTGCGCTGCTCATCGCTGAGCTCAAATATTTCGTCGCAATGGTCCTTCAGCGCCACAACGCAGCGTCCCTTGTGCTTCTGGTCATTAAAAAGATAGACATCCGACCATTGCAGCTCCGTCAGCGGCGTCATCAGCGCCAGCAGCCGCTCGTCCTTCTCGCAGTAAAAGCAACTCATCATATTACCTCTGCACTCTGCCGGTACCGTCGCCGCCCATGAGCTTGGTGACATCGGAAGCGCCGACGCGGTTGAAGTCGCCGATGATCGAGTGCTTCAGGCAGCTCGCCGCCACGGCGAACTCGAGCGCGGACTGCTTGTCCTCATAGTGGTTGAGACCGTAGAGCAGGCCGCCGGCAAAGCTGTCACCGCCGCCGACGCGGTCCACGATATCGCGGATCTCGTACTTCCTGGAAACATAGAAGTCCTTGCCGTCGTTCAGGCAAGCCGCCCAGCCGTTCCAGTCGGCGCTGTGGCTCTCGCGCAGCGTGATGGCGATCATCTTCATGTTCGGATACGCCGCAAGCACCTTGTCGCCGAGCGCTCTGTACTTGGCGCGGTCCAGCTCGCCGGACTCGACGTTCACATCGTCCACCGTGATCTCAAGAGACTTCTGCACATCCTCCTCATTGGCAATGGCAACGTCCACATACTTTGCGATCTCGCGCATGACCTCACTGGCCTTCTTGCCGTACTTCCAGAGGTTTTTGCGGTAGTTGAGGTCACAGGAGACCGTGATGCCGCGCTTCTTTGCCTCATTGACGGACTCGATGGAAAGCTCCATTGCGCTCTCGCTGATGGCGGGCGTGATACCGGTGATGTGGAACCACTCCACACCGTCGAACGCCTTGTCCCAGTCGATATCGCCGGGCTTGGCCAGCGCGACGGCGGAGTATGCGCGGTCGTAAACGACCTTGCTCGGGCGCTGGTTCGCACCGCCCTCAAGATAGTAGATACCCATGCGGCCCTCGCCGGTGACGATGCGCTTGGTGTCCACATTGAAGCGGCGCAGCTCCGCCTTACAGGCGTCTGCAATAGCGTTGTCGGGCAGAACGGTCAGGAAAGCCGCGTCCTCACCGTAGTTGGCAAGGGAGACGGCAACATTCGCCTCGCCGCCGCCGAAGGTGGCCTCGAGCATCGGGGACTGGAAGAAGCACTCCTGTCCGGGCGCCTTCAGGCGCAGCATGATCTCACCGAAAGTCAGAAATTTCATTGTTCGTTCCTCCCTTACTTCTGCAGCAGGTGGACGGCAAAGCCGCCGAATTCCTGCTTAAGATAGACCGCGGCCATCTTCCCGCCTTTGTACTTGGCGGTGGACTCGTCGAGGGTGAAGCCGTTTTTGGCAAGCTCCGCCGCCGCGCGGGGAATGGAATTGGTTTTGACCGCAATGTGGCCGTTTTTGCCGAGATACGGACTCTTCATGACTTCCACGCCGCTACCGGCAAAGTTGGAGCTGTTGCCCTCCTTCACGCCGAAGCCGAAGGCTGCGTCGAGTGCCTGACACACGGCGAGCGACTCGTCCGCATCGGCGGTATTCACGCCGATGTGTGCGACCTCAAAGCCGAGCGCGATCCTGCGTGCCTCCTTGCAGAGGTTCGTGATCTTGTCGAAGTTATGCGCGGCGATGTCCGCCTTGGCGCACAGCCAGCTGCCGCCGACCGCATGGATGAATGGGGCGGAGATGTACTCGGCAAGGTTCTTGTCGTTCACACCGCCGGTGGGGATGAACTTGATGCCGCCGAAGGGGCCGGAGAGCGCCTTCATCGCGCTCAGACCGCCGTAGACATTCGCTGGGAAGAACTTCACGACCTTCAGGCCGTGGGACATCGCGGCCATGATCTCGGTCGGCGTGACGCAGCCCGGAGTGATGGCAATGTCATTTTCCACGCACCAGCTCACGACCTCCTCGCTGTAGCCTGGGGAAACGATGAACTTTGCGCCGCAGGCGACGGCCTTCTTGCACTGTTCGAGCGTGATGACCGTGCCGGCGCCCACGAGCATGTCGGGGCACTCCTTGGCGACTGCCGCGATGGAGTCGGCGGCTGCCGCCGTGCGGAACGTGATCTCCATCACGTCCACGCCGCCTGCGAGCAGCGCCTTAGCGGTCGGCACTGCGTCCGCCGCGTCGTTGAGCACGACGACGGGGACTACCGCCGCGTTAAAAAGTCTTTCTAATGCTGTCATATTTTTTACCTCCCGCCCCTGTGGGCGAACAAGCGGAATGTTTACAGGTGATTGACCGGATAACGGGGAGTTCTCCCTTCCAGTACGTCTACAACGTTCTGCGCCGCCTTGGTTTTGAGCTCCGTTACACCCTCCGCCGTTGAGTAAGCCGTATGATCGGTCAGCACAACATTGTCAAGCTGGCAGAACGGTGACTGCGCGCCGAGCGGTTCATGGTTATGCGTATCCAGCCCCGCCGCGAGAATACGGTGGTTACGCAGCGCATCGAGCAGATCCTCATCCTTGACAAGCGGACCGCGGCTGACGTTGATCAGGATCGCCGTCGGCTTCATCAGCGCCAGCGTCTCCTTGCAGATCATGCCGTTCGTCTCCGCATTGGCGTGCAGATGAAGGGAGATGATATCGGAAATGCGGAACAGCTCTTCCTTTTCCACCTTGCGCACGCCGATCTCAGCAAGCTGCTCGGCGCTGATATAGGGGTCATATGCCACGACCTCGGCAAAGCCGAAGCCGCTGACCTTGCGGATCAACGCGCGCGCGATGCGGCCTGCGCCGATCACGCCAAGCGTTTTGCCCTTTAAGCGAAAGCTGTCCGCCTGAATGTTCCATTTGCCCTCGCGGACCTCGCGGTCGCGCAGCGGGATATGCCGCAGGCAGGAGAGCATCAGCGCCAGCGCATGGTCGGAAACATCCTCCATGCAGTAATCGGGAACATTGGTGACCTGAATACCCGCAGCAGTCGCCGCGTCCAGATCGACGTTCTCAAAGCCGACGCCGTAGCGGCTGATGACCCTGCACTTTTTCAGTCCCGCGACCGCTTCGGCGGTCATGGGCGCAAGGTCAAGCAGTACGGCGTCCGCATCCGCACACTGCGCCGCGATATCCGCGGCGCTTTCACAGTGGCAGAGCTTCAGCTCTGCACCGGCCTTTTCCAGAATGGCGCGCTCGATCTCATAGCTCGCATGGCGCTCATCGCTGACACAAACAAGATATTTTGCCATTGCTTCTCCCCGCCTTTACTTGACAAGATAGCCGCCGTCAACGGGGATGACCGCACCGTTGAGATAGTCGGAGGCGTGGGAGGAAAGGAAGATGGCCGTGCCCTTCATATCGTCCGGCGTGCCCCAGCGGTGCGCGGGGATACGGTCAGTAATTTCCTTATAACGGGGATTGCTGGGGTCGGTCAGGGCTGTATTCATCTCGGTGTCCATATAGCCGGGAGCAATGCAGTTGACGGTAATACCCTTGCACGCCAGCTCATTGCACAGCGCCTTGCTGAACTGTGCCACACCGCCCTTGGAGGCTGCATACGCCGGAACGGTAAAGCCGCCGAAAAAGCTGAGCATGGAAGCGATATTGACGATCTTGCCGTAGGGATGCTCCTTTTTCAGGAATTCGCGCGCGGCCATCTGGCTGAGATCAAACGGTGCGGTAAGGTTGACCTCAATCACATCGTTCCAGTCCTCAAGCGGAAAATCGGGGCTGGGATAGCGGCGCTGGATACCGGCGGCATTGATGATAATATCGAGTCCGCCGAGCAGCGCAACAGCCTTTTCAAACCCCGCCTTGCGTTCTTCCGCCTTGGCAAGGTCCGCCTTGACGCCCTGGCAGTCAAAGCCGCGGGCACGGAAATCCGCCGCAACCTTTTCAACCTTATCGCTCGATCCGAAGATAACGACGGAAGCACCCGCTTCCATCAGTCCCTCCGCCATGCCGTGGCCGAGACCGCGGGTACCGCCGGTCACGATGGCACGACTGCCGACCAAATCAAATAAATTCGTCATACGAATGCTCCTTTTTTCTCAAAATCAGCGCGCGGAATTGAAGTTTTCCAGCGCAGGATCCAGCACGGCGAGGTTATAGCTGCGGCTGGAATGGCTGTGCGCAGCAAGAACCCACAAGTATGAGTTGCGCGTACCGGGGCTGGCCACTGTCGGGTGGTAACCCACGGGAGCCTGCACCATCGTGCCGGAATGCACCGTATGCGTCACGATGTCCTCCACCTCACCGCTCTTGAGATAGCTGATATGGAAGCCAAAGTGCGGCAGCGGCATGCCGAAGTAGCAGTAGACCTCTTCAAGATCCTTTTCATGCTGGTGCGGGGGCCAGCTGGTCCATGCGCCCTCGCCGCCCCATGTAAGGCCGCAGATCAGGCGGGATGCCTCATCCTTATCCGACAGCGTCATCATGACCTCGCGCTGGCCGATGCCCTCTCCATGGATCTGATGAATGTCTCCGACCGGCTGGGAGAGGTCAAAGCTGCGGAAGAACGCATGGCCGATGCCCTCGTACACCGCACCGGCGATATAGAAGATGCAGTCTTCCAGCGCGGTAATGGTCACGCTGTCGCCGCCTGGGATATAAAAGGCGTCAAACTGCTTCATCGTCTCGTTCAGCACCGCGTGACCGGAGAGCTTCGCGGCGCCCTCAATGAGCACGGGATGCATCTCAAGTTCGCCGGAGGAGAGTGTGTAGCTCTCGCCCTTGGGCAGATTAAGACGGTAAATGTATTCCTCGCGGCACTCGCTTTTATCCGGCGTGATGACCGCGTGGAAGCCGGGTTCCTCGGGAGACTGGACGCTCCATTTCTCCATACGGGCCTTGTTTTCAAGATTACGCATTATAAATCCTCCTTACAGCAGGAATGTACTAAGTGCGGGAATAAATACGACCAGGAAGAAAAAGCCAACATAGCCGATGAAGAACGGCCACTGTCCGTGGACGATCTTGCCCATCGACAGCTTGGTGACGGACGCGGCGGAGAAGATATTGACCGCGACCGGCGGGGTCATGGTGCCGACCACGTTGGCGATAGAAACGATCATGCCGAAGTGAATCACATTGACACCCAGCGCCTGCGCCACCGGCCAGAGCACGGGAACGAGCAGGACCGCCGTGGCAATACCCTCCAGGAAAGTACCGAAGATCAGAAGAATGACAGCCACCACCAGGCAGTACATTGTGGCGGACAGGTTCATGCCGACGACAAAGTCGACAAGCTTCTGAGAAATGCCGGCGTAGGCAAAGAGCCATGCAAACGCGGTAGAGGTCGCAATGATGAACAGCGTCATCGCCGAGCTCTTGGCGGAGTCCACAAAGATATCAAAGAGGTCTGACCATTTCAGCTCGCGGTAGATGAACATACCTGCGATAAAGGCCCAAACCACCGCAATAGCGGCAGACTCCGTCGCCGTAAGCAAACCGGAATAGATGCCGCCGAGAATGATGATGGGCAGCATCAGCGCGGGGATGGCCTTGAAAAAGCTGACGACAAATTCTTTCAGATTGAAATGGATCTCGTCCTTCGGCCACTGTTCCTTGTGCGCAAGGACAACAACTACGATCATCAGCACGACCATGATACCGATGCCGATGCCCATACCGGCCTTGAACATATCACCGACAGAGGCGCCGGTGATCGTTGCGTAAACGACCATGATGATGCTCGGTGGGATAATGGGGCCAAGGCCGCCGGAAACAACCAGCAGACCGGCCGTGCGGTCACCCGGATAGCCCATGCGGACCATGTCGCCGTAGAGCATCGTGCCGATGGCGACGACCGTGGCAGGCGCAGAGCCGGAGAGTGCCGCAAAGAACGCGCAGGCCAGCACCAGCGTCAGCGCCATGCCGCCGCGCACGCCGCCGATGATGGAACGTGCAAACTCGCAGATACGGCGGGAGATACCGCCCTTGGTCATCAGATTACCTGAAAGGACAAAGAATGCGATGGCCATGATGGACGTGGAATCCAGACCGCCGAAAATACGCTGTGCGACCGTGTTGATCGAAACTGTGATATCCGGGCTGCCGGCGATCGCAACCATCGTGGAAATACCAAGCGACAGTGCGATCGGCACGCCAATGATCAGAAGCAGCGCAAAGCCGCCAAACATCAATAATGCTGTCATACCGCCGCATCCTCCTTTTCTTCTTCATCTGGGGCATTGAACTGACGGATCATGTGCACCAGCTCACCCGCCTGCACCAGCGCGATCAGGCCGAAACCAAGCACCAGTGCAAAATACGGCACCGCCATCGGAATGCCAAGACCCGGAGAGGTTTGGCCGATGGCAGCCTGCTTGGCTACCATCGCAAAGCTCGCCTTGGTCATGATCGCAGAAAACACGATCACAATGACCTGTGCGATCATAACGACGGTCTTTTTGACCTTTCCCCTGAGCTTGTCCACAACTCCGCTGATAGCGATCTGCGTGCCGTCACGCAGTCCAAGCTCCGTGCCGAGCAAAACCATATAGACCATTGAATACTTTGCCGCTTCCTCAAAGCCCGAAACGGGGATCTTAAAGACATTGCGGTTGACTACCTGGCAGAAAATGGCAACGACCATGATAACGAAAGTGATCACGATGATCCATTTTTCCAGGCGCTGCAAAAAGTGCAGAGCTTTTTTCATTGTTACCCTCCTGAACTGCGTTCTGATGGAAACGGGAGCCGCCGACCGCGGCCGCTCCCGTTTTTCCCAATTATGCCCCTTGCAAGCTGTGCGATCAAGTGTGCAGCACTCAGTTGGCAACGCTTGCGACCGCCTCGTCAACAGCAGCCTGCCACTCGGGATCGAAGGTGAAGCCCTTCTCCTGCGCCTTGGCCTGATAGGCTGCCTGCAGCTCGGCAACATCGATATCATAGAAGCTCACGCCCAGATCCTCAAGCTTGGCGATAGCCTCTTCATTGGCTTCATTGAGCAGATTGCGCTCATACTCGACGCCTTCCTGAACGGCAGCAAGGAACGGCTCGCGAAGATCCTCGGGGATCTTGTTCCACGCATCGTCGCTCATGCAGAGGATGATGTAAACAAAGGCGTGCTGGGTAAAGGTAACGTTCTTGGTAACCTCATAATAGCCGGAGTTCAGGCAGTTGGACGTAGCGTTCTCGCAGGCGTCGATCGTGCCCTGCTGCAGCGCGGTGAACACATCGTTGTAGTTCATGGCGACCGGCATAGCGCCGAATGCTTCGAACGCAGCCTGGTGATACTTGTTTTCCATCGTACGGATGGTCACGCCCTTGAAGTCAGCCATCGACTGGATGGGCTTGGTAGAGAAGGTGTTGCGGAAGCCGGACTCCTCAAAACCGATGATGTGCAAGCCAAGCGCTTCAGCCTTTTCCTTGATGAGGTCACCGAGCTTTCCGTCAACGGCAGCGTGCGCTTCGTCGGCGTTCTTCCACAGATAAGCCTGGTCAAGAATGCCCATCTCGGGGATAAAGTTGGTCAGCACGGAGTTCGCACAGGTGGCGATATCCAAGCTGTTGTCCATCGCAAGTTCGACCGTGTCACGCTCGCCGCCGAGGGAGCCGCCGGCAAGAACCTCGATCTGAATGCGGCCGTCAGTCGCCTCGCTCACGAGCTCCGCGATCTTCTTGCCGCCCTGAACGTAAGGTGCAGTCTCAGGGTCAACAAAGTGCATCTTGAGGGTAATAGTATCTTGGGAGTCGTTCTCGGAATCGTTTGTGTCGGTGGAATCATCTGTTTTGCTGCCGCATGCAGCAAGAGAGAGTACCATCACGAGAGCAAGAAACATTGCAGCGAACTTTTTCATAGTCTTTTCTCCTCTTCTTCTAATGTTTTTGTTTGTGGTTATTGTTGCGTTTTGCCTGATGTATTTCGCATCTTCAGAATACGTCAGACAATTTCATATGTCAAGAATTGATATTTTTGTAACAATATTTTCAGTATTCTGCCGGTTTTTATGTGCAAAAATTATATAATATGTAAAAACAAGCAGGATTTTACCTATCTGTAAATTCCTGCTTGTTTTTATTTGTGTGATGACTTATCAAATTCTCGTCAACGACTCATGTTTTCTCTTTGACGCCAAGCTGCCGGATCATCGAGCTGCGGCTTGTATTCAGGTGAGCGATCATGCTATATTTCGCTCCCTCAGGGTCGTGATGACGGATCGCATCAATAATGCGCTGATGCTCCGCAATGCTCAAGACTCGGTTCTCGTCGTTCGTCACCGTGATCGCAACGCTGATAGTCGAAGTGATAATAGGAATCAGGTTGAGCAGCACGCGGTTCCCGCTGCACTCAGCAAGATAACGGTGGAGCTTGGCATCAGCCGAGGAATAATTCTCATCCGCCTCGATCCGCCGCGTCACCTCGTCGCAGTATTCCTGCAGTTGGTCAATTTGCTCCTGCGTAGCGCTGCGCGCAACAATCGCGCAAATCTCCGGCTCAAGCATCAGACGAATATCCTGCAAGTCAAGCGCCAGAATTTCCTCCCCCTCTTCCATCATGAACGTCAGGCCGAGCGGATCCTCCGGCACGCCGTTCTTTTCCGATACAAACGTGCCCGCACCCTGCCGTGCCGTCAGAATATTGCGCGCAACCAGGCGCTTGATCGCCTCGCGCAGCGTACTCCGCCCAATGCCAAGCTCGTGCGCCAGCTCATATTCATTGGGCAGTTTGTCGCCAGCCTTCATATCATGATCCAGGATCACCTGAATGATCTGGTCGACCGCAAGATCGACTCTTGTTTTTCCATCCGTTGTCTTTTCCATAGGATGCACTCTCTTCCTGTCTTGTGATACACGTAATTAGTATAATATGTCTGATGTATTTTGACAAGTCCTTTTTATATTTCTCCCACCGCTGGGCGAATTTGGATTTTTCACCCGATAGAACATGCACGCGTTAAGCGCACCAACAAAGCAGGCTGCCCTGCGGAGCACTCCGCAGGGTAGTCTGCACAGTATCGTTGTCCCACGACTACGCAATACCGCGCCCGACCCTGCTGGTGTAGTATTGTGTAGTCGCGCTCTTTCACTTTAAGTTATGACCGCACCGATGAAAAGGAATCGTCCATAATCAAAAGCAGCTCTGCGCATTAAAATCGCGCGGAGCTGCTTTTGCAACTTTTCTTCTATTTTGAGCATTTGAATTTCAACGAATCCCATTATTTTCTCGTCATAAACGAAAAAAGCCTTGCAGCACTAAGGCTACAAGGCTTTTTTCGTTGGTGCGCGGTACAGGACTCGAACCTGTGACCCCATGCACGTCAAGCATGTGCTCTACCAGCTGAGCTAACCGCGCGAATCGAACAGTGATATACTACTATATCCGCATCTTTTTGTCAACACCTTTTTTCAAAAAGTGTGGATTTTTTCTTTCCCCCGTGAAGAGACTGTTTATAGCATACGCTAAGACCTCCCCGATGTAAAGAGGGGAAAATAGCAGAAATTCGCCGCCGTTTTTCATCTATTTTTCTGCGGCCGCTTTCCTTGTCAAGCCGCCGCGCGTTCTATATAATAGGCGTATATTATGTGTAAAATGAAAATGGGGTGCTTTTATACGATGGGACAAATCGGTTTTGACAACGACAAATACCTTGCCATGCAGTCCGCGCACATCCGCGAGCGCATCAGCAAGTTCGGCGGCAAGCTGTACCTGGAATTCGGCGGCAAGCTCTTTGACGATTTTCACGCCTCGCGCGTGCTGCCCGGCTTCCAGCCCGACAGTAAGATCCGCATGCTCCAGCAGCTGCGCGACGATGCAGAGATCGTCATCGCGGTCAACGCGAACGACATTGAGAAGAACAAGGTGCGCGGCGACCTCGGCATCACCTACGATGACGACTGCCTGCGCCTGATCGACGCGTTCCGCTCGCTCGGCCTCTACGTCGGCGGCGTGTGCATCACGCAGTACGCGGGGCAGAACGCGGCGGACGCCTTCATCAAGCGTCTCAACACGCTCGGCGTCCGCAACTACCGCCACTACCCCATCGCGGGCTACCCCTCCGACGTGGCCCACATTGTGAGCGACGAGGGCTTTGGCCGCAACGACTATATTGAGACCACGCACTCGCTCATCGTCGTCACCGCGCCGGGCCCCGGCAGCGGCAAGATGGCGACCTGCCTCTCCCAGCTCTACCATGAGCACAAGCACGGCGTCAGCGCGGGCTACGCCAAGTTTGAGACCTTCCCCATCTGGAACCTGCCGCTCAAGCACCCCGTGAACCTCGCCTACGAGGCCGCGACCGCGGACCTTGACGACGTGAACATGATCGACCCGTTCCACCTTGAGGCCTACGGCGAGACGACCGTCAACTACAACCGCGACGTCGAAATTTTCCCCGTTCTGCGCGCGATCTTCGAGCGCATCTCCGGCAAGTGCCCCTACCAGTCCCCCACCGACATGGGCGTCAACATGGCGGGCAACTGCATCATCAACGATGAGGTCTGCCGTCAGGCCTCGCGCATGGAGATCCTGCGCCGCTATTACGCCGCGCAGGTCGATGTCGCGCGCGGTATTGCCGACGCCTGCCAGCTCAGAAAGCTCGAGCTCGTCATGCAGCAGGCGGACGTGACGCCCGACCTCTGCCCCGCCGTGGTGGCTGCCAGGCAGAAGGCCGAGGAGACCGGCGCGCCTGCGGGCGCGATGGTGCTGCCCGACGGCCGCGTCGTCACGGGCAAGACCTCGTCGCTTCTCGGCGCTTCGGCGGCGCTGCTCTTAAACTCTCTCAAGGCCATGGCCGGTATCCGCAGCGACATGAACCTCATCTCGAATCAGGTCATCGAGCCGATCTCGTCGCTCAAAATTCAGTCGCTCGGCCACCACAATCCGCGCCTGCACTCTGACGAGGTGCTCATCGCGCTGGCGATCTCGGCGCTCACGAACCCCCTCGCCGACATGGCAAGGGAACAGCTCGGCTCGCTGCGCGGCTGTGACGCGCACTTCTCCGTCATCATTTCGGAGGAGGACATCAAGCTCTACAAGCGCCTCGGCATTCATGTCAGCTG
>ERZ808240.1842-NODE-1842-length-24862-cov-3.556456_pt1 | contig 24862 bp, 16 predicted proteins | sample MGYA00521084_ERZ808240 | MGnify/ENA primary metagenome ERZ808240 (study PRJEB31516, sample SAMN03275571) | gut metagenome | biome: mammalia-associated habitat; material: feces | host: Papio cynocephalus | place: Kenya | collected 2012-08-06 ... | reverse complement strand
GAGCCAACACCTACATTCTCTGCTTGCTTCGGACAGGCATTCCTGGAACTGCATCCTACAAAATATGCAGAAGAGCTTGTTAAGAAGATGGAGAAGAGCGGTGCAAAGGCATACCTTGTAAATACAGGATGGAACGGAACCGGCAAACGTATCTCCATTAAAGATACTCGTGGTATCATCGATGCTATCTTAAATGGCGACATTAAAAATGCACCAACAAAGAAGATTCCTTACTTCAATTTTGAAGTACCTACAGAACTTCCTGGTGTTGATTCCGGTATTCTGGATCCTCGCGATACTTACGCAGATGCTTCTGAGTGGGAAACAAAAGCCAAAGATTTGGCAGACCGTTTCGTAAAGAACTTTGTTAAGTATGAAGGAAATGATGCAGGTAAAGCACTTGTAGCAGCAGGTCCTCAGAAATAATCATTGTTTTTAATATGAAAAAGAGGGTGCCAGGGACAAAAGGCTGTTCCTGACATCCTTTTTGATTGGATGGAAGAAATTTCGATTGTTCCCTCTGCCTTTGGGAATTGATGGAATTATGTATGCCGGTCCGGTAGCAGATTGTTTAGCGGCAGTTGTTTGTTTTATAATGGTTTACCGGGAATTGAGAAATTTTAACAAAAAATGAAATGAGAAATAATATCATTGATATGCTTGAAATTAGGCATAGAAAATGTTAGTATTACATTCGGCAATAGAAAATTGCGATTTTTAAGGAGGTAACAAAATGAAAGAGTTCAAAGAATGGGATGGATTTGAAGGAAAAATCTGGAAAGAAGAGATTAATACCAGAGATTTCATTCAGAAGAATTACACCCCATATGATGGCGATGAAAGCTTTTTGGCAGGCCCTACTGATGCAACCAATCAGCTTTGGGGCGAGTTGCAGAAACTTCAGAAAGAAGAGCGTGCCAATAATGGCGTTTTAGATATGGAGACAGAGGTTGTATCTTCTCTGACTGCATATGGCCCGGGATATATCAAAGAAGAATTGAAAGATTTGGAGAAAATTGTTGGTCTTCAGACAGACAAGCCTCTGAAACGTGCGTTTATGCCATACGGTGGTATCAAGATGGCAGAGCAGGCATGTACAACTTATGGCTATACACCAAATCCAAAGTTTAATAAAATTTTTAACGAATATCACAAAACACACAATGCGGCTGTTTTTGATGCGTATACACCGGAGATGAAAAAGGCTCGTCACAGCCACATCGTAACCGGTCTTCCGGATACTTACGGACGTGGACGTATTGTCGGTGATTACCGTCGTGTAGCTTTGTATGGTATCGACTTTTTGATTGAGCAGAAACAGAAAGATAAAGCAAACTGTGGATGCGGAACAATGACAGATGATGTAATTCGTCTTCGTGAGGAAATTGCAGAGCAGATTAAAGCTTTGCAGGGAATGAAAGATATGGCTCAGATTTATGGCTATGACATTTCCCGTCCGGCAAAAGATGCAAAAGAAGCTGTTCAGTGGCTCTACTTTGGTTATCTGGCTGCTATTAAGACACAGAATGGTGCTGCCATGAGTGTAGGACGTATTTCTACATTCCTCGATATTTATATTGAGCGTGACTTGAAAAAAGGCATCTTGACAGAGACAGAAGCACAGGAATTGATTGACCATATGACAATGAAATTCCGTATGGTTAAATTTGCCCGTATTCCTTCTTACAACCAGCTGTTCTCCGGTGACCCGGTATGGGCAACATTGGAAGTAGCAGGTATCGGTATGGATGGACGTTCCATGGTAACGAAGAATGACTTCCGTTTCCTTCATACATTGGAGAACATGGGACCTTCACCGGAGCCTAACCTGACGGTATTGTATTCGTCTGATTTGCCGGAAACATTCAAGAAATATGCTTCTGACATTTCCATTCGCACAAGTTCCATTCAGTATGAGAACGACGATGTGATGAAACCGGTATGGGGCGATGACTACTCCATCTGCTGTTGTGTATCTGCTACACAGACAGGTAAGGAAATGCAGTTCTTCGGAGCAAGAGCTAACCTTGCAAAAGCACTGTTGTATGCAATCAATGGTGGTGTGGACGAAAAAGAATTTAATCAGGTCGGACCGGCTTACAAACCGATTACGTCTGAATACCTTGATTATGATGAGGTTATGGAAAGTTATGACCGCATGCTTGACTGGCTGGCAGGTCTGTATGTAAATATTTTGAACCTGATTCAGTATATGCATGATAAATATTATTACGAAGCTGCTGAGATGGCTCTTATTGATACCGATGTACGCCGTACATTCGCAACCGGTATTGCAGGATTCTCTCATGTAATTGACTCTTTGAGTGCAATTAAGTACGCAAAAGTTAAGACTGTTCGTAATGAAGATGGTATTGTAGTAGGATTTGAGACAGAGGGAGACTTCCCACGTTACGGTAACGATGATGAGCGTGCCGATGAGATTGGTGTATGGCTTCTTGGTACATTCCTTGATAAGATTAAAAAATATCATACGTACCGTGATTCCGAGCCGACAACATCGATCCTTACCATTACTTCCAACGTGGTATATGGTAAAGCAACTGGTATGATGCCAGATGGAAGAAAAGCATTTACTCCATTTGCACCTGGTGCATCACCAAGTTATGGAGCAGAGCAGAATGGTTTGCTTGCTTCCCTTAACTCCGTTGCTAAACTCCCATATCACTGGGCACTGGATGGAATTTCCAATACGCAGACGATTAATCCGGACGCATTGGGGCATAATGAGGATGAGCGTAAGAACAATTTGGTTCAGGTACTTGACGGATACTTCGATCAGGGAGCACATCACTTGAATGTCAATGTATTTGGAAAAGAAAAATTGTTGGATGCACAGAAACATCCGGAAAAAGAAGAATACGCAAACTTTACTATTCGTGTATCCGGTTATGCCGTTAAATTTATCGACTTGACCGAAGAACAGCAGAACGATGTAATTGCACGTACCTGCCACGGAAGAATGTAAAGTAAAGATTCAAAAGAAATTCTGGATGCACAGCCGGGAAGTTTATTCCGGTTGTGCATCTTTTTCAAGTGAAAGAGAGGTAGTTATGAAGGGATATGTTCATAGTATTGAGACATTTGGTCTGGTGGATGGACCGGGCGTGAGGTATGTACTTTTTGTACAGGGCTGTAAGATGCGCTGCCGGTATTGTCATAATCCCGAGACTTGGAAGATTTGCACAGATGAAGATAAAAAAATGGATGTCGGACTTGGCTGGCAGACGGCAAAAGAGGCGTTTGACCGTGCTTACCGATATCAGAATTACTGGAAAAATAATGGAGGGATTACCGTTAGTGGCGGCGAGCCATTGCTGCAGATTGATTTTGTGACCGAACTTTTTGGGTATGCAAAAGAAAAGGGGGTTCACACGACTTTAGATACCAGTGGAAGTATTTATGGCGAAGAACCGGCAACCGTTGAAAAGTTTGAAAAACTGATGGAAGTTACAGACCTTGTAATGTTAGATATCAAGGAAATGGATGAGGAAAAACACAAGAAATTGACCGGCCGCAGCAACAAAAATATTCTTGCGATGGCAGATAAAATGAATGAAATGGGAAAAGAAATGTGGATTCGCCATGTTCTTGTTCCGGGGCTTACCGATGGCAAAGAGGATTTGAAAGCACTTCGAAAAAAACTGGATGAGTGGACGAATGTGAGCCGCGTGGAAATTCTGCCGTATCACACACTTGGTCTGTTTAAATGGCAAAATCTTGGTATTCCATATTCACTTGAGGGAGTACCGGTACCGACTGAGGAACAGGTAAAAGAGGCAGAGGAAATACTCGGTATAAAATAATAATAGGAAATTCTTGGAAAATGTGATAAAATAATAGATAAATTACATGAAGAAAAGAAGGAGTTACAAAAAATGAGTGATTACAAGTTAAATACAAGATGTGTGCAGGGAGGCTATACGCCTGGAAATGGAGAACCAAGACAGATTCCGATTATTCAGTCAACTACATTTAAGTATGATACCAGTGAAAATATGGGCAGACTGTTTGATTTGGAGGAGGAAGGGTATTTCTATACGCGTCTTCAGAATCCAACCAATGATACAGTAGCGGCTAAGATTGCAGAACTTGAGGGTGGTACAGCAGCGATGCTTACATCTTCCGGACAGGCAGCGAACTTCTTTGCGCTTTTTAACATTTGCGAAAATGGAAGTCATATTGTTTCATCCTCCAGCATTTACGGAGGAACTTTTAACTTAATCGAAGTGACTATGAAAAAGATGGGAATCGATGTTACATTTGTTTCTCCGGACTGTACAGAAGAAGAGTTAAATGCGGCATTTAAAGATAATACAAGAGCGGTATTTGGTGAGACGATTGCCAATCCGGCACTTACGGTTTTGGATATTGAAAAGTTTGCGAAAGCAGCACATGCACACGGTGTTCCGCTCATTGTGGACAATACATTTCCGACGCCGGTTAACTGCCGTCCGTTTGAATGGGGCGCTGATATTGTCACTCATTCGACGACAAAATATATGGATGGCCACGGTGCAGCAGTAGGTGGTGCAATTGTGGACTCCGGTAAGTTTGACTGGATGGCTCATGCAGATAAATTCCCGGGACTTTGTACACCGGATGAGTCGTATCACGGAATCACGTATGCAGAGAAATTTGGTAAGGAAGGCGCATTTATTACAAAATGTACGGCACAGTTGATGCGTGACCTTGGCTGTATTCAATCTCCACAGCATGCCTTTTATTTAAATCTCGGTTTGGAGTCTCTTCATGTGAGAATGCCACGCCATGTGGAAAATGCACAGGCGGTTGCTGAATTTTTGGAAAGCCATGAAAAGGTAGCGCATGTAAGTTACTCCGGTCTTAAAAGTGACCCGTATTATGAATTAGGTCAGAAATATCTGCCAAATGGTGGATGCGGCGTTGTTTCTTTTGAATTAAAAGGCGGCCGTGCAGCGGCAGAAAGTTTTATGAAACGTCTGAAACTGGCAGCAATCGAAACCCATGTTGCAGATGCCAGAACGTGCTGCTTAAACCCGGCAACATCGACACACCGCCAGATGAATGATGAGCAGCTTTTGGCAGCCGGTATTCCGGCAGGACTTGTTCGTATTTCCTGCGGACTTGAAGATAAAGATGATTTAATTGCTGATTTGAAACAGGCGTTAGAGGATTAAATTCACATAAAAGCCAGCGAAGATGCTGGCTTTTTACATTTTTAGCGGAAAAGAGAAGCGTATTTTTTTGGAGTGAATCCGGTTAGTTTTTTAAATGTAGTAATGAAATGATTGTAATTTGTGAAACCTGATAGTTCACATGCTTCTGTAACATTTTTCCCGTTTTGAAGCAGTTCTTTTGCTTTTGCAATGCGGACAAGCAACACATGATTGTATATGGTGGTTCCGGTTTGCTCTTTGAAAATATGGCATAAGTGATATTTGCTCAACGACAAGGCATCGGAAAGTGAGGTGAGCGAAATCTCTTCCTGCAAATGTGTTCTGATGTATTCCATAATTTCTTTTACAATCGGTTCGCTCTGTAATGTTTGAGCTGAAACTGAAGAACAAAAAAGGTTATTGACGAAAAAAAGTAATTGAATCAAATAAGTATCAACAAGCAAATGATATCCTGCCTGTTTTTTCTGCATAGCGTGCGCCATTGACTGAAATTGCCCGGTAAAATACATCTGTTCGTTTTCTGTTAGCAAAATCAGATTTTTTTCACCAATCATTCGGTCTGTAAAACAGGCTGCAAGATTTAGATCTTCCTCTTTATATTTTTGAAAAAAGGAAGGTGGAATATGGATGTAGATTCGTTTGTAAGGCAGTTCTGTCCCATTAATCGCTTTGTGAATTTCTAAGTCGTTGATAAGCATGAGACTTCCCGGTGTCAAATGGTAAAATGTGTGTTGGACGCAAAAGTCAATTTCACCTTCTAACAGAAAAAATAATTCATAAAAATTGTGCAGGTGAAAATCACCTACATAATTTTGTTTGGATGAAATCAGGTTAAATGTGATTTCGTCAGAATATTCCTGTATCATTTTATATTCTCCTTTAAATAGCAATATTACGAAGTTTTTTAGCAATATACCGAAAGTTTTTTGTATATTTTGAATTATAATCAATTATAAAAGAAAATACAAGCAGATGTCGGATAGGAGGACGATAACATGAATAAATTTAGTGTTTGCAAAGATGGAAAAGTTTGTAATTTATATGTGGAAAAAGATGCGGGAAAAGGTATTTTGCGAGTGGCACATACAGTAGCATCAGATATTCAATTAGTTACAGGGAAAAAGGCAGAAGTTGTGGAAGAAATTGAAAATGAATCTGCATCAATGATTGTCTTTGCTGGAGTTTATGGAAAAAGCAGAGAAATTTCCCGATTTGTAGAGCAGGGAATTATTAGTGAAAAAGACATAAAAGGGAAAAGAGAATGTTACCTAATGCAAGTGGTGGAGCATCCTTTTGCAGAGGCTTCACAAATTGAAAAGGCACTTATAATCGTGGGAAGTGATAAGAGGGGAGCAATTTATGGAATGTTTCATTTATCTGAGTTGTGCGGTGTTTCTCCTCTTGTATTTTGGGGAGATGTTAAACCGGCTGTGAAAGAAGAATTGATTCTTACCTTTGACAAGGAAATTATTTCAAAAGAACCTTCCGTTTTGTACCGTGGTTTTTTTATAAATGATGAATGGCCGGCTTTTGGAAAATGGTGTACTGCGCATTATGGGGATGTTAATAAAAATGCATATGAGCCTGTATTTGAATTGTTGCTGCGCTTAAAAGGAAATTATTTGTGGCCTGCTATGTGGCGCAGTTCTTTTTGGAAAGATGGTAAGGGATTAGAAAGTGCTAAACTGGCTGATGAGTATGGTGTGATCATGGGAACTTCCCATCATGAACCGTTAGGCCGAGCCGGTATGGAATGGCAGAAACAATATCAGAAGTATGGGACGGATAATACATGGAGCTTTGTAACAAATGCCGCTGCAATTACAGAGTTTTGGCGGGATGGATTAAAGAGATGCAGACCGTATGAAAATGTAATAACCATTGGGATGCGAGGGGAAGATGATTCGTTATTGATGAGTGAGGATACCAGTCTTAGTGAGAACATAAAGGTGATTGAGAAGGCAATTCGTGCACAGAACCGGCTTATTGAAGAAGAGTTTGAAAAGCCGGTAAATGAAGTGCCTCGCATGATTGCAATTTATAAGGAGGTAGAGGATTTCTTCTACGGTGATGAAACGTGTAAAGGACTTCGTGATTTTGAGGGCATGGATGATGCCATCTGGCTTTTGAGCGATGATAATTATGGCCAGGTGCGTTCGCTTCCACAAAAAACGGATAAACCACATAAAGGTGGTTATGGAATGTATTATCATTTTGATTATCATGGTGCTCCTTATAGTTATGAATGGCTTGGCAATGTTAATCTTGTAAGGACCTGGGAACAGATGACAATGGCATATGAGTATGGCGTAAAAAGCATGTGGATTGTGAATGTGGGGGATATCAAAGGGAAAGAATACCCATTAAGTTTTTTTATGAATCTCGCTTATGATTATGACACATGGGGGATTTCAAATCTGAATAGTGTTGAGATATTTACGAAAAATTGGATAAAAATGTGTTTTGCGGCAGCTTCTGCTATGCAGCAAGAGGAAATATGTCAGATATTGGAGGATTCGATGATGCTGACGAGTATGCGTCTGCCGGAGTCTCTGAACGAGACCGTGTATCAATGTGATTACCGCGAGCGGGAGCGCATGTTTGCAAAGGTGAAAGATGTGATGGAACGCACGGAAAAATTGCATAAAATGCTTCCGGAACAAGTGATGCCCGCGTATAAAAGTATGATTTATTATCCGGTTATGGCTTCATGCAATATGATTGAGTTGAATCTATACGCGGCAGAAAATAGAGACCTTGCAAAGCGAGGTGTATTGGCAGCTAATGAAGCGGGATTTCACATCCGGGAGAAAATACAAGCAGACTGGAAGTATGTTAGGCAGTTTCATGGCATGGAAAATGGCAAATGGGTTCATATGATGGATTCAGCACATACCGGATTTCGTAACTGGGATGATAATGACTGGACATATCCTCAGATAAGAATGGTAAATCCGATTCCGCGAGGGAAAATCGTAGTTAGTTTCCGGGGAAATTCTGCTTATCATTTAGGCGCACATTGGCAGGATGGAGCTCCACTTTACAATGAAGAGATGAGACGGCCTGATTGTGACAAAATTTTACTTGATATTGACAGCAGAGGGAACAAAGAGTTTACCTTTAAGGTTTCCTGTAACAAACCATGGCTGTTTGTTTCACAGACGGTGGGAAAATCATGTCTTGAAAAAGAAGCTAGAAGTACGCTGGTACTGACATGCAGGAAAGAAAAAATAAGTGGAGAAGAAACGGCAAAAGTAAGGTTGGACTTTGAATTTGAAAATGGTGATACCACATGGTCGGAAGTATGTGTGAAAGCAAAAGGAAATTCTGCGCTGGAAAGAACAGGTATGTTCATGGAAAATGAGGGCTATATTTGTATGGATGCCAGCCATTTTACGAAAAAAGCAGGTGTTAAAGGCGGCAGCTTTGAGGTGATAAAACGACTGGGGCGTACATCAGATGCCATTAAATCTTTTCCGGTTACAAAAAACTGGGAGAAAGAAAAAAATAGACCCTATGTGGAATATGATTTTTATTCCGAGGAGGGAGGAGAATATGAACTGCATTTGTATTTGGCACCGCGCAATCCGTTGATAAAAAAAGGAACAATGCGTGGACTTTTCCAAATCAACAAAGACGAAAAAAGATGGTTTGATGCGGTAGATGAGTCTTATTTTGCTGAGTGGCAGAATACCGTGTGGGCTAGTGGTGTGACTAATCATATCCGCATAATTAAGCAAAAGGTGACGGTGCAAAAGGGAAAGAACACGTTTCGGTTTTTTGCGGCTGATGCTAATATCTTATTAGAGAAAATTGTATTATATCAGAAAAAGCAGGCAGTGAAAAAGACGTATTTGGCACCACCGGAAAGTTATTTTTCAGTGTAAATAAATAGGAAATTATACCAAATTGACGAAAGCAAAAATGAGTGGTACTATTTTCGTATCAAAATAAATGATTTGACGGAGGATTAAGTAATGGAGGAACGATTAAAGCGCCAGCTTGATTTTGCTTTAGAAATTGACAAAGAGAAAAATATTTTCAGACAGACTCACCTTTCCGGGCACGGACGTAATGAAAATGATGCGGAGCATGCCTGGCATATGGCGATTATGGCGTATCTTTTGAAGGAATATGCGAACGAACCGGTTGATATTGCAAAAGTAATGCTTATGTGTCTGATTCATGATATTGTCGAAATTGATGCGGGGGATACCTACGCGTATGATGAGGAAGCGTTAAAGACGCAGAAAGCCCGTGAAGATGCAGCGAAAGAACGAATTTTTTCTATTTTGCCGGAGGAACAAAAAGAAGAGCTTATGGCACTTTTCGACGAATTTGAAGAGTTTGCCACGCCGGAGTCGAAGTTTGCCCATGCGATGGATAATTTGCAGCCGCTTATGTTAAATAACAGCAACGATGGCGGGGACTGGCGAAGGCATGAGGTCTGTGCAGAGCAGGTGTACGGCAGACAAAATAAAACACGTCTTGGCTCGGAGAAACTATATGAAATTACCAAACAGATTATTGAAGAAAATATCGAGAAGGGAAATATCAAACGTTGATGTCGTTTTATAAAGTTTATTGACAGCGGGGAAACAGCAGGTTGCTTTTCTAAATGCTAATAGGATGATATGATATTAGTGTTGGAGGTGAAAATAATGGAAACAAAAAATGTGATATTAGAACTTCGTACGAAAAAGGGATTATCTCAGGATGAATTAGCTGAGAAGGTTATGGTTACAAGACAGGCAGTTTCACGCTGGGAAAATGGTGAAACTGTCCCCAATACAGAAACGCTAAAGCTTTTATCAAAGGAATTCAATGTTACAATTAATACGCTTTTAGGTGCTCCCAAACAACTGATTTGCCAGTGCTGTGGTATGCCGTTGGAAGATGAAATTGTTAGTCATGATAGGGATGGCTCTTTGAATGAGAATTACTGTAAGTGGTGTTACGCCGATGGAACTTATACCTATAGCTATATGGATGATTTAATCGATGTGTGTGTAAAGCATTTGATAAATCAAGGCTTTACAGAAGAACAGGCGCGTGCCCATATGAAAGCAACTCTTCCTACATTGGATTATTGGAGGAGGTACGAACAGCTTAGCGATGATGGGCAGTTTGAAATGTTGAAAGAACAACTGATTAAAGAAATCAATGAGCTTCCTATTGAAGGGATGCCAAAAGTTGAAAAGCTGAATGCATTGGTTGGGTCCTATGTGAACTTGGCATACCCATTACCAAGTGGTGCAAGCGTGAAGTTTTTAAACGACCAGACAACATATTTGGGAAATCAGTTGGAATCCGAATTCGGTGATGACAGATGTTATGGTGTCTTAGCGAATATGGATTTTATAATGGTTTGCACATATGAGGCAGAAGGGAAAAATCCAGAGCTGATTCTTTATAAGAAAAGATAGGTATTTATAGCTAGCCATGTTGTGGAAAAAGAAAATGTTGACTGTATTTGCTAATATAACAAATGCAGTCAACCATTTTACAGATAAGCATTGACTGCAAAAAGAGTTTTAACCAAATAGGTCATAAAAATAATCGAAATAAATGACTGTTTTTGCGATAATCTTAATTTCAGTCAACAAATAAATTGAAAAAGGTTGACCTAATCGAGGAAACAACGAAAATAGGTCAAATAAAAACGCAAATATGGGTGGCTGTAAATGGAGTTTTTTGAAATCAGGTCAACAGGAAGATTGTTATTGTAGAAAAATTAATATGTATGATGATATTCGGAATTTTGAAATAAAAATATAGATGGATAATAGATGTTTGACATAATTCTGGTTTGATGTTAATATAGTGATAGAAAAAGTGCTACCGATAGACGGTTAGCCTGATATTATTTCGTCAAAAATAACTGCAAGTTCACCAGACTGGGCGGTTATTTTTGTGTTTTATCATTGCTCTTAGAACCAACGGTATAACCAAGAGCAAAGCATGTAATACATAAGCTGATGATGGCTATAAACAATTCCGTTGTAAGCATAAGCACAAATCCTCCTCATGAGATTTCCATAAAGGATTTCTATGTAAACGCAAGCTAATACTCTTGCGACGAAGGCGAACCGCCTACCGAATAGGGTAGCACTGATAATATTTTATCAAACACGTGAATAAAAATCAACAACATATATAGTTCTATTCAAAATTTATAATAAACTAAGCTCACAAAATACTCATAAAATCAACTCAAATAATTGACAATACCCTAAAAAATGGTAAAATTTAAGAGATAGTAATGACACAAAGGGAAACAAGTTATGATATCCGAATGAGGTAGTCAAAAGCAGAGTACGGAATGGATAAAATTCCGAGAGGAGGAGTTTACAAATGGAGACAAATTTTTCTTTTCTTGAATCAAAAAAAGAATATGAATTATTTGCAGGGGCGTGTATTGATGCAGAGTGTATTTTAGAATCTTCGCCGGTTATGAGTGCCGTGGCATCGAGAAAAGCATTGGAACTTGGGGTGAAGTGGGTTTATTCGATTGATTCTGCATTAAAACCAATTGGGTATCGGGAAGGTTTACAGTCTTTGCTGCACAATAATGGGTTTCCATCGTTGATGGATTATACTTTGTGGAAACGATTGCAGTACATTGTCCGCAATGGAAATCAATCCGTGCATACATCCAAAGGTCTTTCCAAAGATGATGCCATTCTTTCTTTAAATATTTTGTTTGATTTTGTAGAGTGGATTGATTATTGTTATGGACGTGATTATGAAGAGCGCGAATTTGCAGAGAATAAAATTCCAAACAAGACAAAAGTAGCAGAAAATATTGAGGAGCGTTACAAACAGGTTTTAAAAGATGTTCAGAAAAATACAGATAAAATTGTAGATGAAAAGGACAAAGAAATTGCTCGTCTCCTAAAGGCAAATGAGGAACTTCAGCAGGAGATGCAGAAAAAGAAATCCCAGAACTTGAAAACTCGCGAATATAGTTATAATCCGGATATGTCAGAATGGACGACCAGAAAAAGATATATTGATGCGGATTTGAAAGCAAATGGTTATGTGTTTGACCAAACTGCTAAACGTAACTGCGTCGAAGAAGAGTACCCGGTTACCGGAATGCCGAATGCAACAGGAACGGGATATGCTGATTATGTAATCTGGGGCGATACAGGCAAAATTATTGCTGTAATAGAGGCAAAAAGAGCAAGCGAAAGTGCAGATAAGGGGCGCAATCAGGGGAAACTTTATGCAGACTGCATCCAAAATATGCAGGGGAGTCGTCCGGTTATTTTTTATACAAATGGATTTGAAACATATCTTTGGGATGATGTAACAAGTGCGCCAAGAGTGGTCAGTGGTATTTTCCCGCAAAAAGATATTGATGCCATGATTTCACGGAGAACAATTGTTAAGCCGGTTAGTACAATTCCTATTAATGAGGACATTACGAATCGTTTGTATCAGTTGCGGGCAGTTACCAAATGCTGTGAAAACTACGAAAAAGGAATTCGTAAATGTCTGCTTGTTATGGCAACCGGAACCGGTAAAACAAGAACAGCGGCTTCTGTTGTGGATGTCATGACAAGAAGTCAGATTATGGGGCGGGTTTTGTTTTTGGCAGACCGGAAAGAATTGGTTAAGCAGGCGAAAAATTCATTTTCATCGTGCCTGCCGGATACGACGATGTGTAATTTGCTTGTAAATAAAGAAGAGAAAAATGCAAATATGGTGTTCTCTACATATCCGACGATGTTGAATGCGATTGATAACATGAAAAATTCGGATGGTTCGCGATTTTTTTCACCGGGGCATTTTTCATTAATTGTGATTGATGAGGCACATAGAAGTATTTTTAATAAATATAAGGCGATATTTGAGTATTTTGATGCGTGTCTTTTGGGATTGACAGCAACTCCGAAAAACACGATTCATCAGTCGACATATGAGTTTTTTGATATGAAAAATAATATGCCAACGGATGTTTATGAATACAATGAGGCGGTTTATCAGGACCATGTATTGGTGCCATATCATTTGATTGAAACCTCGACTAAGATTGCAGATGATGGTCTGACCTATGAGAAACTTGATGAAGAAGAGCGGGAGCAGTATGAAGATGAGTTCTGCGAAGATGACGGCTTGGTTGACCATATTCCGCCAGAGAAAATTAATACCTATATATTTAACCGAGATACGGTTGATATCATGATTTCAGATTTGATGAATCATGGAATCAAACATAAAAATGGGAATCATGTTGGCAAAACGATTATTTTTGCACAGAATAAAAGACATGCAAAATATATTATTGAACGGTTTGACGTACTGTATCCGCAGTACAAAGGAGCTTTTTGTAAATTAGTTGTTTGTGATGAGCCATATGCAGAGAAAAATTCGGAGGATTTCAAAAAGCCGGATGAATATCCTTTTATTACGGTGACGGTTGATATGCTGGAGACCGGTGTGGATGTTCCGGAGATTACGAATCTTGTATTTGCAAAAAAGGTATATAGCAGAATTAAGTTTGAACAGATGATTGGACGAGGTACCAGACTTTGCGAGAATCTTTTTGGAGAGGGCAGAGACAAGAAGGAGTTTTATATCTTTGATTATATGCGTAATTTCCAATTTTTTGGCGAGAATCCAAAGGGAAAAGAGCCGGGAGTAAGTATTGCTCCCGTGTCGGCAAGATTTATACGCATGGTGCAGATTATTAGACAGCTTCAGAATGCAAATTATGCACAGGAAGAATATCAGATTATCCGTGAGAATTTGGTTGAGCATGTGGTTGGTGATATTCAGGCGATGAGTACAGAGCGTGTGGAAGTGCGTTTAGAGGCTCGTTATGTGGAGCAGTATAAAGCCAGACAGCAATATGAGTGTTTGGATGATATGAATAAAGAAGAGATTATCAATCACCTTGCAAAACTTGTTGTGTCAGGAGAAAAAGACGAGGCCGCCATTCAGTTTGACGTGAGTATGTATGGTATCATGTTAGAGACAATGACGGGAGCAAAGTCGCTTGGCAGATTAAAACGTTATGTTGTGAAAAATGCTAATATACTGTTGAAGGATAGTGCGACTATTCCGGATGTAAAAGCGAAAATACCGGAACTGACTGAACTTACGCAGGAAACTTATTGGAATCAGAAGGATATTCTTAAGTTTGAAAAAACAAGAAAATCGCTGCGTGATATTATGAAATTTATTCCACCTTCGAAAGCGGATATTCACTATACCAATTTTGCGGATGAAAAAACGTTTTGGAGTGAAGGCGGCAAGGTGGATATGGGAACCTCTGATTTTGAAGATTATAGAGAAAAAGTAAACGAGTACATAGCAGCGCATAGAAATGAGCCGGCTATTAATAAACTTCTTTATAATGAGCCAATTTCAGCGGATGATTATAAGGAATTGGAAAGAATTTTCACAGAGGAACTGGGAACGGTAGAGGATTACGAAATGAATTATCAGGATACGCCGTTTGGTTTGCTGATACGTAAAATTGCAAAAATGGACCGAGATGCAGCATATGCAGCGTTTGCGGCGTTTATTGCGAAAGAGCGGCCGAATGCGGAACAGATTCATTTTATTGAACAGGTTGTGGACTATGTGGTTGAGAATGGATATGTGAATAATGTACTGGATTTGATGAAAGCACCATTTGATCGTCCTTATAAATTCAGCGTGATATTTACACGTGAGGAGCAGTTAGAATTCGTGAAAATTATTAACCAAATCAAGGACAATGCCGTTATTGCATAGTTGCATCCTGCCCTGCCTTTTGGTATGATAGGATAAGAGAGGAGGCAGGTAAATGACGTTACTTACCTACCAGGTGTTCAAAACCGTTACGGAGCAGGGAAGTTTTCGGAAGGCGGCGGATTTACTGGGGCTTACGCCATCGGCAGTCAGCCATGCGGTATCTTCGCTGGAGGCAGAACTTGGTTTTTGCGTATTAAACCGCGCGAAAAGCGGCGTGACGCTTACCAATTATGGAGAGCGGCTTCTTCCTTATGTAAATGCAGTTTTGAACAGCGATGAAAGTTTACAGCAGGCGATATCGGAATTTAATGGATTAAAACAGGGAAAAGTGAAAGTCGGATGTTTTTCCAGCGTCTGTACGAACTGGATTCCGGAGCTGATCCATTCTTTCCATGAAGAATATCCGGACATCAGTATGGAAATTTTTCAGGGAACGTATGATGATGTTGTTTACTGGATAAAAAACGGCGTGGTGGATGTAGGATTTTTGTCGGTATCCAGTGCTGCGGATATTCCAATCGAGCCGCTGTATAAAGACCCTCTGTTATGTGTCGTGCAAAAGGGGCGGAGAACATCGAAAGAACCGATGAGCATTGAGGAAATGAAAAACTGCCAGTTTGTTACACAGCGTGAAAGTACAGATGCCGATATTCAGAATTTTATGAAGGAAAATCATTTGGATGTCCGGTCAAGTTACCATGTGGTTGACGATTTGTCTACGGTTGTAATGGTGGCAAATGGATTCGGAATTTGTTTGATGCCGGAAATGGTTATGAAAGATATTCCGTATGAAGTGGATTGCTTTCCGGTAAAACCGGATGCTTGCCGCATTATTGGAATTGCTGCACTGAATCCGGATAACATGGCACCGGCAGTGCGAACTTTTTACAACCGGGTGCTTGCGATGTACCAGCAGGAGGAATATGTAAAATAATTATAGAAGAAAACAGGGCCGCCCTGCAGCTTACGGAATTTGCTTAGGCAGCCTGTAAATAAATGACAATCAGAAGGAGAAACAAAATGAGTAAAAAGGAAATCCCTTACAAAATTTATTTGGATGAAAGCGAGATGCCAAAGCAGTGGTACAATCTTCGTGCCGATATGATTAACAAACCGGCACCGCTTTTGAATCCGGCAACCGGTAAACCGGTTACATTAGAAGAGTTAAGCGGTATTTTTTGCGAAGAATTAGCAAAGCAGGAATTGGATGACAAAACACCGTACATCGACATTCCGGATGAAATTTTGCAGTTCTACAAAATGTATCGTCCGGCACCGCTTGTACGTGCTTATCATTTGGAAAGACATTTGAAGACACCGGCAAAGATTTATTATAAATTTGAAGGAAATAATACATCCGGAAGCCACAAGCTCAACTCTGCAATTGCGCAGGCTTATTATGCAAAGAATCAGGGCTTGAAAGGTGTTACGACAGAGACTGGTGCAGGTCAGTGGGGAACAGCACTCTCTATGGCGTGTGCGTTCCTTGGGCTTGACTGTCAGGTATTTATGGTAAAAGTTTCTTATGAGCAGAAACCATTCCGACGTGAAGTTATGCGTACTTATGGTGCAAATGTGACACCGTCACCATCCGAGAAAACAGCTGTCGGCAGAAAAATTCGCGCAGAATTTCCAAATACAAACGGAAGCTTAGGTTGTGCCATTTCTGAGGCGGTTGAGGCGGCAACGACACAGGAAGGTTACCGTTATGTGCTTGGTTCGGTTCTTGCCCAGGTTATGATTCATCAGTCGGTAATCGGTCTGGAGAGTAAAATTGCACTGGATAAATATGGTGAAAAGCCGGATATCATCGTTGGCTGCGCAGGCGGTGGTTCAAACTTAGGAGGTTTGATTGCACCATTTATGGGCGAAAAACTTCGCGGAGAGGCAGATTACCGTTTCATCGCAGTAGAGCCAAAATCCTGCCCAAGTTTCACAAGAGGAACTTATGCGTATGATTTCTGTGATACCGGAGCGATTTGTCCGCTTGCAAAAATGTACACACTTGGCAGCAGCTTTATGCCGGCACCAAATCATGCCGGAGGACTTCGCTATCATGGTATGAGTTCGGTATTGTCCCAGCTCTATGATGATAAATTGATGGAAGCAGTCAGCGTATCGCAGACCGATGTATTTGAGGCGGCAGAAGAGTTTGCCAAAGTAGAGGGAATCCTTCCGGCACCGGAAAGTTCTCATGCAATTCGTGTGGCAATGGACGAGGCAATTAAATGTCGTGAAACCGGAGAAGAAAAAACGATTCTGTTTGGCCTTACCGGAACCGGATATTTTGATATGTATGCTTATGAGAAATTCAATGATGGTAAAATGGAAAACTATACATTGACGGATGAGGAAATTGCGGCAAGCATTGCAAAACTTCCAAAAGTGCCGGGATTAAACTAAATAAAAGAGGACATTTTTGACCCCAAAAAACAAAAAAATAAAGTGCTTGCTTTTTCGAAAATTGAGAGTATAATAATGTTGACATGAGAAAATAGCAATAAAAATTTTATGGTCAGAATGAGGCGGCAATGTGGTCAGCGGTGAGCGGCCATATTTGTCCCCTTTTTTATGGTCAAAGGAGGTTTTATCATGGAAACGTGTAACTATTTACTCTATCTGGCATTGATTTTGATGTGTACGAAGTTTTTAGGACTTTTGACAAGACGTGCACGTATGCCACAAGTTGTTGGTGCATTGTTAGCCGGTTTGCTGCTTGGACCTGCTGTGTTTAAGATTATTCCACAGACAGAGTTTTTGACGCAGACAGCAGAAGTTGGTGTAGTAATCCTGATGTTCTGTGCCGGCATGGAAACAGATGTAAAAGAATTAAAAAAATGTGGAAAAGCAGCGACGATTATCGCCATGATTGGTGTGTTGGTTCCATTGGCAGGAGGTTTTGCTACTGCATGGTTCTTTAACCGCCCGGGTATGATTGAGTCGAATGTAAGTACCAGTTTAGTATTGCAGAACGTATTCATCGGTGTCATTCTTACCGCAACATCGGTTAGTATTACCGTTGAGACATTAAAAGAACTTGGAAAATTAAATTCGGCAGCAGGAAATGCGATTCTTGGTGCAGCAGTCATTGATGATATTCTTGGTATTATCGCCTTGACAGTTATTACCAGTATGGCAGATCCGACAGTTAACCTTTGGGTAGTTCTTATAAAAATTGTTGGATTTTTTGTATTTGCTGCTGTGGCAGGTTTTCTGTTTTACAAGTTTTTCAATTACTACAGCAACCGTACAAAAAATGGCTTGCAGCGATATGTAATTATCAGTTTTGTTTTCTGTCTGTTGATGTCATATGTGGCAGAAGAGTTCTTTGGCGTAGCTGATATTACCGGTGCTTATGTAGCCGGACTGGTTGTTTCGATGATTCAGAAAGAAGATTATCTGGCATCGCGTTTTTCAACTTTGTCGTATTTGTACTTATCGCCAATTTTCTTTGCCAGTATTGGTTTGAAAGTGGTAATTCCGCAGATGTCAGCAACAATTGTATGGTTTGCCGTTGTACTTACAATTGTAGCTATTTTGACAAAAGTTATTGGCTGTGGATTAGGCGCAAAACTATGTAAATATTCCGGAAGGGAATCATTACAGATTGGTGTTGGTATGATTTCGCGTGGTGAGGTTGCGCTGATTGTTGCCAGCAAGGGTGAAGCACTTGGTCTTATGAGTGAGCAGTTGATGGGACCGGTTGTTATCGTTGTTATTATTACGACAATTGTTGCACCGATTCTTTTGAAACCGGTGTTCCACGATAAAAAAGAGATAGAAGAGAAGGCTTAATTTTTACTTTGGGGAAAGCAAAAACTAGGAGGAAAGAAGATGGTAGCACAGGGCTTGGCTGTAGCCATTTTTGTCGCTATGTTTGTCCTGATTGTCATGGATAAATTTGGCAGACAATATATTACGCTTGGCTGCGGCGTACTTACCCTGATTGGGGTGTTTGGCATTTGCATGAGAAGTGTAAATGCAATATGGGAAATTATTAATCTGCGAAGCATTTTTACGCTGGACTTTTGGTATCAGGGTTCAGGGGCAGCGGAATCGGGAATTGGAATTAACTGGGAAACTGTTATTTTCATTGCCTGTATGATGATTATGGTGGAAGGAATGGCGAGGGTTGGTTTCTTTGACTGGCTCTGTATGAGAATTGCGAAAATGGTTCATTTTAACACCATTCCGATTTTTATTACATTCATGATTATGTCCGCAGTGCTTGCGATGTTTATCGACAGTATTACGGTAATTTTGTTTTTGGCGGCTGTGACAATTGAATTGTCATCGCTTTTGAAATTTAATCCGGTGCCGATGATTATGGCAGAAATTTTCTGCGCAAATCTGGGCGGCTCAGCGACTATGTGTGGAGACCCTCCGAATATTATTATCGGAACGGCGCTTCATTACAGTTTTGCGGATTTTGTTTCGAATACCGGTTTGATTGCCGGCATTTCCCTGATTGTAATTGTAATTTATTTTTACTTTGTATTTCGCAAGGATTTGAAAGTAAAAACAGGAAAAATTGAAGTTACGGAAGCGGATTTAGACCCTTCAAAAGCCATTCACGATAAGAAAGGTTTTGTAATCAGCACCGCTATCTTTTTGTTTGCGATTGTTCTTTTAGTGACGCATGCGCAGACGAAACTTACGGTTGCATTTATTGGCGTTTTGATTGCGGTTCTTACGCTTTTGGCAGCGGGAAAACATGCGCTTGTTATCTTGAAAAAAGTGGACTATGAGACCATTTTATTCTTTATTGGCTTGTTTGTTGTCGTCGGAGGACTGGAAGAAACCGGTGTTTTGGAACTGATTGCCGATGCGATTAAAACAATCAGCGGTGGAAATAGTTTCTTAATGATAGGAATTATTGTCTGGCTGTCAGCGGTAGCAAGTGCCCTTGTGGATAATATTCCGTTTGCGGCAACGATGGTTCCGGTAATTAAGAGTTTAGGTGCCGGTGGCCCGGCTGGATTTTTGCCGGTTCTTGCCTGGGGACTCTCAATGGGAACGGATATCGGCGGAAGTGCTACACCGATTGGCGCTTCGGCAAATGTGGTAGGTATTTCCGTAGCGGAAAAAGAAGGTCATAAAATTGGCTGGGGAAAATACTGTAAAGTGGCAGTACCAGCGACTTTGATTGTTGTATTTATTTCAATGATTGTCATTTTTATTCGATATGGCAATTTGTTGATGATGTAGAAAAGAAATCTCTCCTCGTTTTGTGATGAGATAATGCTTTGCGTTATCATCACGAGACGAGGGGATTTTTTTGTGTGCATGAGAAGAAAATTTAAAAAATTTACTTTACAAAGATAAAAAGCTGCGCTATAATAGAACAAACGTTCGATGCAGAAGGAGGCGCAGGTATGGCAGTGACACAGGAGATATTTGATAAGTTAGAGATTTTGACGGATGCAGCAAAGTACGATGTTGCCTGCACATCGAGCGGAAGCAGCCGAAGAGGAAGACAAGGGATGATGGGAAATACCGTAGCTGGGGGAATCTGCCATTGTTTTGCGGCAGATGGCAGGTGTATTTCTCTTTTGAAGATTTTGCAGACAAATGAGTGTGTGTATGATTGTAAATATTGTCAGAACCGCATGTCCAATGATGTGAAACGCGCCAGTTTTACACCGGAGGAAATTGCGGAACTTACGATTTCATTTTACCGTCGTAATTATATTGAGGGTTTGTTTTTAAGTTCCGGTATTCAGAAGAATCCGGATTATACGATGGAACAGATGTACCAGACGATTTATCTGCTCCGCACGAAGTATAAATTTAATGGGTATATCCATGTCAAAGCGATTCCGGGAGCTGATCCGCTTTTGATTGAGAAGACCGGATGGCTTGCTGACCGTATGAGTGCAAATATGGAACTGCCGACGGCGAAGGGGCTTGATTTGCTGGCACCGCAGAAGAGCCGTAAGAAAATTCTGACACCGATGCGTCAGATACAGATTGGCAGAAGCGAGAGTCTTTTACTGCAGGATGCGAGAATTGAGAAAAGACGGCGTCTTTCTCTGTATCAGTCGGAAAGCCAGACTGCTTTACCGGCGGTTTCTGAGGGGACTTTGCAGGAGTTTCATCAGGACGGAAGGTTTGTGCCGGCGGGGCAGAGTACGCAGATGATTATTGGGGCTACAAAAGAGACGGATTACGAAATTGTCCACATGGCACAGGCGTTATACCAGCAGTTTGATTTAAAGCGTGTGTTTTATTCGGCATTTGTGAATACGACGGGAGATTCTCTTTTGCCCGATACGAAAGAGAGGGGACCGGAGCTTCTGCGTGAACACCGGCTGTATCAGGCAGATTTTCTCATGCGGTTTTATCAGTTTCGAGCGGATGAGATTATTACGAAAGAAAATCCGAATTTAAACGTCTCCGTAGATCCCAAATGTAACTGGGCACTGTATCATTTGGATTCATTTCCTGTTGAGGTGGAAAAGGCAGACTACCATACATTGTTACGTGTGCCGGGAATTGGTGTGAAATCGGCAAAGCGTATTATAATGGCACGAAGAAGAGGAACGCTCGATTTTAACGCGTTAAAGAAATTTGGTGTTGTATTAAAACGGGCGATGTATTTTATCACTTGTCACGGGCATATGATGATTCCAATCCGCTTAAACCGCACATTTATCCTTGCTAATCTGCTTGGCTTAAAGGAACGTCTTCCAAAGGAAATTGAGACGCAGGGAACCGGAAGACAGATGATGTTAGAGGATGTGATGCAGGGATGGTAAGACATATTTATTTGTGTGAGAACAGTGCAGAAGGGATTTTCTCGGCGATATACCGTGCTTATGAGGAGGGATATCCCCACGAGCACAACGAAGTTGTGATTGATACAGAGGGGCGGAACATGGAGCTCTTTTGCGAGTATCACACAGTTGTGACAAATTTTGAGCATGCGGTGAAAGTAGCGCGCACCATCCGCCGCAAGATTTCAGAGGAGGCATATGATTTTATTCATCGCTGCTGCGGTTCTTATGAAGTGCAGAAGGCGGATGCTATTTACCGGTTTGTGCAGGAAGGACTTCGGATGGGAAGGGCGGTTATGAGTCATCTCACAGCCCCTTATATGCAGACATTATTTGCGATTGAGCGGAATTTTACAAATGAATCACATTTTTTTATTGAAATACTTCGTTTCGAGGAATTGGAAAATGGCACATTATTTGGTAGAATAAATCCTAAGAGTGAAGTTCTGCCATATTTAGCCGACCACTTTGCCGATCGTTTTGCCGGTGAGCAGTGGGTGATTGCAGATACTGTGCACCGTACGGTGCTGTTTCATAAAGCAAATTACAAAACGGTGTATTTGTCCATGGATGAAGTAGATATGGATGAACTTACTCTGACTTATTCCGAGGACGAAAAGCAGCTTCAAAAATTATGGAAATTGTTTGTTGATACAATTGCAATTAAAGAGCGTGTAAATCCAAAATTGCAGAGACAGATGCTGCCGCTTCGTTTTCGTAAATATATGAAGGAGTTTAGCGAATCAGAATGAAGCAGTTTTATTTTGCTCCCTTAGAGGGCATTACAACGTATATTTATCGAAACTTGCATCACCAGAAATTTGGCAGTATGGATAAATATTTTACACCTTTTGTGTCACCGACTTCGAATCATGATTTTAAGAGCCGGGCAAAAAAGGATGTGGTACCGGAGCATAATCAGGGAATACCGGTTGTACCTCAGATTCTCAGCAACCGCAGCGACGAGTTTGTGTATACAGCCGGCCGTCTGATTGAATATGGATATCATGAAATTAATCTGAATTTAGGCTGTCCGTCAGGGACGGTTGTGTCGAAGGGGAGAGGTTCGGGCTTCCTAGCAAAACCGGAGGAACTTGACCGCTTTTTAGATGATATTTTTTCACAGTGTGAGGTGCCGATTTCCGTCAAGACGAGATTGGGCAGATATTCACCGGATGAGTTTCCGGAACTTCTAGAGATTTATAACCGGTATCCGATTGAGGAATTAACCATTCATCCGAGAATTCGGGATGATTATTATAAAAATACACCGAACCTTGATATGTTTGAATATGCAGTGGAACACAGTAAGAATCCGCTCTGCTATAATGGTGATATCACAACGGTAGAGGAATATGAACGTTTTTGCGAGCGTTTTCCGACAATTGACGCAATTATGATTGGACGCGGACTGATTGCAAATCCGGGGCTTGTCCGTGAAATTCAGACCGGGGAGAAGATGCAGAAAGAAGAATTACACGTATTTTTGCGAGAATTGAAAGTGGCTTATCAGGCGTGTGTGCCGGATCAGCCGGTGTTATTTAAGATGAAAGAAATTTGGTCTTATCTCGTAAACTGGTATCCGAATGGGAAAAAAGTATGGAAAAAGGTAAGAAAAACGAATCGGTTATCCGAATATGATAAACTCATGCTTATGCTGGAATCAGGAAACGAGGTGTAAGGAATGCGGGAACAAAAAATTAACCGTCGTGAGATTTTAAAAATGTTAATTACGTTGTCAATTCCTACTATCTTGGAGGAAATTTTATCGACGTTATTGCAGTATGTGGATACGGCGATGGTTGGACATCTGGGAGAAAAAGCGACAGCGTCTGTCAGTGTTACAACGACGGTGACATGGCTTGTGAACAGTATTCCGGCGGCACTTGGCGTGGCGGTGTTATCAATGACAGCAAAGGCATTGGGGAGCGGCGACAGAGAGTATTTGCAGAAAATTGCAAAGCAGATTTTAATTTTAGTTTTTGCGTGTGGACTTCTTGCCGGTGGAATTTCTGTCATCCTAAGTCCTTACATTCCGATTTGGATGGGGGCGGAGCCGTCTATTTGGCAGGATGCTTCCGATTATTTTCTGATTGTCAGTCTGCCTATGATTTTCCGTTCGGCAACGATGATTATGGGCGCTGCGATTCGGGGAACAAAAGATACAAAAACGCCGATGTTAATTAATCTAGGAGCTAACGGGACTAATATCCTTTTTAACATTGTCTTTATTTATGGAATGGGCTGGGGCGTCAGAGGAGCGGCAATTGCGTCCGCAATATCCTATACGGCAGCCGGATTGCTGATGTTTGCTGCGTACCGGAGAAACGAATATCTCTACTGGAAGTGGGAACATTTTGCTGTAGATGGTAAAGTGATGAAAGAGTGTATGCGGATTGGTCTGCCAGTCCTTTTTAGCAGCATTGCGTCCTGTTTTGGCTATGTCGTGTTTGCCGGTCTTGTTTCCGGGATGGGAACAACGATCTTTGCTGCCCATTCGATTGCTGTTACCGCTGAAACTATTTTTTATATTTCCGGTTACGGACTCCGAACGGCAACCTCTACCCTGATAGGCATTTCTCTGGGTGAAGAAGACGAGAGGCAAATGGAAGCTGTTGCGTCGGTGAGTGTAAAATTGACGATGATTTTAATGTGTGTCAGTGGTGTTATCTTGTATTTTGTGGCAAGACCTTTGATGGGACTTCTCACCGAGAGCAGTCAGGTGGCTGAGATTGGTGCCAGCATGCTGCGTAGTGTGGCATTTTCTGAGCCATTTTATGGGTTGATGATTGTCACCGAAGGAATCTTTTATGGGCTTGGAAAAACAAAGTACGCTTTTTATGTAGAAACCTTCTGTATGTGGGGAATCCGTATATTGTTTACCTTTTTCTGCGTCAAAATCTGGCACTTTGGTCTTGAAACTGTGTGGTATTGTATGATAGCGGATAATGTATGTAAGGCAGTGCTGTTTTCTGTTCCGCTCGTTGTTAAGAGGAAGAGAATGATAAAGTGATTTAGAAGATATGCGGTTATGATGGAGGGGATTAGCTTTGATATGCACCGTTCCCACTGAGAAACACGTAAGGGTAACGGCATGCACAGCACGCATGCCAGTTACCCACGTGTTTCAATGCATATCAAAGCTAATCCCCTCCATCATAA
>ERZ808240.1839-NODE-1839-length-24889-cov-8.809133_pt1 | contig 24889 bp, 23 predicted proteins | sample MGYA00521084_ERZ808240 | MGnify/ENA primary metagenome ERZ808240 (study PRJEB31516, sample SAMN03275571) | gut metagenome | biome: mammalia-associated habitat; material: feces | host: Papio cynocephalus | place: Kenya | collected 2012-08-06 ... | reverse complement strand
AGCATATAACCATTTATTATGGCTGGTTTCCCTCCGAGGAAGCCAGCCTTTTTTTTGCTGTTTCTAAAGCGGCGCTTTGGTCTTTCTAAAGCGCCGCTTTGGACGTGCTAAAGCGGCGCTTTTGGGACGCTAAAGTGGCGCTTTAGAAAAACGGTTGTGGAACGGTGGAAAATGTAGGGGTGGGAGAGCGGTTGTACGTAGCGAATGTCCATGGCAGAAAATGCAAGCAGAAATGCTGTTTGAATTTCAGATGTAACCTGGAAAAATAAAAAAGCGACCAAGAATCGATTGCTCAATTCTTGATCGCTTTGCGTTGTACCCAGACCCGGGCTCGAACCGGGATGGGTTGCCCCACTGGTGTTTGAGACCAGCGCGTCTACCGATTCCGCCATCTGGGCATTGGCGATTTGCGAGTGCAAAGTTACAAAGATTTTTCTATACTGCAAAATTTTTAAGACTTAAAATTGACTCATCTGGACTTTGGAGTGACTTTGGAGTGACTTTAAATTCGGAATGAAAGCCCAACAAGCCCATAGCCCAGGTGAGTCAAAATACAAAATTGCAATTTGAGAGCTTTGACACTCCCGCCGTTACATTAGTAGTTGTTGGCAGCGAGCTCGAAGTAGCTCTGCGGATGTTTGCAAACGGGGCACACCTCTGGAGCCTGCTTGCCCACGACGATGTGGCCGCAGTTGCGGCATTGCCAGATGCAGTCGCCATCGCGCGAGAACACTACGCCGTCCTCGATGTTCTTCAGCAACTTGCGGTAGCGTTCCTCGTGGTGCTTCTCAATGGCTGCTACGCCACGCATCGCGGCGGCAATCTCCGTGAAGCCTTCCTCGTCGGCCTCCTTTGCCATGCGGTCGTACATGTCAGTCCACTCGAAGTTCTCGCCCTCGGCAGCTGCCTTGAGATTCTCCTCTGTGCTCTTTATGGCGCCACCCTCAAGGTACTTAAACCACATCTTGGCGTGCTCCTTCTCGTTCTGTGCTGTTTCTTCGAAAAGGGCGGCAATCTGCTGGTAGCCGTCCTTGCGGGCCTTGGAAGCGAAGAATGTATATTTGTTGCGTGCCTGCGACTCGCCTGCGAAAGCCTCCATGAGGTTGCGCTCGGTCTTTGTTCCTTTCAGTTCTTTCATGTTCGTAATGTTATTGTTAGGGTTGGTTTTTGTTTTACTGATGCAAATTTAAGGAAAAGATTTGGACTGAACAAGTAATAGTTTGTAATAATTACAATTTTAATATTTGTTTGCATTTACGGGTTCTTTATCGATTCCGTATAATTCTCGTGTAATTTCGTTGATTGTATTCTCGTATATCAATACATTAGAGTGATATTCGCTTGCAGCGGAGGCCGGAGACCTCCGCCACGGATAATCATTAATTGCGAGTTATGAAACGTCCTCCACGGATGACCTGAAATTAACGGAATTATACGGAATATAATTAACGATTATTACACGAATTCAAATTAAGATTGTCGTATAATCCGTATAATTACCGTAAATTTTCTTCCGTGTAATTCCGTTAATTGTATTGTCGTATATCAATACATTAGAGTGATATTCTCTTGCAGCGGAGGCCGGAGACCTCCGCCACGGATAATCCCAATTTTGAGTTTTGAAACGTCCTCCACGGATAAGACCGTTTTGTCATGGTGTCATTCGGGAAATGTAGGATGAAGCTACACTTATAATATAGGAAAAAAATAAGGGCGTGTCCTCATTTCAGACACGTCCTTATTTTTATTGGTATTTTCTTGTTCTTTATATTTCCATCCGCCTTACTCGTTCTCCGGGGCCTTGTCAATGAGGTCCATGAACTGGTCGAGCTTCGGAGTGATGATAATCTGTGTGCGGCGGTTGCGCTGCTTGCCTACCTCAGTAGAGTTGGCAGTTACAGGGTTGTACTCGCCACGTCCGCCAGCCGTAAGGCGCTTCGGGTCGACACCATACTGGTTTTGCAGAGCCTGAACGACGCTTGAGGCACGCAGACAGGAGAGGTCCCAGTTGTTGCGGATGTTCTTCATAGAGGCAGCGCTGGCGTTGACGGGCACGTTGTCGGTGTTGCCCTCGATGAGCACCTCATAGTCCTTGTAGTCGGTGATAATCTTTGCAATCTTGCTCAGAGTCTCGGCAGCGCGGTCGTTGATTTCGTAAGAGCCGCTCTTGTAGAGCATGTTGTCGGCAAGCGAGATGTAGACAACGCCTTTCAGCACCTGCACGTCAACTTCCTTCGACTCCTCCTTGCTCAGTGAGCGTGTGAGATTGTTGGTGAGCACCATGTTGAGAGAGTCCGACTTCGACTTCACCTCCACGAGGTGGCGGATGTACTGGTTGGACTCGTTAATCTGGTCGACGAGTTTTGAGATGTTCACGTTGTTGGTGTTGGCGTTGGTGAGACTCTTGTCGAGAGAACTCTGCAGCGAGGCATAGTCCTTCTTTGCCTGGGCGAGTTGCTCTTCGAGCGAAGCCACGCGTGCCTTCTGGGCGGCGAGGTCTTCCTTGGCGCTCTGGTAGTTGCCGGTCAGCTCCTTGTTCTCAAGGCGGCAGTTCTCAAGATCCTTCTTTGAGGCGCAGCTTGTGAATGTCAGCAAGCCTGCGAACATCGCGATTGCGAATAGGTTTCTTTTTTTCATATCTTTTCTCCTTTTTTATTGTTATTGTCTGTTTCTGTAAAGTTATTCTGCAAAGATAGCACAATAAAGTTATACGTACTATCATTATGACGCTTTATTAGCTAAAAGATTGAATGTCTTTAATTTATTTTAACTTGTCGGGTCGCTCTCTTTACTTGTATTAGCATTGCAATGAGACGTTGTATATCCGAAAAAAACACTAACTTTGCGCAAACAAATGAAAATCCCAACTATGTATAAACTGAAACAAATCGCGCTCTGCGCAGCCCTTGCGTTTGCTGTCGGCGCGCAGGCGAAGGACAACGTGGACTATGTTGACCCCTTCATCGGAACAACCAACTTCAGCATCTGCAACCCCGGTGCCATACGCCCTCATGGACTGATGTCGGTCGTGCCCTTCAACGTGATGGGCTCCGACCTCAACGTGCAGGACAAGGACAAACGCTGGTGGTCGGCAGTGTACGAGTACAACAACAAATATTTCACGGGCTTTGCGCATGTAACGCTGAGCGGTGTGGGCTGTCCGGAGATGGGCACGCTGCTCACGATGCCAACTGCGGGCGACCTCAATGTCGACTATCATGCCTATGGTTCGGAGTATAAGAACGAAACGGCACGTCCGGGCTATTACAGTACGGTGCTCACGAAGTATGGCATACGCGCCGAGGTGGCAGCCACCATGCGCTCCTCAATAGAACGCTACACATTCCCCAAGGGCAAGGGCAACCTCCTCTTCAATCTCGGCAACGGACTGACCAATGAGATTGGCGCCTCTCTGCGCCGCGTCAGCGACACGGAGTTTGAGGGAACGCGCCTGCTCGGCACGTTCTGTTACAATCCGCAGGCTGTCTTCCCGATGTACTTCGTCGTGCGCGTCAGCAAGAAGCCGTCAGCCTTCGGCATGTGGAAGAAGCAGCCGGCGCTGGGCAATGCCCAGGCGCAGTGGGACTCCGACCAGGGCAAGTACAAGCTCTATCCCGGCTACGGCCGCGACATGGCGGGCAACGACATCGGCTACTACATGACCTACGACTGCGAGGAAGGCGAGCAAGTGGAGGTGCAGGTAGGCGTCAGCTTCACGTCGATTGCCAATGCACGCGAGAATCTCGACCGTGAGCAGCAGGGCTTCGACTTCGACAAGGTGGCACGCGAGGGTCATGACGAATGGGCTTCCACGCTCAACCGTGTCAGTGTGGAGGGCGGCAGCGACGACCAGCGCCGCGTGTTCTTCACGGCTCTCTACCATTCGCAGATACATCCCACCGTGCTCCAGGACGTCAACGGCGACTATCCGCTCATGGAGAGCAACGCCAACGGCAAGTCCGACCACGACCGCTACACCGTCTTCTCCCTCTGGGACACCTACCGCAATCTCTCGCAGCTCGAGACGCTGCTCTATCCTGAGAAGCAGGTGGACATGATACGCTCCATGATTGACATGTACCGCGAGTGGGGATGGATGCCCAAGTGGGAACTTTTCTCGCGCGAGACATGGACCATGGAGGGCGACCCCGCCATTCCTTACATCGCTGACGCCTACATGCGCGGCTTGCGCGGCTTCGACATCAACACTGCCTACGAAGCGTTCCGCAAGTCGGCCACCATGCCCGGCAAAGACAACCGCATGCGTCCCGACATCGACCCCTACATCGAGAAGGGCTACATACCGCTCGGCTACTATGCCGCCGACATGTCGGGCGACAACTCCGTGTCGCACGCTCTTGAGTACTATCTCGCCGACAACGCCCTCTCCATCCTCGCCTCTGAGCTGGGCCACAAGCAGGACGCAAAGCTCTTCCGCCAGCGCTCACTCGGCTATCGCCACTATTACTCGAAGGAGAGCGGCACGCTGCGCCCGATAGAGAAGAGCGGCAAGTTCCTCTCGCCCTTCAATCCCGAGGACGGCTACGACTTCACCAACGCTCCCGGCTTCCATGAGGGGTCGGCATGGAACTACACGTTCTACGCGCCCCACGACGTGACGGGCATGGCGAAGCTCATGGGCGGACAGCGCAAGTTTGTCGACAAGCTGCAGATGGTGTTTGACAAGGGACTCTACGACCCTGCCAACGAGCCCGACATAGCCTATCCCTACCTCTTCTCCTACTTCAAGGGCGACGAGTGGCGCACGCAGAAAACCGTGGCCGACCTGCTCAGCAAGTACTACACAGCCAAGCCCGACGGCATACCGGGCAACGACGACACGGGCACGATGTCGGCATGGGCAATCTTCTCCATGATGGGCATCTATCCCGACAATCCCGGCTCGCCATGGTTCACCCTCACGTCGCCCGTCTTCGACAAGGTGACGCTCCATCTCGACCCGAAGTACTATCCATGCGGCGACATCACCATCGAGGCACACCGCACGTCGCCCGACGAAGGCTACATCAAGTCGATGACGCTCGGCGGCAAGCCCCTCACGTCTTTCCGCATATCGCAGAAACAGCTCATGGAGGGCAAGACGCTGCGCATGGAAATGAAAAAATAAAAAATTAAACTTGTTAGGAATGCTTCTGAAATTTTTTCTCACCTGCAACAAGATAGGTGCGTTCACCCTCGGTGGAGGGTATGCCATGATTCCGATAATGGAGCGTGAGTTTGTCGACAAAAACAAATGGATGGACCGCGAGGAGTTTATGGACATCATGGTTGTGGCGCAGACGACGCCAGGAATCTTCGCCATCGACATGGCAAGCCACATCGGCTACAAGCTGCGAGGCGTGTGGGGAGGCATCGTGGGGGCAGTGGGCATCGCCCTGCCCTCCATCATTGCCATCATGATTATCGCCATGTTCTTCCAGAACTTCAAGGACAATGTCTACGTGGCGAAGTTCTTCCGCGGCGTGCGTCCGGCTGTCGTAGCACTGATAGCCGCCCCATGCTTCAAAATGGCACAGACAGCCAAACTCTCATGGAGCAACGCCTGGATACCCGTCGTGGCAGCATTGCTGATATGGCTCGTCGGCGTCTCACCTATTTATATTATAATAGCGGCAGGCGTCGGAGGCTGGCTCTACGGGAGAATGAAGAAAGCGTAATTCGCCATCCCGTCAGCTAACAACTCGTCAACTAACAGCTCGTCAACTCGTCAACTAATAACTCGTCAACTAAGAAAATGATATTTCTGAAGCTATTCATTATCTTTACAAAGATAGGTACATTCAATTTCGGCGGCGGCTACGCAATGCTTTCGCTCATCCACAACGAGACCGTCGTGAAGAACGCGTGGCTCAGCAACTCTGAATTCACGGACATCGTAGCCATCAGCCAGTCGACGCCAGGTCCAATAGGCATCAACGCCGCCACGTACGTAGGCTACACGTCCGTGCTCAACCAAGGCTATCCGGAGTGGGCAGCAATGCTCGGTTCAGTGCTCGCGTCGCTCTCCATCATTTGGCTGCCGTTCATCATCATGATTCTCATCTCGCGCTATCTCATGACCCATCGCGACTCAAAGATCGTGAAGGACATCTTCGCTGGACTGCGCCCTGCCATCATCGGTCTCATAGCCGCAGCCGCCATGCTGCTTATGACGAAAGACAACTTCGGGTCGGTTGAAGACAACCCCCTGTACTTCGCCATAAGCGTAGCGATATTCATAGCGTCGTTCTGCCTCACACGCTTCCGCAAGACCAACCCCATACTCGTGATGTTGGTCTGCGGCGTGCTCGGACTGCTCATCTACTAAGCAGGCGCTCCGTTGAAGCGCAGATGGCGCATCTCGTGTCCGCCCCACACGCTGTCGTCGCAATAGGCGAAGCCGATGGAGCGATAGAGCTTCTCCGCACGCGGGTTGCCCTTGTCGACGAGTAAGGCGGCAGGAAGCTTGAGGCTTGCGGCATGTGCAATCATGGCGCGCAGCAGCATCGTGGCTATGCCCCGTCCACGATAGTCTTCAAACACGGCAAGAGAGTCGATGTAGAACTCCCCGGCACTGGTCTCGTCGTCCATCACGGAATAGTCCATGCCAAGGTCGGCAAGGGCTGCTTCTTGGAAGCGTCGGCGAAGGCGATGGAGGTCGGCGCCGTCGTAGCCAACGATAGCTCCGGCGACGGGAGCCGACGCAAGGTCCACGTCAGCCGCCTCGTCGTCAACAGCCACAAGGGCGTTGCGCCAGCTGTATTGCGAGTCGTCCATGGCAACAAGACGCTCCATCATGTGGCGGAAGTCGTCGAGCGAGTGGCTTGCGCCGGCAAGAAAGCGGCAGCAGTCGTCTGTCATAGCTGTCATGATGAGCCGTGTAATGGCAGGAATGTGGTTGGGTGTGGCTTTGATGATTTTCATAATTAAACGGTTTTTGGTTATTGCAAAGGTAGACAAAAGTCGTCAAAATTCATTGAAAATCTTGCAAATATGGATTTAAATGCCTAACTTTGCAAAAGCAAGGACAGAAGAAGCGTTCATGTTTCATTATCTATAGACTGTCCACAAGCAAAGCATTTAACATTAAAGGAACTGGAAAATGAGAATTCCGACAGTAAGACCAGTGTCGGAATTCTTGTTTTTTTTGTTGCCGGCTACAAACTTATAAAAACAAAAAAATTAAGATTCATTATGGCTTACATGTCACAGGAAGGCTACGACAAACTCGTTGCCGAACTCAAACAACTCGAATCCGTAGAGCGCCCCAAAGCTTCAGCCGCTATCGCTGAGGCTCGCGACAAGGGTGACTTGAGTGAGAATGCAGAGTACGACGCCGCTAAGGAGGCACAGGCTCACCTTGAGGAGAAAATCAACCGCATCAAGCTTGCCATCGCCGAGGCAAAGATTGTTGACACGTCGCGTCTGAGCACCGACTCGGTGCAGATTCTCTCCACTGTGGAGATGACCAACCTCGCCAACAAGGCCAAGATGACCTACACCATCGTGAGCGAGAGCGAGGCAAACCTTCGCGAAGGCAAAATCTCAATCACGACGCCGATAGCACAGGGCCTGCTCAACCACAAGGTGGGCGAGGAGGTTGCCGTGAAGATTCCGCGCGGCACTATCCACCTTCGCATCGACAAGATTTCCGTAGGATAAGAATACTTTTTAAATGGAAAAAGTGGCATTTTAGATAGTCTAAAGTGCCACTTTTTTTGTTACTAAAGCCCTTTTCGCAGACCCCTTCTTGTGTGCAATTGTTATCTGATTATGTAGCCGAAGTTGAGGAACACGGCGAACGTGTTGTAGTCGTAGTAGGGCATATTGGTTTGCTTCTTGATGCTGTAGTTGAATTCCGGTCCGATGTTGAAGCCTCCGAAGTTCAGTTTCAGCGAAGCCTGTATGCCAGCCTCCACGCGGTCGAACTGGTCGTAGACGTTGTATACATAGCCGTCTTCGTCGACGTCAGAGCCCGACACGCCCACCGATACATAAGGACCGGCGAGGACGGAGAGGCGGTTGCTGTCGCCAAGTCTTGCGTTGTAGCCGAGCATCAGGGAGAAGTCGCAGGCGTAGCGATGGAGCATTCCGCTGATGGCTTTGTCCTGAAAGGCATAGTCTGTGATAGCCAATGCGGGGTTGACGCAGAAGCCTCCTCTCTCGGGATAGAAGCTGACGCCAGCGCCAGCCTTCCATGCGAAAGCCGTCTTGAAGCCGTTTTCTTCGCCGCTCGACAATAATGATGATGCGCCAATGCCGACGAAAGGCTCAACGTGTGCTCTCATCTGAGCGCGCATTCCGATACATGTTATTGATAGTAAAAATGCAAGAAAGAATTTTTTCATATCAAATAGATTTTAGAGTTATTGGAAAAGTAGTGATGTGTTGTAATAAAATATGAATGCAAAGATAATGATTTTTTTTGTACCCTATGGCAAACAATAAAGAAAATAATACCTAACTTTGCACTGAAAACATTCATAGTAATCAGACCAAACACTTGTAATAAATGAACTCCACATTTCGCGGCACACTCTGTGGCGTTGCCGCTGCAGTCTTTTACGGCACCAATCCGTTCGGTGCCATGAATCTTGCCGCCGACGGCATCAGCATGAACTCCACACTTTTCTATCGCTTCGGACTCGCTGCCCTCATTCTCGGAGTGATGATGATGGTGCAGCGCAAGTCGTTCGCACTGACGTGGCACGAGCTTGGCGTGCTTGCCCCGCTTGGCGTGCTGATGGGCTCGTCGTCGTCGTCGCTCTACATCAGCTTCAACTATATGGATGTGGGCATCGCCTCCACGCTCCTCTTCGTCTATCCCGTCATGGTGGCGGTGATAATGGCGGTATTCTTCAAGGAGAAGGTGACGACGGCGACAGTGGTAGCGATAGTGCTTGCTTTGTGCGGCATTGCTCTGCTCAACCAATCTTCCGACGGATCCTCGCTGAGCGCGTTGGGCGTGGCGCTCGTGATGATTTCGTCGTTGACGTATGCTGTTTATATTGTGGTGGTCAACAAGTCGGCGCTTAGGATGTCGTCGGTGAAGCTGACGTTTTACGTGCTGCTCTTCGGCGTGCTCACCATCCTTGCCATAACAGCCTCCATGGGCGAGCATCTGCAGTGGCTCTCAACGCCGCGCCAGTGGCTCTTCGCCACGCAGCTGGCACTAATGCCCACCGTTCTCTCGCTCGTGCTCATGGTGATAGCCGTGCACGACATAGGCTCCACGCCGGCAGCTATTATGGGCGCTCTTGAGCCGCTGACGGCAGTAGCCATCGGTGTCGTTTGCTTCGGCGAAGACTTCACGGCGCGCCTGGCCTTCGGCATCGTGCTCATCCTCTCCGCCGTGTTGCTCATCATCGGCGGAAAGGAGATGTCGCCTCACAAGATAACAGTGGCTGTGACGCGGCTCGGACGCCGCATCGTAAAGGTGTGGCGTTGGAAATAGGCGACGGAAATGTCACTTTTACGCCGCCTTGGTGCAACTTTCCCGCTTCAAATGTAGTCTAACAGAAAGTATGATACAACTAAAGGACATAAACAAAACCTATCAGGGTGCGCAGCCGCTGCACGTGCTGAAGGGCATCAATCTCGACATAGCCGACGGAGAGTTCGTGTCGATAATGGGCGCATCGGGCTCCGGCAAGTCCACGCTGCTCAATATTCTCGGCATCCTCGACAACTATGATTCCGGCGAGTACAGGCTTGCCGGCAATCTGATAAAAGACCTCTCAGAGACGCGCGCTGCCGAGTACCGCAACCGCATGATAGGCTTCATCTTCCAATCGTTCAATCTCATCTCGTTCAAGACCGCCGTGGAAAACGTAGAGTTGCCGCTCTACTATCAGGGCGTGTCACGTCGCACGCGCCATCGCCTCGCCATGGAGTATCTCGACCGTCTCTCGCTCACGCAGTGGGCCGACCATTACCCAAGCGAGATGTCGGGCGGACAGAAGCAACGCGTAGCTATAGCAAGGGCGTTGATAACGAAGCCACAGATAATTCTTGCCGACGAGCCCACCGGTGCGCTCGACTCTAAAACCTCCGTGGAGGTTATGGAACTGCTCAAGCGCCTCAATGCCGAGGAGGGAGTTACGACGATTGTCGTGACGCATGAGAGCGGCGTCGCCAATGAAACAAATAAAATTGTACACATCAAGGACGGACTCATCGGAAAGATTGAAGAGAATCTCGACCACAACGCCAGTCCGTTTGGCATAAACGGAATAATGAAATGAAGGGATGTGTCAAAATACGAAATTGCAACTTTATCCGTGGCGGAGGTCTCCGGCCTCCGCAGCACCCATTATCCCGAATTAATCATATATCAATACATTAGCATTATTTGCTTGCTACGGAGGGCAAAGACCTCCGCCACGTATGATTCCAATTTGCGAGTTTTGACACACCCTCTTCAAAATTCATAATCGGTGAAGCTGACTAATTCAAAACTCAAAATTCAAAAATCAAATATGCGCGACATCCTCATCGAAATATGGACTACCATCAAGCATAACCGGCTGCGCACAGCCCTCACGGGTTTCAGCGTGGCATGGGGCATTTTCATCCTCATCGTGCTGCTTGGAGCAGGCAACGGACTCATCAATGCCATCATGAGCAACAACGACCGTTTCCTCTCCAACTCGATGGTTGTCTACGGCGGATCGACATCGAAGGCCTACGACGGACTGGGCGAGGGGCGCTCCGTAGAACTTGACGACAAGGATCTCGGCGTCACCCGCGAGGCATTCAAGGGCAACATCGAGACCGTGGGTGCCGAGCTCGACAAGGCGGGACAGACACTTTCCTACGGTGGCAACTACACGACGGGTATCAACGTGAGCGGCGTCTATCCCAACGATGTGGAAATCAACAAACGCACGATGCTTCGCGGACGCTTCATCAACACGCCCGACATCAGCGACCGTCGCAAGTCGATTGTCATCGCCTCCGACATGGCGAAGGAGCTCATACCCGAAGCTCCCATGGACATTCTTGGAAGAACAATCAATGTTGCCAATCTCGCCTTCCGCGTCGTGGGCATCTACGAGAGCGACAAGAGCACGATGGGCAACGACGCCTTTATTCCCTTTTCTACGTTCCGCTCCATCTACAGCAGCGGCGACAAGGTCGGCAACATCGTCTTCTCCTTCCACGGACTGAAGTCGGAGGCCGACAACGAGGCTTTTGAGAATCTCTACCGCGCACGCATCAACGGCAACCACCGCGCCGCCCCGGACGATGACAACTCCATCTGGATATGGAACCGCTTCACGCAGAATCTGCAGATGAACACAGCCTCCGGCATCATACGCACGGCACTCTGGGTGATAGGCATCTTCACACTGCTCTCCGGCATCGTCGGCGTCTCAAACATCATGCTCATCACCGTGAAGGAGCGCACGCGCGAGTTCGGCATACGCAAGGCAATAGGTGCCAAGCCGTGGTCGATACTGCGGCTCATCATCATTGAGAGCGTAGTCATCACGACGTTCTTCGGATATATAGGCATGGTGCTTGGCATCGCCGCAAACCAATATATGGATGCCACCATCGGCCACACGAAGGTGGACAACGGCCTCTTTGCAGCACAGATATTTGTCAACCCAACCGTCGGCATAGGCATCTGCGTGCAGGCCACGGTGCTCATGATTGTTGCCGGAACCATCGCCGGACTCATTCCTGCTCGCCGCGCTGCAAGAATACGCCCCATCGAGGCTTTGAGGGCGGAGTAACATCCTAACAAAAATATTCTTTATGATAATACTTGACACTGACCGCTTCCGCGAGATTCTCGACACGCTATCCCGCAACAAGTCGCGCACGTTCCTGACCGGCTTCGGCGTGTTTTGGGGCGTCTTCATGCTCGTGGGACTGATTGGGGGAGGCGACGGACTGAAGGAACTTCTCAACAAGAATCTTGCGGGCTTCGCCACTAATTCCGCCGTCGTATGGGCACAGCAGACCACAAAACCCTACCACGGATTCCGCAAGGGTAGGCAATGGTCGATGACCTACTCCGATGTGAAGCGCCTCAAGGCGCAGGTGCCGGAGCTTGATGTCGTCACGCCGACCATATCGCGATGGGGCGCCAACGCTACTTTTGCCGACAAGAAGTCGTCTGTGATAGTGAAGGGAGTGATGCCCGACATGCAGAAGGTGGCTACGCCAAAGATGTACTACGGACGCTACATCAACCAGATGGACATCTCGCAGGGACGCAAGGTCTGCGTCATAGGAAAACAGGTCTACAAGAATCTCTTCACGAAGGGCGGCAATCCGTGTGGAGAGGTGATACGCATCGACTCCATATATTATAATGTAGTGGGCGTCAACTACAGTGACGGCAATATGAATGTCAACGGCAACGACGAGCAAGCCGTGTTCCTGCCGCTCTCGCTTATGCAGCAGGTGTACAACCGTGGCGAGAGCGTCGACATGCTTTGTCTCACGGGTAAGCCGGGAGTGACGATGAGCGACATCACCGACCACGTGCGCGACGTCATCGCCAAGGCTCACGACGTCGACCCCAAGGACGAGAAGGGCGTCATGATATTCAATACGGAGATGATGTTCTCAATGGTCGACAACATGTTCCGCGGCATCAACATGCTGATATGGCTCGTGGGCATAGGCACGTTGCTCGCCGGAGCCATCGGCGTCTCCAACATCATGATGGTCACCGTGCGTGAGCGCACTACGGAGATTGGCATACGCCGCGCAATAGGAGCCACACCGCGAAGTATCCTCTCGCAGATAATCTCGGAGAGTATCCTGCTTACGGCTGTCGCGGGAATGAGCGGCATACTCTTCGTCGTTGTCATCCTGCAGGCTCTGGAGATGGCAAACACGTCCGACGGCATTGTCTCCGCCCACTTCCAGATTGACTTCTGGACGGCTGTCGGTGCCGTGGTGATGCTCTCAGTGCTCGGAGTACTTGCCGGACTTGCGCCTGCCATTAGAGCAATGCGTATCAAGCCGGTAGATGCCATGAGAGACGAGTAGAGTTATCGGAAGTTATTGGAAGTTATCGAAAGTAGAAATTTAAAAATCAAAGAATACGCAATGAAACGCTATTTCAAGTACATCCTCATGGCACTCGTTGCCGTCGTTTTCATAGGAACCTTCGTGTTCCTCTACATCAAGTCGCAGCCGCAACCCGTGGAGTACGACGAGTTTGCGCCAAAGCGCATGGACATACGCAAGACCACTGTCGTCACGGGCAAGATAGAGCCACGCAACGAGGTGAACGTCAAGCCGCAGATTTCGGGTATCATCACCGAACTGCTGAAGCAGGCTGGCGAGACCGTTACGGAGGGCGAGGTGATTGCCAAGGTGAAGGTCATTCCCGACATGGGGTCGCTAAGTTCAGCGCAGGCGCGCCTACGCCTTGCAGGTATCAACGCCAAGCAGGCACAGACCGACTACGAGCGCGAGAAGACGCTCTTCGACAAGGGTCTCGTCGCAGCCGACGAGTACGACAAGGTTGCGCAGACTCTTCGACAGGCTCGTGAGGAAGTGAAGGCGGCGGAGGAAAATCTTGAGGTGGTGCGCGACGGTGTGTCGCGTTCCAATGCCTCGCAGTCGTCAACGCTCGTGCGTTCCACGGTGACCGGTCTCATCCTCGACATACCGGTGAAGGTGGGCAACTCCGTTATTCTCGCCAACACATTCAACGACGGTACGACCATCGCCACCGTCGCCAACATGCACGACCTTATCTTCCGCGGCAACATCGACGAGACGGAGGTTGGGCGTCTTACGACGGGCATGACGATGAAAATCACGATAGGTGCCTTGCAAGACTTGAAGTTCGATGCGCATCTGGAGTACATATCGCCTAAGGCCACCGACCAGAACGGCGCCAACCAGTTTGAGATAAAAGCCGCCGTCAGCCTTCCGGAGAGCGGCAGCAAGATACGCAGCGGCTACAGCGCCAACGCCGAGATAGTGCTTGCTGAGGCTCGGGGAGTGCTGTCGGTGCCGGAGAGCGCCATAGAGTTTGAGGGTAATGACACGTATGTCTATGTCATAAAGGGCACTGGCGAGAAGAAGACCTACGAGCGCCGCAAGGTGAAGACGGGTCTCTCCGACGGTATCAACATCGAGATACGCAGCGGCCTCTCCGCATCGGAGCGCGTGAGAGGTCCGAAGAAGGTAGCGGCAGACAATCAGTAAAAAAACTTCGCAAATATTTTGCAGTTTCTGAAAAAAGCAGTAATTTAGCGGTCGCTAAGCTAATAGGGGCGTAGCCCAGCTGGTTTAGAGCGCTGCAGTCACATTGCAGAGGTCATCGGTTCGAGCCCGATCGTCCCTACAACAACACGAAGAGGGTGTATCAGAATTTCTCATGATACATCCTCTTCTTTTTTTAATACACTTTCGCACGATGAGCAAGCAAATGACATTCGCCATATTCGGCAACACCTTCCAGCCCCGCAAGTTGACACCGCTTACAAAAGCTCTCGCCTTCCTGCACTCGCAAGGCGCGCGCGTGATTTTCGACCGTCCGTTCCGCGACTTCCTTGTAGCGGAGCAGCATCTCGACCTCGGCGACACCGGAGTGTTCGACGGCTACGACTTCAGTGCCGACTACGCCATCTCTATGGGTGGTGACGGCACGTTTCTGAAGACGGCAGTGCGCATCGGCAGCAAGTCGATACCCGTCGTGGGCATCAACATGGGGCGTCTCGGATTTCTTGCCGACGTGTTGCCGGGCGAGGTGGAGACGGCACTTGCCGCCATCATCGCAGGCGACTACACGACGGAGCGCCACACGGCAATAGAGATAGTCACCGACGGTGAGGACTTCGAGGGCTGCCACTATGCCCTCAACGACATCGCCGTGCTGAAGCGCGACATCGCTGCCATGATAAGCATCCGCACGTGTATCGACGACTCTTTCCTTGTCAACTATCAGGCCGACGGTCTCATCGTGACCACGCCCACCGGCTCCACAGCCTATTCCCTGTCCAACGGCGGCCCAATCATCGTGCCGCAGACGAGCACCCTCTGCCTTACGCCCGTCGCTCCGCACAGTCTCAACATCCGTCCCGTGGTAATCTCCGACAGCAGCACAGTGCGCCTTGAGGTGGAATCGCGCTCCCACAACTTCCTCGTGGCTGTCGACGGCCGCAGCTACACCATGCACGAAGGCACCGCCGTCACCATCCGCAAGGCACCATTCGCCACGCTCATCGTGAAGCCAAACGGCCGCCGCTACTTCTCTTCGCTTAGGGAGAAGATGATGTGGGGAGCCGACAAACGTTGAGGCTCATCTCAATGCTTGCACTTAAAAGGAAAAGAATGAAACTATATAAACAAAAATCAAAGTATCCCGCCTCGCGTGTGCTCCGCTGGCTCTGGGCGGCATGGCGCGGCAACAGGCTGCAGGCAGTGCTCAACGCCGCCATCGGCATTGCCGACGTTGTGTTGAGTCTTGCCCAGGTGTGGGCTGTGAAGCACGCCATCGACGTGGCATCGGGCGTGGCGCAAGGCTCCATCTATTGGGCTGTGGCGACGATGGGCGCACTCATTCTCCTTGGCTTCGGATGCAGCATCTCCGGTGTATGGGTGCGCAACATTCTCGGCATAAGGGCGCAAAACCGTATGCAGCAGGCGATGCTCGCAAGAGTGTTGCAGGCAGAGTGGCACAGTCGTGAGCGCCATCACTCCGGCGACGTGCTAAACCGTCTGGAGATAGACGTCTCGAGCGTCGTCACGTTTCTCACGGAGACCATCCCCAACACGCTCTCTGTCGTTGTGATGTTTGTGGGCGCCTTCGCCTGCATGTTCGCCATGGACAAGGTGCTCGCCGTGATACTCGTCATCATGATACCGCTTTTTCTTGCCGTCAGCAAGATTTACATGCGGCAGATGAGAAGGCTGACACGCGAGGTGCGCGATTCCGACAGTCGCGTGCAGGCTACCATGCAGGAAACCATACAGCATCGCATGGTGGTGAAGACGCTCGAGGCATGCTCTGCTTGTGTCGCACGTCTGGAGGCTACACAGGCGCAGTTGCGCCACAATGTCGTCAGGCGCACGCGTTTCTCCGTATTCTCCCATTTTGTGCTCAACTTCGGCTTCGCGCTTGGCTATCTCATAGCCTTCCTTTGGGCTGCCGTGCGCATGGCTGCAGGCTCGCTGACGTTCGGCGGCATGACGGCATTTCTGCAACTCGTCAACCGCATACAGTCGCCTGCGCGTAGTCTGACGAAGCTCGCGCCTGCATTCGTGTCAGTGTTCACGGCGGCGGAGCGCCTCATGGAACTGGAGGAAGAGCCCCTTGAACCTTCTGGCGACCCCATACGCTTCGACGCTCCGTGCGGCTTGCGCCTCGACGACGTGAGCTACCGCTACGAGGACGGCACGCGCGACGTCATCAATCATCTGTCCTTCGATTTCCGACCGGGCACCGCTACGGCTATACTCGGCGAGACTGGGGCCGGAAAGACCACACTCGTGCGCTTGCTCCTTGCTCTCATGCGCCCGCAGGACGGGCGCATCGTGATGTACGACAGCCATGGCGAGAAGCTTCTTTCTCCACTTATGCGTTGCAATTTCGTCTACGTGCCACAGGGCAACACGCTCATGAGCGGCTCCATACGCGACAATCTGCTGCTTGGCAAGCCCGACGCCACCGACGAGGAGATGGAGGACGCTCTCAGACGCAGTTGTGCCGACTTCGTGCTCCGATTGCCCAACGGACTGCTGACGCTCTGCGGCGAGCAGGGCGGCGGACTCTCCGAGGGACAGGCGCAGCGTATCGCCATTGCGCGTGCACTGCTGCGCGACCGCTCCATCATGATTTTCGACGAAGCCACCTCTGCCCTCGACGCAGAGACGGAGCGCCGCCTCCTCAGCAATCTCCTTGCCGACAACTGCCGCACGGTAATCTTCATCACCCATCGCCCTGCCGTGCTCGACTACTGCGACCAGACGCTGACGCTTTCCTGATGATGCGTCAGGCTTTCCGCTTCTTCACCTCCATCACCACTGCGCCGATAATGCTGCCCAGCGTGGCGCCGATGGAGTTGGCGGCGAAGTCGAGCCAGTCGCCACTGCGCCTGCCGCCCGTGCAGTATTCCTGGAGAATCTCTATGAGTCCGCTCATAAGCATTGGCGCAATCCATGCGAGCAGGAGAAGGCGTAGCATACTGACAGGGGGCTTGTCGGCAGGCGTCGCGATGTGTATCGGCGAACAGTTTTTGAAGCTGTGCAGACGGAGATATTCCAGCCATATCGTGGCGCATGTGCCGCAGTACATGGCTATGTGTACCCACTTGTCGATGAGCCGCACGTTGTCGAGAGGAGTGTGGGGGATGGAGGCGAAACAAAGAATCCATATCATAAGTATGTAGAAACTTGATATGGGATAAAATTTTAGCAAATGCTTGAGATATTTCATGCTTTAATTACAATTTACGATTAAAAGTGGGAAATAATTTATAATTTTGCAGCCGAATAGAGAGTTTTATTTACATTCGACAAATTTCTACAACAAGCAAACACAACAACAATGACGCAGGAAAGAACCAATTTTGGCAGTAAGCTCGGCATGGTGCTCGCCACTGCGGGCTCTGCAGTCGGGCTCGGAAACGTATGGCGTTTCCCCTATATGGCAGGCGACAACGGAGGAGCAGCCTTCATCATCATCTATCTCGTATGTGTCGTCGTGCTCGGCATTCCGTGCATGATGAACGAATTTATCATCGGGCGCCACGGCGCTGCAAACACGGCGCGTGCCTACGCCCGTATGGGCACCCACGGCTCGTGGCGAGTCGTCGGCTACATGGGCGTGCTGACCGGCTTTCTCATCACCGGCTACTACGCTGTGGTTGCAGGCTGGTGTCTGCAATACATCTTCGCCTCTGCCCTTGGGCAGCTCAAGGGCGACCCAGACTATATTGCCCATTACTTCTCCGACTTCTCGCAGTCGCCCTTCTTGCCCGTGGCGTGGACGGTGGCGATACTTCTGATGACGCATTTCGTCATCGTGCGCGGCGTGCGCGGCGGCATAGAGCGTGCCTCGAAAGCAATGATGCCTACACTTTTCGTGCTGCTTCTTGTAGTGGTCGTAGGTTCGTGCATGTTGCCCGGTGCGGGCAAGGGCATAGAATTTCTCTTCCGTCCCGACTTCTCGAAGGTGGACAGCGGAGTTTTTCTCGGTGCCATGGGACAGTCGTTCTATTCGCTGAGTATCGGCATGGGATGTCTCTGCACCTTTGCAAGCTACTTCTCGCGCGAGACCCATCTGATGCGTACAGCTGTCAACATCGTGTTCATCGACTCCATGATAGCCATTCTTGCCGGACTGATGATTTTCCCGGCGGCGTTCAGCGTCGGCATCAATCCCGACAGCGGTCCGTCGCTGATATTCATCACGTTGCCCAACGTCTTCCAGCAGGCGTTTCATGCCATGCCGCTTGTGGGCAGTGTGGTGGCTGTAATGTTCTACATGCTTCTCTCCCTTGCCGCCCTCACGTCGCTCATCTCGCTGCATGAGGTGAGCACGGCGTTCTTCCATGAGGAGTTGAACGTCACGCGCCGTGGTGCGGCGCGCATCGTCACCGTCACGTGCGCCGTCATAGGGGCCTTCTGTTCGTTGTCGCTCGGCGACCGTTCGTGGCTGTCTTTGTGGGGCACGCGTCTCTTCGATTTTCTCGACTTCCTGACGGGTCAGATATTGTTGCCCTTCGGAGGCTTCCTCACGTGCATCTTCCTCGGATGGTTTGTGCCGCGGAAGACAGTCAGGGATGAGTTCACCAACTGGGGCACGCTCCGTCCCGTGTGCTTCGGCATCTACATGGCACTCGTGCGCTTCGTGTGTCCGCTGTGCATCCTCGCCATATTCCTCAATCAGATGGGGCTGCTCAGCTTCCTGCGCTAACGGTTTTCCCCGTCTTCTCCTTTCTCGCTTTGCCGTGAGCTTATCAGTTCCGGCATGATGAACACGGAATGTACCTTCTGCTTCTCCTTCGGCGGTATCTGCATGTAGTCGCGATAGAGGTCGCGCAGATAAGCGTCGGGATTGGCAGGCGCGGAGAAGCGCTTGCCTTCAAACTCTATTGTGGAGAGTGGAAAGATGGAGTCGCGTCGGTGCATAATGCCATATCCGTTGTTGATGAGGACGTTTGACATGAACGTGCCCTTCTTGCGTGTGGCGAAAGCCAGCTTCCACAGAGCCTTGTAGAAGGCGTAGCGTGCACCGAAATAGAACAGTTCGGCTGTAGCGCGCCATGAGTACTGATGGGAATGGTGGAGGATGGAGTAGCATTTCGACATGCCCTTGCCGTATTTCTTGCAGAACTTGGCTGACACGTCGGGATAGTCAATCATCGGGAAGATGTCGACGAACAGGCCCTTGGAGTAGGGTAGGGAGAAGTCCTCGTTGCCCTCGACGTAAAACGAGTTGAGATCGCGCACCTTCATTATAGGCTCGCGTGTAGGCTCAGTGGCGGGAGTTTGGAGCTTCAGTCCTTCGGGCAGTTCCAAGGGAGCCACGCTGGCAAACTTCCTCGCATCGTCGATGGTCATGGCAATGTCGATGTCATCGTCCCATGGGATGAATCCTCCATGGCGCACAGCCCCAAGCAACGAGCCGCCGTCGAGCCAGTAGCCGATGCCGTGTTTGCGGCAGATGCGGTCGATTTCCTCAAGTATTGACAGTTGCTTTAGTTGTGCGCGGCGTAGGGTTTGTTGCTTGAATAATTCCAGATAGTCCATAGATAATTATGAAAAACGAATGCTTTATTGGTTCGTATCGAACGATATGAACACTCATATCAAACGTTACGAACATTCATTTCAAATGATATGAGCACTCACATCGAACGTTACGAACATTCGTATCGAACGATGTGAGTGGAAAAATAAAAATTTTTAGCAAGATTATGCGTTAGCCCTTCTGACGTCGATCACCTGTCCCGTGCAGTCGGAAGCCAGGGTACGCAGCGTAGCCTCCGCCACTTTCTCCGGCATGAGCAGCGAGTCGTCGGGCTCGATGCCGAAGTTCTGCTGTCGCATAGGTGTCTTTGTACGTTCGGGATTGATGCAGTTGATTTTGATGCCGTCGCCGTCCCACTCCTGTGCCACAGCCTGCACGAAATTGACTATTGCAGCCTTCGTGGAAGAGTAGATGCTGTAGAAAGCCCTTCCGCGGGTGTAGGAGCTTGACGTGAAGAAGACGAGCTTGCCTTCCGTCTGCTTCAGATAGGGATAGGATTCGAGCGCCACGTTCACAGTGCCCATGTAATTGGTCTGCACGGCAGTCTGGATGGTCTGGTAGTCCATGGCGTTGAGCGGTTCCTTGTTGAGCACGCCCGCCGTACAAACGACGTAGTCGATGTGTCCAGCCTGCTCGTGTGCCTCGGTAAGCGCACGTGCCACGTCGTCGCGTTGTCCCACGTCGACATGGTTTTCCGAGCGTGAGAACGAGAACACCTTCGCGCCGTTCTCGCGCAGCATTTCCACCACGTTCTTGCCGATGCCGTAGCTGCCGCCGAACACCACTGCTACCTTGTCACGGAACACGTCGCTCACGTGCGCGATGTCTTCCGGCTCCGTGTTCTTCAGTTGGAAGAGCTTGTCGAGCATATAGGTGTCCTCACGGTAGGTGAGCTTCATGTTGCTCTCCTCGCCGCGCACGACATAGACAGGCACCTGCGGCATGTACGTGACGACTACGCCGCAGTCGTCGGTGGTCTTGAAGTTAGGGTCTTTCAGTGCCTTGTCGTAAGCCTCCTTGATGACGGCAATGTCGAAAGCCTGCGGAGTCTGTCCGCGACGCAGGCGCGAGCGGTCGGGGATGTGGCTGATGAAGTCGTCCTCCACCTCAATAATCGTGTCGGCAGACGGGATGGCGGCGTCAACGGCCTTGTATTTGCCGAGAGCGTCGATGACGTCGTTGATGATGCGCTGGCTCACGAGCGGGCGCACGGCGTCGTGGAAGATGAGGTTGACGTCCTCCTTCTCGTAGGCGCGTATGGCGGAGAGCGACGAGTCGTAGCGTTCCTTTCCTCCCTTGAGGATTTTCTTCACCTTGCGCCACTTGTTGCGCAGCACGATGTTCTCAAAGTCGTTGATGAGAGCGGGGTTGGACACGATGGCAATCTCGTCGATGCGCGGGTTGCGCTCGAAGACGTCCACCGTGTGCTCCACAACCATCTTGCCCGCCACCTTGAAGAATTGCTTCGGGGTGGACATGCCGAGGCGTGTGCCTACGCCGCCGGCAAGGATTATGGCAATGTTTCTTTTCATTGTTTTTTGCTTTAAAAAACTCAGGGCGCGAGTGGCCCTCTCTTACAGTTTCTGAAACTCGGCGTAGATCTTGTCAGCCGTTTCCTTGAACTCCTCCTCGGAGAACGTCAGCTTCGGGTTGGAGAATATCATGTCCTTCTCCGACTGCATCGGCACGAGATGGATGTGGGCGTGGGGCACCTCAAGACCGAGCACTGCTTCGCCCACCTTGATGCAGGGGAAGGCGCGTTTGATGGCTGTTGCCACCTTCTTCGCAAACACCTGGAACTCGGCGATTTCGTCGTCGGGCATGTCGAAGATGTAGTCTACCTCACGGCGCGGGATGACCAGCGTGTGGCCCTTCACGAGAGGGTTGATGTCGAGGAAAGCGTAGAACTTGTCGTTCTCGGCGCATTTGTAGCTTGGTATTTCGCCAGCGGCGATCTTAGAGAAAATATCCATGATTGTTGATGTTTTTTAGAGTTGGTGAATGTTGTTTTGAATTTATGACTTTACAAAGTTACGAAAAACTATTGTGTCTGCAATGCAGGCGGGCAAAAAAGAGCACTCCGGCAGGCGGCTTGTCAGACGGCTCGCGTCTTCTCCTTGAGCCACAGGCGATGGTCGTCGTCGAGCAGCGGGGCGAGTCGCTCGTAGACCATGGCGTGATAGGCGTTGAGGCACTGGCGTTCCTCGTCGGTGAGCATGGAGAGGATGAGAGGACGCGTGTCGATGGGGCAGAGCGTGAGCGGCTCGAAGCGCAGGAAGCGTCCGAAGCCCGTTGTCACGTAGGGCACTGCGAGCAACGTGTTCTCTATGCGCACGCCAAACCTTCCTTCTATGTAGAGTCCCGGCTCGTCGGTGACGGTCATGCCTTCGACGATGGGTGCCGGGCGGTACTCCTGTCGTATTTGGTGGGGACCTTCGTGTACGCTCAGGTAGGAGCCGACGCCGTGGCCCGTGCCGTGCATGAAGTTCATTCCCTCGCGCCACATTGCCGTGCGTGCCACGGCGTCGAGCTGCGTGCCCGATGCGGAGCGCGGGAAGCAGAGATTCTGGAGATTGAGATGACCCTTCAGCACCAGTGTGTAGACGCGCCGCTCGTAGTCGCTCACGGGGCCGAGAGCAATGGTGCGTGTGATGTCAGTGGTGGCGTCGAGATATTGTGCTCCGCTGTCGAGCAAGAGCAGACCCTCGGGCTTCAGCATAGCGTTGCTCTCAGGTGTCGGCTCGTAATGGACGATGGCGCCATGGTCGGCGTAGGCGGCGATGGTGTCGAAGGAGATGTCCTTGAAGAGCGGTTGTGCGGCGCGCCGACTGCGCAGCTCCTCGCTTGCCGAAAGTTCGCTGACATTGCCCCCGGGCACTGCTTCCTCGAGCCATTTCAGAAACTCCACCATGGCGACACCGTCGCGCAGCATGGCATGACGGAAGCCGTCGCGCTCCACGGCATTCTTCACGGCCTTCATGGCAGGCACGGGCGACGCTGCTCGGAGCCGTTGGCATTTCATGCGAAGCGTTGAAAGCGTGCAGTTGGTGGTGGCGGGATCGACAAGAAGCGAGTAGCCGTCGTATTGACGCAGACCGTCGGCAATAGCATCATAGTCGGCGACGGCGACGTTATTGGCGTCCAGGTATGCCTTCACGTCAGGCGTGAGCTTGCTCTCCTTAGTGAAGAGCGTGGCGCTGTCGCTGCCTACGATGAGCCATGCCACGAAGACGGGAGTGCAGTGAACGTCGGAGCCACGCAGATTGAGCGTCCATGCGATGTCGTCGAGTTGCGTCATGAGCATTCCGTCGGCACCGAGGCGCAGTAGTTCATGGCGAAGGCGCGAGAGCTTGTCGGCAGTGGACTCGCCTGAGTATTCAATGGGGTGGAGCACGATGGGGTGGAGCGGCACGGGAGGACGGTCGGTCCAGACGCGGTTGAGGATGTCGAGATTGGTGCGCAGGCAGATGCCGCCCGCAGCGCGTAGCTCGTCGGCAAGGGCTGCCGCCTCAGATGCGGCTACGCACATGCCGTCGATGCCTACCTCCGTCGGGTCATCGTTGCGCAGCTCGCGCGCAATCCATTGGGCTATTGTCGGCGTGCTCTCCATGCGCTCGCGCATCAGGCAAAACTCCGTGCCCCTAAGCTGTTGTTCGGCAGCAATGAAATAGCGCGAGTCGGTCCATAGGGCGGCGCTGTGGAGTGTCACCACGGCAGTGCCTGCCGAGCCGTCGAAGCCCGACACCCATTTGCGGCCCTCCCAGCGGCTGGGCACGTATTCGCTCATGTGTGGGTCGGAACTTGGGAAGATGAAAGCGGAGAGATGTTCGCGCCGCATCTCCTCGCGCAAGAGCGAGAGGCGTGTGGCGATGGTGGTGGTAGAGGTCATAATCCTTTGGTTTTGTAGTATTTCTCGGCAAGGGCGACGATGCTGTCGGGTATCATCCCGCTGACATCCTCGCCACTTCGTATGCGCTCGCGCACCTCTGTGCTGCTGATGTCGTGCAGACCGGTGTCGTAGAGTCTCACGCCCTCTGGCAACGAGGCGGCGTCAATGGGCGACCCCGTGCGCGGATAGATGGCGATAGGGTAGTTGGCGATGATGTCGTCGGCATGAAACCAGCGGTCGAACACCGCCCAGTTGTCGGCACCTATGAGCAACGTGAACTCGCGCTCGGGGAAGTCGCGGCTCATGGACTGAAGCGTGTGCCACATGTAGGAGGGACGCGGCAAGCCGAACTCATAATCGCACGCCTTCAACTTAGGATATGGCGTGAGGGCGAGGCGCGTCATGTCGAGGCGCAGCCGGTCGGCGAGAAGGTCGGCCGACTGCTTGAGTGGGTTCTGCGGCGACACCACGAGCCACACCTCGTCGAGCGAGGCAAGTTCTGCCATGCTGTTGGCGATGGCGATGTGACCGTTGTGGATGGGGTTGAACGAACCGCCGTAGATGCCCGTGCGTATCTTTTGCATAGCCACGGGTGTGTTTGTTTCTTATTATTTGTTGATGAAATCCGTCACGATGGCGAGAGTCTCTGCTACGGCTTTCTCCAGGTCGTCGTTGACGACGACGCGGTCGAACTTGGACGCCTGCGACAGCTCAAACTCGGCGCGTGCTATGCGCTGGTTGATTACCTCAGGCGCGTCCGTGGCCCTGCCTTCGAGGCGCTTGCGCAGTTCCTCGATAGATGGCGGCTGGATGAAGACGCTGAGGGCGCGGTCGCCGTAGTACTCCTTGATGTTGCAGCCTCCCTTCACGTCGACGTCGAAAACGACGTTCTCTCCACGTGCAGCCTGCGTCTCCACCTGCTGCTTCAGTGTGCCGTAGAAGCGGTCCTTGTAGACTTCCTCGTATTCGAGAAACTCGCCGCGGCTGATGCGCTCGCGGAATTCCTCGGGAGTGATGAAGAAGTACTCCACACCGTTCTTCTCCGTGCCTCGTGGCGCGCGCGATGTGCATGATATGGAGAATGCCAAGTGCAGCTCAGGGTGCTGCATTAGGCGGCCTATGATTGTGCTTTTGCCGCTGCCCGAGGGAGCGGAGAATATTATCAGTTTTCCCATTTGCGAATTTTGAATTTTGAATTACGAATTACGAATTACGAATTACGAGTTACGAGTTACGAGTTACGAGTTACGAGTTACGAATTACGA
>ERZ808240.1838-NODE-1838-length-24895-cov-17.383535_pt1 | contig 24895 bp, 24 predicted proteins | sample MGYA00521084_ERZ808240 | MGnify/ENA primary metagenome ERZ808240 (study PRJEB31516, sample SAMN03275571) | gut metagenome | biome: mammalia-associated habitat; material: feces | host: Papio cynocephalus | place: Kenya | collected 2012-08-06 ... | reverse complement strand
CTTAATTTGTTTCCACGCCTATAACTTGCGACTGCTTTTTTGACACTGCCACATCATTAGCTGAAGCAATAATAATTGATTTAAGTAAATCTTCTACCTTTAAAGTCGTATTAGGATCTAAAAACACTTGTGATCCTCCCATACTAGAAGCATTATTGCTAATTATCACATCATCTGTTAAATTAAGTTCTCCTCTTTGAATAGCCTCTTCAATAAGAAGTATTGTCATAATTTTAGTCATCGAAGCCGGAGCCATTTTTTCATCCGCATTTTTTTCATAAAGTATTTTACCAGTTGAATATTCCATTAATATAGCACTTGGTGCATCAATAGTGAGTTCTTCAGCTTTTGGAAATAAAGGAACTAATAATATAAGCATTAATAATAATTTTTTCATACATCACCTATATAAATGTATTCTTTTAAAATTATTTTATTCTCTTACTTACCATCAAAAGGAATACTATCATTTTATCATTTAATCTTTTCCCTCTAACATAGCAGCATCCTCTAACATTGAAAACGATACAAATAAATTTCGATATCTAAATTTAGCTTCAATCATTGGTAATTTCTTTTGTTCTTCAGTTAATGGGTTAAAAATACAACCACAAACATTTCCTTTTTTAGCTATTGATTTAAATGATAAACATTCATTACATTTAACTACATCATAATAAGAACATTTTCCATCCAAATTAAACACTTTAAGAATAGAATGCACTTCAAATTTACAAATATGCCTAAATTCTTTATGTTTATCTTTATAAATTGTATCTCTTTCAATTAATTTTCTTAATTTTAAATTTCCCATAATAATTCTACTTTCTTTTGTTTTATCTTATTAATTCTTTTCATTATTATTAATAATAAAATGTTCTTTTAATTAATTTATTATTCATAAAAAAGGTTGCTTCATATACAATATTATCAAGAAGTAATAAGTTATATCTTTTTTATTTAAAGTAAACATATGTAAATTATTCTTTTAATCTTCTAAATAGTTCATATTAATAAACTAATCATTAATGTTATAAATCTAAACTATCTTTATTAAGTAAAAATTCATGAATACCAACAACTAATATTCCTTCTTCGGTAATCCAGTGCTTAATATTATCTTTAACAACAATAATTTTTTTAAAATTATCATTAATGTTCATAAATGGTCTTTCTTCTTGAATTGTTTTTTCTCTTGTGTCCAAATTTAATGTTGATTGAATATAATATCTTTTATTTCCTAAATTACAAACAAAATCTATTTCTAATTGTTTTCTACTTTTATTTTCATCTCTTATTTCAACAACACCTACATCAACGTTATATCCCCTAACAATTAGTTCATTATATATTATATTTTCCATTAAGTGATTTTCTTCCTGTTGTCTAAAATTTAATCTAGCATTTCTTAATCCAATATCTGAAAAATAATATTTTTGCGGTGTTTGAATATATTTTTTCTTTAACATCATATCTGTCTGATTTATTTACGATAAACGAATCTTCAATATATTTTAAATAAGTATTTACCGTATTAGATGATATTTTCTTTTCTCCATTACTAACAAATGTGTCATATATTTTTTTAGGATTAGTAAGTGATCCTACAGAAGATGCAAGCATATTAATAATTGAATCAAGTATATCTACTCTTTGAATCTTATTACGTTCAACAATATCTTTAATATAAGTTCTTTCAAACTCGTCCTTTAGATATTGTGACTTTTCTTCATCTGTTTTTTTAGATAAAATTAATGGTAATCCACCATATGTAATATATTCTTCCCAAGCATCATATCTATCGCCATTATAAGCACTTAAAAATTCATCAAATGAAAGTGGAAAAATTCGAACTTGATCTCCCCTGCCTCTAAATTCAGTAATTATATCTGATGATAAAAACTTAGAATTACTTCCCGTAACATATACATCTATATTTTTTTCATAAAGCAAACCATTTAATACAAATTCAAATCCTTCAACTAATTGAATTTCATCTACAATAACATAATACATATCATCATCTTTTATATTCGAAAATATATACTCATTTAATTTTTTTGCATCATGATATTTTTTATTTTCTTCTTTATCAAGAGCAAGTCTAATAATATGATCTTCTTTTACACCTGATTTTGTTAAGTAATTTACAAACAATTCATTTAATAAATAAGATTTACCACATCTTCTAATACCAGTCACTATTTTAATTAATCCATTTTCTTTTCTACTTATTAACCTATTTAAATAAATATCTCTTTTTATTTCTTTCATGCATGCCTCCATTGAGAATTTTTGCCACTTTTACCACTTTTTCTCAATGAAATATTAATTATCTAAACTATTTTCTTCTATTTTCCCCTATTAATTCTTTATTATTAGTTAAAAACTTAATTCTTTCCATTATTCGTCTAGCCTTAATTTTTTCTTCATCATTATTCTTAATAATAAAGTGTTCTTCTAATTCATTTAAATTTAAATTAGATGTAAAGAATGTACTCAACTTATTATCCATTCTATATTGCAAAATAGTACCTAATATTTCATCCCTATTCCATAAAGAAGTTGCTTCTGCCCCAATATCATCAAGAAGTAATAAATCACATTTTTTTATTTCATTAAGTCTATCATTAAAATCCTCGTTACCAAAACCTTCTTTTAAACTTCTAAGTAATTCAGGATAATAAACAATAATAGAACTGTATCCATCTTTAGCAAGTTCATTTAATAAAGCACTAACAATAAATGTTTTACCAGAACCAAAAGATCCACTTAAATATAATCCCTTTTGTTTACTATCTTTTTTATAATCTTTATAAAATTTAGTTATCCATTTAATTATTTCTAATCTTTCTTTACTAGATGGATCAATATCTTTAATTCTAGCCCTCTTAATTTCATAAGGTATTTCAAAAAACTTAGATTTAATCTCTTCTTTATCTTTTAAATCTTTCTTCATATATTTACAAGCTACATAATTAAAATCTATTGTGTTACCATTAACTTTAGGATAATAAACTAAACCATTACATTTATTCTTACATGACATTAAATTCTTACAATTTTTACAATTATTAAGTTCACTAACACTTCTTTCTAATTTAGAAGTATATTTATATGCTATATCATCTTTAATTTTTAGAGAAACTACTAACTTTTTAAAATCATCATCTTTTAAAGCTTCAATATAATCATGTTTCATCATCATCTCTAAATTATTATTTTTATAATTATCTATATTTAATTTATCCATTATTTAAACTCCTTAAGTAAAGCTTCTATTTCTTTCTTTTCTTCTTCACTTACCTTATTATCTTTTTGTTCATTATCAAACCAAACAGGTAATTTAACACTCTTATTTATTTCTTTTTTAGGTTTCTTTTTATATTCTCTTTTAGCCTGTTCCATTGCTGACTTTGCAGTCTTTATTCCTAGTCTAGTCCATTGCCCTGCAATTGCTTCTACATATGCCTTATTAAGCTTATTATCACTAATTTTTAAAACATAATCAATTAAAACATTTATAACAGCTGGTGGCATACTTAAATCTAACGCTAAAAACTCTAATAATTTTAAATCTCTAGGTGTTGGATTATTATTTTTATATTTACTCTTTAAGAAATCATAAGGAGTAGTATTTTCAAATATATAAACCATTTTTCCTGTATTAGATACATCCCCTTCAGGACTCTTTAAATACTCAGGCTGAGTTCTATAAATAATAGTAGGTAAACTTCCTCCATTATTATATTCATAATATTTTCTTACTTCTTTAATAAATAATTCTTTATTAATAAGTCCATTTTCATCAATAGTAAGTCTTAATATCTCTCCTACTTTTAAAGTATCTAAATTATATACAAAGGCAAGATTATTAATAAGTTCTTTAGATTTCTTATTAAATGCTCCACTACTAAGCACTTTATTAGGAATACTATCTTTTAAAGAATCAAAATCAATTAAATTATCTACTTTAGGTTTATTACTATTTTTATTCTTAATATCTTCATTATTAAACATAGAACCAACACTACTTTTAAATGTATCATTAAGTTTACATGATATATCTACATAATCATCATATTTAAGATTAACTTTTTTATATGATTTAACTAAATTATTGTATTCATTAACACCGATATTATTATATAGAACTATATTTAAAACAGGATGATTAAAGAATTCATAAGCACTTATTGGTGAATATAATTCATATATATAATAATTTATGTTATCTCCATTTTTATAATATGTTTTAATTAATCCGACTGCTTCTAAAGCATTTCTTGCTTCTTTTATTTCTTTTAAGCCACTTTTTAAAAATGTCATTAAATGATGATGATTATAACTAGTACTTGCCGTTAGTGTTCTATCTAAATCACTCCATAATGTTAAATATAAACTTATTGGTAACGATCCTATAATAGGCTCATATAAATTAATTAAATTTACTTTATCGTTATCTGTTAATATTGTTTTATTAACTACTACATAATTATCTGCTGGTAATAAATTTGCATCATTCATATATATTAGCCTTCTTTCAACATCTATTTTATTATTTAAATCAATCAAAAGCAAGACAATGTTTAAAATAAGCATATACTTTACTCTTAACTATTTTAAAATAAAATGTTATGATTAGTTTAATTGGAGGATGTAATGAAATTAGATGTAATAATTCCTTGTTATAATGAAGAAGGAAATATATTTTTATTAAATAATAAATTGAAAGATATTTTAAAAGATATTAATTATAAGTTAATTTATATTAATGATGGTTCTCAAGATAAAACTTATGAAAAATTAGAAACTATATATAATCAAGATAAAGAACATATTAAAGTTATTAACTTTAGTCGTAACTTTGGTAAGGATGCAGCTATATTTGCGGGAATGAAATATAGTAATGCGAAATATTGTGCTATTATTGATAGTGATATGCAACAAAATCCTAAATATTTAATTAAAATGTTAAATTTTCTAGAAGAAAATCCTGATTATGATCAGGTAGCTATGATTAATAAAGAAAGATCTAATGATAATTTCTTTGTTAAATCTTTAAAAAAATTATTTTATAAATTTATTAATTTAATTAGTGATACTAAATTTAAAGAAGATGCATCAGACTTTAGAATGTTTAGTAAAAGTGCTAAAGAAGCTATTCTAAACTTAGGTGAAATAAATAGATTTTCTAAAGGAATCTTCTCATGGATAGGTTTTAAAACTAAATATTTAGAATATAAAGTGGAAAAAAGATATTCAGGTAAATCTAATTTTAATTTAACTAATTCTTTTAAATATGCTTTTAATGGTATTATTAACTTTAGTACTAAGCCTTTAAGAATGGCAACAATTACTGGATTACTAACTTCTTCTATATCATTTATTTATTTTATTATAATGTTATTAGAGACTTTAATTAAGGGAAATGATGTTCCTGGTTATCCATCTATTATATGTTTAATTTTAATATTAGGTGGTATTAATCTTCTTGCTATAGGTATAGTTGGAGAATACATATCTAAAATATATTTAGAAATTAAAAAAAGACCTATATATATTACTAAGAATACATTAGGTTTTGATGAAGATGTTTTATAGCATCTTTTTTATTTACTTATTTTTTAATTCGTTTACATAATTAATTCTTTTATTTATTTGATCTATTATTTTATTAATTCTTTCCTTAGACATAAATGGGTTTTTAGATAATATTTCTCTCACTTCATTAGTAAATCCTTCTAGCATGTTAATATCAAAGAAACTAAAATCTTTAACTAAATTAATTTGCATATTTTCATATTCTTCAAATGGCTTAGTTAAAAAGAATTCTCCAACATACATATCATTTTCGTCATACCATAATGAACAACCATTATCAAATATTGGTGCAACTTTTATAAAATCTAAAGAATTTACATCTCTAATTACTCCAAAATTATTAAAATGTCTATCTTTATTAGCTAAAAGATAATCACAAACTATCATTTTATCAACTAATTTTCTAGCATCTTTTATTTTAAGTTCTTCTAAACATCTTATATAATGATCGTATTTATTCTCATTTTCTTTATATTCAAAATTATCATTAATTTTCCAAGCGGGTACTAATTCAGTATCCTTGTTAATAAAATTTTCACATACTGATATAGCATTATTATTTTCATAAATTATTTCATATTTAACATATTCATCATCATTTAATAATCTTTCGTACAATTTGGTAGCTATTAATTCATTGTATGGCTCTTGATTTAATATTTTACTGCCTGCTTTAAGCAAATATCTTTTTCCATTAATAATCTTCCATCTTTTACTATAATTACCATTACTTGTCATGTCCGGTGTATTTAAATTTAACTTCATAGGAGGTGTTTTACCACCATTAAATAATATTTTTCCAATATCCTCAGAAAATTCATTATCAAAGAAATTAATGTTTTCCCACAATATATTATCATTAGGCCTTTTAATCCAGTATTGATCAGATAATGATAAACAATATGCTTTAGCATCTAATAAATCAAAATTATCATCAGAAATTATTTCTTTTAATCCGTTTCTCGATGCCGGTATTTGTCTATTTTTCCACCATTTATTAAACTCATTCTTATTTACTATTCCATCTTTAACTAATCCAAAAGGCGCATATTTTAAATTATTAGAATAATTATAATCAAATTTTACAATTAAATGTTCTTCTTCATCATACCAAAAATCAAAAACTTGCGTTTTTTTATTCATTAGAGTATACTCTTCCATAATTGTTCCTCATTTCATCATAATTATTATATCAAAAAATCAAAAAAACTTATATACTCTAAAATGAATATATAAGGCTTTTAAACGTTTTAAATTATATACTTAATTCTTTTTATTTAGATAATCTTCATCAATATTAATATCATCAGTTAAACTAGAATTATCTTCTTCATAATCATCATAGTCATCTAAAACATTAATTTTAACTTTAATATCTCCAACTATTTCTACTCCTAATTCTTTTTCAACAGTAAGTTTTAAAGTATTATCTTCAACATTAACATTACTTGCACTTGGAGCAGTTAAACTTCTTACAATAATCTCATTACCATCTGTTAATTTATCTTTTAAATTAACATTTATTATATCACTATAATTAAATGTTCTTGCTATAACATTTGTCTTTGTATTATTATCATAAGAATACCATACATTAACATCATATGATCCATTTACAGCCACTTTTCCATTGGAATTATAGCCTTTGAATGTATGATTAATCACCCAACAGCCAAGCACATTACTAATATCTTCTTCTACTAAAATACTATATTCATCTTTACATATTTTTTTACTTTTACCAATAACTGCTTTAGTAACTATCTCTTTATAATTATTATTCATCCTATCACTCCCTAATTTAACTTATGCATAATAGGCATAAAAAGTGATAATAACCCAAAAAGAAAACAACATAGTTTCCTACATTGTTCTATCTACTATACCAATAAGTATATTTATTTGGTAAATTAAGTGTCTTTTTAGCATCAAATAAATTACTAATCCAAGTACTGTATGAACTATATGTTGATCCATACCATCCATAACCTAGCATGAAATGTAAGTGAGCACCAGTTGAACAACTTTCCCAGCTTTGAGTTCTTTTACCGCCACCAACATAACCTATTATAGTTTTACTTGTAACCTTATCGCCAACTTTAACGTTTATATCTAATAAATGCATGTAACCTGACGTATATTTTTGCCCATTAATTGTATGATAAATATAAACTTGTCTACCTCCACATATCTTTTTACTAGTATTATCAATAATCATGCCAACTACACCATTGGCAGTAGCATAAACATTAGTTCCTTCTGCATTACCACCAATATCAGTACCACTATGAAATTTATAACTTCCCCTAATCGGGTCAATACGATATCCAAAATAACTTGTAATAGTTCCTTTAATTAAAGGTTTTCTGAACATTGTATCACCTTTAACAGAAACACATTCATTTAAATCTTGACTATCTTTGCAACCTAATCCTTCATAATATTTAATTAAAGAATTAATTCCATCTATTTGTTCCTGAATATCCATTGTTATATCACTAATTTTTTCCAAATCAGTTCCAAGTGAATCAATACTGCTTTCAAGAGATGCTATTTTCTTATTAAGTTCTTCTTCTTGTTTAGCTAAATCAACTTGTAATTGTTCATTATAAGTAACCTTTTCTTCCCAAGACTGAATTTGACTATTATTATAACCTAAAATTTGATTAACAACTTCATAACGATATACTAAATCAGCATAACTTTCAGCTTCAAAAATATATTCTAAATAAATATTATCGCCTTGTAATAACTCATAAGAATTAATTAATTTCTTAATGCTTTCCTTAGTACTAGCTATATCTTTATTTAATTCTTCAATTTCTTTTTTAGCGTTTTCGATTCTTTCTCTATTTTGAGTTATCTCATTTTGTGATGTATAAATATTATTTCTTGCACTTTCTATCTCATTTTTAGTTCTTTTCTTTTCATTTTCTTGATTAGCTTTCTTATTTTTTAAAGTTGCAAGTTCACTTTTTAATTCTCCTAGTGTTCTTGCATTAGTAGCAAACACATTTGGAATAAATAATATAAAAGTTAATAACAAAACAACAAACTTTTTCATATCGTTAAATACTTTCTAACAGCTTTAACTGATGAGAACGCTCCAATTACAGTTCCAATCAATATTAATAACAATGATACTTTATAAACTACTTCTCCTGGACTAACTAAAGTAAGAATATTCATTATGTTTGATAAATTAACTGTATTTAAAGCATTATAAGCATAACTATATCCAAATATAGTAATAAGAACAGGAACTATACTACCAATAAATCCAATAAAGAATCCCTCAATAAAGAAAGGTAATTTAATTACTATATTGCTTGTTCCAACTAATCTCATAATATCTATTTCTCTCTTTCTAGAGAAAATAGTTATCTTAATTGTATTATTTATTAAGAATGCTGTAACTAAAATAAGTCCAATAACTAAGCCAATTGTTACTTTTTTAACTGCTTCAAAAACTTTAATTAAATCATTAACAGTTGTTTCTCCATATTTAACTAAGGATACTTTTTCTAAATTCTTAATAGTTGTAGCTGTCTCATTTATATCTTTAACATTTTTTACATCAACTATAAATGAATCTTGTAAAGGATTTTCTCCTTCTTCCCAAGTACTTATTATTTTATTAAATGTATCATTTTCATTAGCCATACTATTTTTAATATCTTCCTTAGATTTAAATGTTACACTTTTAATATTATCAATATTTTGTAAATCTTCTTTAGTTTTATTAAGTTCGTCACTTGTAATATCTTTATCCATAAATATAACGATTGTTAATTCATCTTCGATATTCTTAGTTATGTTATTAATGTTATAGGAAAGTAACATTCCAATAGATACTAATATTAAGGTTATAATAGAACAAGTAATAGATGCCATACTTAAACTAAAATTACGTAATATACTTTTACCAGCATTTTGAATGCTTCTTAAAATAATTCTAAATATCTTCATTTACTTTATATCTTCCTTTCGCATAATCTCCACTAATTAAGCCATTCTTAATTACGATTACTCTTTTTTTCATTCTATTAACTATATCTTGATCATGGGTTGCCATGACAACAGTTGTTCCTGTTTCTTTATTTATTTTATCAATAACTTCCATTATTTCTTTACTAGTTTCAGGATCTAAGTTTCCTGTTGGTTCATCACAAATTAATAATTTAGGTTTATTAACGATTGCTCTAGCGATACATACTCTTTGTTGTTCACCACCTGATAATTCATAAGGAAATGATCTTGTCTTATTTGATAGTCCTACTTGTTCTAAAGCGGCAAGTACCATTGGTCTTATTTCTTTGGAACTAAGTCCATAGCTCTCTAACGGATAGGCAACATTTTCATAGACAGTTAATTTAGGAAGTAACTTATAATCTTGGAAAACAATACCTATTTTTCTTCTTAATTTATAAATTTTACTATTTCTTAATTTAGCAACGTTTACTCCGCCAACAGTTACATTTCCTTTACTTGGTTTTTCTTCACGATAAAGTAATTTAATTAAAGTTGATTTACCAGATGCAGTTTGACCAATTATAAAGCAAAAATCCCCTTTTTTTATTTTTAAATTCACTCCAGCAAGTCCTGTTACACCATTTTTATATATTTTATATACATCTTTAAGTTCTATAAATTCCATCAAAACATCTCTACTTTCTATAGTAAACAATTAAATTATACCATATATTGACAATTTTTGCGTACCAATTTATGGAAGTTTACATTTTATATAACTCAAAAAAGGCTTATTGTTTAAAGCCTTTTATATATTAATCTTTATTTATTTTTTGGAACAATTTTTTCTAATCCACCCATATATGGTTGTAATACTTTTGGAATATTAATACTTCCATCTTCATTATAGTTATTTTCTACAACTGCAATTAATCCACGTGGTGTTGCTAAAACTGTGTTGTTAAGTGTATGTAAATAATAATTTCCATTGTCACCTTTAACACGAATTCCTAATCTTCTTGCTTGAGCATTTCCTAAATTAGAACAAGAACCAACTTCAAAATATTTCTTTTGTCTAGGACTCCATGCTTCAATATCACATGATTTAACTTTTAAATCTGCTAAATCTCCAGAACAACATTCAAGTTGTCTTACTGGAACGTCCATATTTCTAAATACTTCAACGGTATATTTCCACATTTTATTATATTCTTCCATAGATTTTTCTGGTTCACATAACACGATCATTTCTTGTTTTTCAAATTGATGAACTCGGTATAATCCTCTTTCTTCTAATCCATGAGAACCACCTTCTTTTCTAAAGCAAGGTGAATAACTTGTCATTCTAATTGGTAATTCATCTTTTTTAACCATTTGGCCTTTAAATCTACCTATCATTGAATGTTCAGAAGTACCTATTAAATATAGATCTTCTCCTTCAATTTTATACATCATTGCTTCCATTTCTGGAAAAGACATAACTCCTGTAACAACATCAGCATGAATCATAAATGGTGGAATTGCATAAGTAAATCCTTTATTAATCATATAATCTCTAGCATAAGCAATCATCGCTTCATGTAGTCTTGCTATATCTCCTAACAAATAGTAAAATCCTTCTCCACTTGTTCTTCCTGCTGCTTCTTTATCCATACCACCTACAGCGGTAATTATATCAGCATGATAAGGAATCTCGTAACTAGGGACAACAGGCTCCCCAAATCTTTCAACCTCAATATTTTCACTATCATCCTTACCAATTGGAACTGATGCATCAATAATATTAGGAATAACCATCATTTTTTCTTTAATAAGATTATTCTTCTTTTCTTCAGATATCTCTAATATTTTAATTTGAGCATCCATATCTGCTATTTTCTTTTTAACTTCTTCAGCCTCATCTTTTTTACCATCTTTTAAAAGAGCTCCAATACTTTTAGATAAATTATTTTTTTCACTTCTTAAATTATCGCCTTTAAGTTTAGCCTCTCTAGCTTCTTTATCAAGTTCAAAAACTTCATCAACTAAACCAAGTTTTTCATCTTGAAATTTCTTTTTTATATTTTCTTTTACTAATTCACGATTTTCTCTAATTAATTTTATATCAATCATGATTTTATCTCCCTCCTCATTAAAGTTTTACTCAAGCTTTATAATCAAATTTTAGCATATATTTTATTTTTATTCAAAAATTATTTAAATAATTCATTATATACTTCATTAAAATTACTTACATACCTCAATTTAACATTCTCAAGTATCTCAATAGGAATTAAATCTTCATCTACTTTGTTTTGTAAAGGCAAATAAATTATATTTAATTTATTATTATATGCTGTAATTATTTTATCTTTTAATCTATTTACTCTTAATATTTGACCATATAAATCTACGGCACCTATAAAACAAATATTATTATTAATTTTTTTACCAGATACTGTGCTCATTATAGAAGCAGCAATTCCCAGTCCCCCAGAAAATCCATCTAATTCATATTTATTAACATTAAAATTTAAATGAATATTATCTTCTGATTTTAAATATTTATTATTTTTTAAATAACTTATAACCATTAATATAGAACTATTTAAATTTTTTCCTACATTACCAGTAACAATCATTTTATCATTAATTATTGAAGATACTTTAACACATGCACCTCCATAACCACTAACTCCAACGATGTTTGCCTCACCCACATGTAAATTATTATCAACCAAATTATTAATAGGTCTTCCTAATATTTCATTAAAATTAGGTTCTTTCTTTATTCCATTAATTAACATATATCTTATTATTTTATCTAATAATCTTTCTAATTCTCTAATACCAGGATCACATATATAACTATTAATTAGTTCTAATATTTCTTCTTTAGTTATATTTATCTTTTTAATGTTATACTTATGACATATCTTGGGAATTAAATAATTTATAGCAATATTTTGTTTATCATAAGGAGTATAATTATCAATATATATTATTTCTAATCTATCTTTTAATACTGGATTAATATTATTTACATCATTAGCAGTTAATATAAATAGTACATTAGTTAAATCAAAAGGTTCTTCGATGTAATTATCCGTAAATGATTTATTTAAATTATTATCTAAAATATCTAATAAGGTACTAGAAGGATCTCCTTTATAATCTTTAACTATTTTATCTACTTCATCTATTAAAATAACGGGATTATTCGTATTACACTTAATAATAGCCTCCATTATTTTACCAGGAGATGCACCTAAATATGTTCTTTTATGTCCAATAAGTTCAGATGAATCATTCATTCCTCCAACACTTATTTTATAAAATTTTCTTTTTAATGCTCCAGCAATTGATGATGCAATTGTACTCTTACCAACACCTGGTGATCCAACTAAACATATTATTGGATTTTCTAGTTTTGGATTTTTTCCCTTAAAATAAGCATATTCTTTAATTCTAGTTTTAATACTTTCCATTTTATAATGGGTATTATCTAAATATTCACTTATTTTCTTTAAATTAGTTTCTTCCTTACTTGCCTTATTAAAAGGTAAATTAATTAAAGTATCTAAATATGATCTTATAACACTTATTTCAGGATTATTAGCCGGAGTATATTCATACTTTTTAAGTTCACTTAACAACTTATTTCTAATCTCGTCACTAACATTTAATGAATTAATTTTATCTAGATATTCACTTATTTCAGTATCTTTACTATTTTTAACGCCTAATTCTTCATTTAACTTATCAATTTTATTTTTAATAATAAATTCTTTTTGTTCTTTTTCTAATCCACTTCTTATTTCATTATCAATTTTATGATCTAATGAAAGTATTTCTAATTCAACACTTATATCTTTAACAAGCATTTTAGCTCTTTCTACTTCATTAAATTCATTCATATAGGCTATTTTTTTATCTATTGGAAATTTCAAAAAATTAACTATTATATCTGTTAATTCATCTAACGATAATTTATCATTTATTTTAGCTAGTATACTATTAGATACTTCAGTAGATGATGTAATATATTGTTTTAATAAACTAATTAATTTTTTCTTTAAAGCAATACTTTCAACTGATTCTCCATTATCAATATAAATCATTTTAACGTTACCTATTAATATTGATTTATTATATCGATAATTAGAATATTCATTTATTTTAACTCTATTTAATCCTTTTAATACTACTCTATAATTTTTATTAGGTAAAACGACACAAGATTTAACTAAACAAAGAACTCCTACATTAGGTAAATCTGATACTCCAAGCGATTCTTCTTTAGTCTCATTAGGTAAAATAACAACTACTTTTTTGTCATATTTATTTTGAGATACTTCTATAATTTTTTGTGATAACTCATTATTTAGTTCTAAACGTACTTCGGCAGTTGGTAAAATAGATAACTTCTTAAGTAACAATATCGGTAAGTTTTTATCCACTTTTGCACCTCCTGAATATGTAATTTATTATAGCATAATATTTTTTTTCGTAAATAGTTTTTAAGTGATTTTTTAAATTTAATATATTCATATTTAATCAAAATAAAAATAGGACCTTTTGTCCTACTTAACACTATAAAAATTTATATCATCTTTATTTAATTTGATATTTAAATCATTAACATATAACTTAGCAAGTATATCACCTTTTTTAACAGAATCACCTGATTGTTTTAATAATTTAATACCAACACTATAATCAATTTTAGAATCTTTAGTTATTCTACCAGCTCCTAATTTAACTGATAACTCTCCAACTTTTAAAGCATTAATATGACTAATTATTCCATCTTGATTAGATTTAATTAAGATAACTTTATCGCTAATCTTTAATTTAGATAAATCTCCACCTTGACTAGATATCCATGTTTTAAACATTTCATAAGCTTTATTATTATCTAGCACTTCACTTGCACGATTATATGCTTCTTCATAAGAAATATTTAAATACATACTTGCTAGATTTCCGACTACTTCTAAAGAAGTTTCTCTTAGTTTATTTTTTTCTCCTTTTAAAACATTTATGGCTTCTTCTACTTCTAAGGCATTACCTATACAAGTTGATAATGGTTCATTCATATCGGAAATAATTGTCTTAACTTCTCTATTAAATCTCTTACCTATCTCTATTAAATAATTTGATAAAACTACAGCATCTTTTTTAGTTTTAACTAAAGCACCACTTCCCCATTTAACATCAATTAAAATATAATCGGCTCCACAAGCAATTTTTTTACTCATAATACTTGAGGCAATAAGAGGGATACTTTCAGTTGTTCCAGAGACATCACGTAACGCATAAATTACTTTATCTAGTGGAACTAAATCATTAGTTTGAGCACCTACTACAACTCCAATTTTTTCTAAATTATTGTAATAATCTTCTTTAGTTAAATTAACATTAAATCCCGGAATAGATTCCAACTTATCAATAGTTCCTCCAGTTATTCCTAGTCCTCTACCACTCATTTTAACTACCGGAATATTTAATGCACCAAGTACGGGAATAGCCACTAATGTTACGGTATCGCCTATTCCACCAGTTGAATGTTTATCACAAACCTTTTTATCAAATTTAAATGTCTCTCCACTATCAATAAATATTTTAGTTAAGTCAAATGTTTCTTCAAAAGTAAGTCCATTAATAACAATTGCCATTAGTAATGAAGTCATTTGATAATCTGGTATTTCTTTATTTAAATAACCATTAAAAGCATAACTTAGTTCTTCATGAGTTAAAACTTCTTTATTTTTCTTTTTAGTTATAATATCTAACATATTCATTATAAACCACTCTCTATTCTATAAATATTATAAATTAGATTAAAAAAAAAAGAAAGATTAATTTCTTTCTTTAACTTTAAATTCTTTAACCATTTCGTCAAGGAAGTTAAGTTTAGCTCTTCTAACCATTCCTTTTTTAACAACTGTAATTTTGTCAATTAATGGTGAATTAACAGCAAATGTTCTTTTAACAACAACGCTTCCTGATTTCTTTCTAACAGTAAATCTTTTAGAAACTGATCCACCTTGAATGCTTGTTACAATTCCTTCGAATGCTTGAATTCTTTCTTTTTTACCTTCTTTAATCCATAAATCAACTCTAACGATATCTCCAACTCTAAATTCAGGAGTATTAGGTTTGATTTGTTTAGCATTAATCTTATCGATTAAGTTCATAAAGCACGTCCTTTCATAATATATTTCACTGATAATCATATATAAATATAGCGGATTATAGGAGCTTTTACATCAAAAAGCATTTTGATTATATCAAAAGAATACCTAAATTACAAGGTTTAATTTAGGTTTTTTCACTATTTTGTTTTAATAAATACAGTATCTATTAATGCAATAATATTACTTTCAGTTGATACTCTCGTAAAAACTATTTAATATTTCTAGTAATACTGAAGTTGTTGCATTATAAATTTTATAAATCTAAATTATTAATGTATTCAATAAAATATAAAGGAATATTAATTATTTTTCCGTTTTTACATAAATTATTTAAAGAAAATCTAAATGAAATTTCATTGTCATTATTAGCATTATATTTTGTTAAACTATTATTATTTGTGCTTTTATCTGATTTTACTTCTATTGGGATTATTTTATTATTTCTTTGAATAACAAAATCGATTTCATTTCGATCAAACGTATAATAATTAGGTGCTTCTTCTTGTAAATAATTTAATACATTAGCAACATAATTTTCGGTAAATGAGCCCTTAAACTCTTCAAATAATTTATTTCCTTCAATAATAATACTACTATTTAAATTAGACATTCTTCTTAATAATCCTACATCGTTCATATATATTTTAAATGAAGATAGATCATTATAAGCTTTTAATGGAAAGTCGCATTTAGTTACTGAATAGCACTTAGTTACTAAACTAGCATTATTAAGCAAATTTAAAGCATTTTCATATTCTCTTGCACGTGCTCCTTCTTTTACCACTTGATAAACAAATTTTTTATTTTCTCTTGCTAATTGAGATGGGATACTGTTCCAAATTAAGGATATTTTATTTGCTTCATTAATATTCGTATGTTTTGAAAAATCACTTTCATAAGCATCAAGTATATTTTTTTGAATTTTACTTACTTTTTCAATATCTTTATCATTAACCCAACTATTTACTGCTTCTGGCATACCTCCAACAATATAATATACTTTTAATTTTTCAATAAGTTCGTCAGTAAATATTTTGGGTATTTCTTTTATTTCTTTTGTCTTTTTCATAACTTCTACTAAATTTTCTGAATTATCTGCTATTAAAAACTCACTAAAAGTCATTGGATATAGATTTAGAAAATCTACTTTGCCGACTGGAAATGATGTTTTAGATAATCTAATTCCAAGCAGTGATCCTGCACATGCAATATGATATTCTCCGGCTTCCTCACAAAAATATTTTAAAGAATTTAAGGCATTTGGGCATTCTTGAATTTCATCAAAAATTATTAATGTTGTACTAGGATTTATTTTTTTACCGTTAACAAGAGATAATTGCTCTATTATTCGTTTAGGATCTTTAGTATTTCCAAATAATTCAGCCAATCCTTCATCATGATCAAAATTAAAATATGCAACATCATTATAATTTTCTTTTCCAAATTCTTTTAAAATATATGTTTTCCCTACTTGTCTTGCACCTTTTAAAATTAAAGGTTTTCTATCTTTACTATTTTTCCAATTTATTAACTTTTCTATTATAAATCTCTTCACAATATCAACTCCTCAATAACATATTATCACACTTTTGCAAGAAATATTTACATTTTTATCACACTTTTGTGTATATTTACGTTAAAATTATCACACTTTTGTAAATTTAAGATAAAAAACCATACTATAGTATTTTCTTAATTACAAAACACTACTTCATTATTTTCATATTTTAAACATTTATCTTTACTAACTTCTTCTTTTGTTACAGGATCAACTAAAACACCAACGTAACCTTTACTTGCTAAATCTCCTAAGGTTATCTCGCCTTCACAGTTTTTCTCTAAAAAACATTTTTTAGCTGATTCTTTAATTTCATTATTAAGAACTAAGTATAATCTATCAACGTGGTTTTGATAAACTTTAACTGCTCCAATAATAAATAAACCAATTAAAACAATTATGATTATTAAACCTTTTTTATTTATCGCCATAATAATCCTTAATAAATTGTTCTCTAAATTCCAACATACGATCTTCTTTTATTGCTTCTCTCATTTCTTTAGTTAAATTAACTAGGTAATTAATATTGTGAATAGATAAAAGTCTAGCTCCAAATGTTTCATCACAATTAATTAAATGTTTAATATAGGCTTTAGTATAATGCTTACAAGCATAACAATTACATTCACTACTAATTGGAGTAAAATCTTCTTTATATTTAGCGTTTTTAATATTTATTTTGCCATATTTTGTTAAGGCATGACCATGTCTTGCTAGTCTGGTTGGAGAAACACAGTCAAAGATATCAATACCACGGATAACATTTTCAACTAAATCGATTGGATCACCAACACCCATTAAATATCTAACCTTATTTTCTGGTAAATATTTGGTACTCATTTCAACCATTTTATACATTGTTGGTTTGTCTTCACCTACACTTGTACCACCAATTGAATAGCCATCGAAATCCATTTTGGTTAGTTCTTCGGCACAATGTTTACGTAATTCTTCATATTCGCCACCTTGAACTATTCCAAATAAGCTTTGTCTTTCATTATTAAAAACATCTTTTCCTCTTTTAGCCCATCTAAGAGTTCTTTCAACACTTTGCCTGCAATAATCATAGGTTGCAGGATAACCAATACATTCATCAAAACTCATAGCAATATCACTATCTAATTTATTTTGAATTTCAATTGATTTTTCAGGAGTTAAAAGTAAAGCATCTCCATTATATTGATTTTTAAACTTAACTCCTTCTTCTGTTATATCTTTTCTTTTAGCTAAACTAAATACTTGAAAACCACCTGAATCAGTTAAGATTGGTCCATTCCAATTCATAAATTTATGTAAGCCACCCGCATGATCTATAACGGTCTCACCAGGTCTTAACCATAAATGATAGGTATTAGAAAGAATTATACCACAATCTATTTCTTTTAATTCTTCTGGAGATAATGTTTTAACAGTTGCTTGAGTACCAACTGGCATAAACATTGGAGTTTCATATTCGCCATAATTAGTTTTAATTTTACCTAATCTAGCATTACAATTTTTATCTTTTTTAATTAATGTATATTCTATTTTCATATATACTCCTTTAAATTTTATCTGGTAAAGTGATTGCTAAAATATTAAGTAAATATTTATTAATTTTATATACTTCATTTATTAAAGTTAAATAACTTTCTTTAACAATATCATCTTGTTCAGTTAATACTTCGTGATTTGAATAGAAAGCATTAAATGATGAAGTTAATTTATAAATATATTCACATATTTCGTTTAAACTTCTCATATTAAATGATTTTTCAATAACACTTCTTAATTTAATAATATTAATTAAAATATCTCTTTCTTCTTTGGTGTTTATCTTATAATATTTATCATATTTTAAATTACTTTTACTTAATAAACTTTTCATTCTAACTGTACTATATAAAATGTATGGACCTGTTTTACCATTTATATCACTAAATTTAACTGGATCAAATACATAATCACTAGTACGATTAGGAAGTAAATCTGCATATTTAATAGCAGCGATAGCTAAAACTTCAGCTAAATCATCTTTATCTTCTTCTTTAATATTATCTTTAATTACTTTTCTTGTTTCAGTTTTAACGATACTGATTAATTCTCTTAAAGACATTATGCCACCATCTCTAGTTTTAAATGGTTTTCCATCTGGTCCATTAAGTGTTCCAAAACCAAACCATTCTAGGCTTATATCTTTAGGAACAATTCCGCTTTTATAAGCTGCTCTAAAGGCTTCAACAAAATGTAGTTCTTGTCTTACGTCAGTTAAATAAAAATATTTTGATGCCTTAAATCTTTTAATTCTTGAGTAAAGAGTTGCAAGTTCAGTTGTATCGTAAAGTACACCTCCATCACTTTTTAATAACATAACAGGAGGTATTTCTTTTTTATCAGTTTCTTCTTTAACATCAATAATTGTTGCGCCATTAGAAATAGTTGTAAAGGGTTTAGTAATTGTTAAAACATCTTCAATATAATCATCAGCATCTCTTTCACCTTCATATAAATCAAAAGTACAATTAAGTTTTTTATAAATATCTTCAATATCTAAAATTGATAATTTAGTAAAGGCTTTGTATAGATCATAGATTCCTTTTTCTTTCTTTTGTAATCTAACAGTTAGTTCTCTAGCTTCATTTAGATATTCTTCATCCTCTTTAGCTTTAGCGCTCGCTAATGGATAAATATCATATAAATCTTCTAAGGTAACAGGAGATTCTTCTGGATAACTATCTAAATTAGGATTAAAGAAATCTAAATTAGGATATCGATGTTTAATTTCACAGATAATTAATCCCATAGGTCTACCCCAGTCACCATAATGAACATCACTTATTGTTTTGTAACCAACAGCTTCACATAATCTTTTTAAGGCTTCTCCAATATTAGGACTTCTTAAATGTCCGGCATGAAGGGCTTTAGCAACATTTGCTCCACCATAATCTAAGAAAATAGTTTCATCAGTATTTATTTTAAAAGTATTTACATCAAAGTTATTAACTATTTCATTAAGATAATCTATTAAAGCTTTATCTGATAAAGTTATATTTATAAATCCATTAACGTTAGATACTTCTTTAAACATATCATTATCTTTTAATTTACTAACTATTTCATCAGCTATAGCCATTGGACTTTTATGCATTGTTTTGGCAAGTTTGAACGCTCCATTATATTGATAATCACTTATATCTGGTCTATTACTAACTGATATTTCTGGGGTCTCATCATAGCCAAGTTCTTTAATTATTTCATTTATTTTTAATACTAAGTTCACTTAAATCAACTCCATTTGTATATTATCATAATTTTTAAAAGAAAAAAACTATCAAAATAGTTTTTATCAATCTTTATGTTCAATTAAATTAACATTATTAATTGAATCAAATCTCTTTGTAATTTTCTCTGTTGTTGTATGAATATCTTCTACGTCTTTACTCACTGTATTTATACTTCTTGATAATTTATCCCATCTTTCACGATATCTACCAAATTCAATACCAAGCTTAGTTAATTCCTCATGAATAACTTTTGCATATTTATCCCTTTCAATATTCATAACTACCATATTAATAATAGTTAGTGTACTCATTAAAGTAGTTGGTCCTGCTATCCATACATTTGATTTATAAGAATATTCTAGCAAATCCGGATGATATGCATTAATTTCCGCAAATATTGCTTCAGCTGGTAAAAACAAAATTGCTTCTGGTGCCGTTTCTCCAGGTATTATATATTTAGTTCTAATAGCGTCAATATGCTTTTTAACATCCACCTTAAACGCTTTTAAAGCAGCATCTCTTTCCGCCTTAGGTAAATTTCGATCAGTCATTATCTCATAATGTTCTAAAGGAAATTTTGAATCTATGCAAATAGTACCTAATGGATTTGGAGCATAAATAACAGCATCAGCAATATATCCATTTTTCATAGTAACTTGGGTATTATATACTTTTTTTACATCACCAAACACGCTAGATAAAATATAATTTAAATTAGTTTCTCCAAATATACCTCTAGTCTTTTTATCAGTTAAAACAGACTGTAAACTAATGATATCTTGACTTAAATTATCAATCTTTTTTTGAGCTTCATCTATCTTACCAATTCTTTCTAAAACTGTACTAAAAGTCTTATTTGTCTTTTCAAAATTAACATCTAATCTCTCATTAACTTTATCATTAATATAATTAAGTCTTTGTTCTATAACCATATTAGTTTCTTTAAAATCTCTATCTATATCTTTACTAAATTCATATTTAAAATCACCTAAAGACTTAGTAAAATTAGTTTCAAACTTTCCTAATCTTTCTATCATTTCATTATTATTATTTTTCCTTAATAAAGAAATAATTAACAATATAATAACAATAACTAATAAACCAATAATAATATATTCTAACATTTTAATCTACTCCATTCTAAATTTTTTACTTACAATTTTACTTATTATAAATGCAAATAACATAAATAAACCAATTTCTATTAAAGTTACCGGATTATTTATACTTTCTATTAAACTAGTACCAATAAACTCCCAAAATAGCACTAAGGATATTTTACCAATAAGAATACTTATTATATATTTTTTCTTATCAATACCAGCTAGTCCACAAGCAATATTAACTAAAAACGCTGGTGTAAATGGCATCGCTATAATAAGTGATAATTCTTCTAACTTTAATTTTTGAATTTGCTTAGTAATTCTTTTTAACTTCTTATGTTCACTCTTATCTAACATATTATAATAATGATTTTTTAATTTGTTTGAACAAAATGAATATGAAATATAACATCCTATACATGTAAAAATATAACTTATTATAAACCCATGTATATATCCCATATAATATGCATTTACAGTAATAAATAGTGACAAAGGAAGTATTGGAAATATACTTTCACTAATAATTAAAAAACACGCTAAAATAGGAGCAAACGCACCTAAATCATTCATAACATTTTCTAATATCGTATTTATAAACTCAAATATATTCATAATATGATTATAAAACAAATTATTTTTTATTTAAAGCCCATTTTACACTAAAAAAAGATAGACTTAACTATCTTCTATAATTGTATTTTTTATTTCATTATAATAATTATTTACTTTAAAGGCCCAAGACGTACTTTCAGCATACTTTGGATTCATCTTTTCAGCTGTATCAAGACCAACACTATAATAATTATAATAAACTAAATCTAAATATGATTTTATACCATCTTCTAAAGTATCAAATTTTTTATATGATCCACCATTACATGAAGGACTACCCTTTATGCCTCCAATATTATTACAACTTCTAGCAAGAGAAGAACAACCCCATTTACATCCAGTTTCTAAATTAACAATAGCAACAGCTAAATACGGATCTAATCCAGTTGCATCGGTATATTTAGCAAAATGTTCTCCCGTTCCTTCTAAATCACTATATAAATTTTTATTCAACTTTAGGGTTAACTCTTCAACTGTTAAATCATCCCATATAACTTTTCTTGTTGTAGTAGTTATTACTTCCTCGGTTGTAATTATATTTTCATCTAAATTAGCAATAACCTCAGGTTCTTTATTTTTATCATTTACCTTTATCATTACTCCACTTAATATTATAAGTAAGCAAAAACAAAAGCTTATTATTAAATCTCCATTAATTTTCTTTTTCATAAAATCTATTATACCATACATATATTTTTATGCAAGTTATAGAATTATGTTTCCAAAAAATGGTTTTAATACCACATATTAACTACATCGACACTTGTTGATTTTGGCATAGGATCAGGTAAATCTAGTTTTACTAATAATGGTACTTTAAATGATGACCCAAACGCGATAGCCATTCCTGGAAGTAGATTTTTTATCTTTTCTATTGTTTCCCCACTAACATTACTAGAAATATTACTAATTATATTTATATCACTTGGATGAAATATTTTAAATGATATAAAATTAGAACACTGTGATAACGCAGTTGTAGACAATTCACTAGGTCTTTGCGTGATGAAACCTAATAATAATCCATATTTTCTTCCTTCTTTAGCAATACGATCAAAAATATTATAACCTAAAACTTCAATATCAGTATCATTTTGAACATATCTATGTGCTTCTTCTAAAATAACATGAATTGGAAAAGATGCTCTATTCTTTAAAGATGTAACATAATTAAAGAATATTCTTGTATATATTTTAGTTAAAACTTTAACAAATCTTTCTTCAACATTATTTAAATTAAAATTTATAATTTGATATTGTTTTTCAGCATTAAATAATCTCTCTACAAATTCATTTTTAGTAATTCTTTCTTTTCCTACATCAAAAAATTTTCTATTTTCGGAATTTAATATTTGTTGTAATCTTACTTTAAGAACATTATATTCATCATATACTTTTTCACTTTTTAATGCTCCTTCACTAATTAAAGCAAAATCTAAAGCATAATATATATCTTCTAATCCATATTTAAGATTATGACTTATTATTACATTTGACAAATCTAACTTTTCAAATTGTTGTAAATAATTTATTACTAAATCTAACGCTGTTAACTTTCCAGATGAATCTATGTTTAAACATTGTTTTAAAGTTCTAGTATATCCAGGTTGAACAATTGGTGTTTCTAAATTTAAACTTTTGGTGTTATATCTTGTTAATATTGCAATAATTTGATCTCTTATCTGATTAGGATTTCTACCACTAGATAATATATCAAGTAAACTTTCTGCTATAATATCAGTTTTATATTCTTGAACATTATTATCTAAACTATTAAAAATATAAACTAATTTTAAGGTTTTTTCTAAGATTGGTAATTGACTTGCCGATTTAACACTTAAAAGAAGCGCTAAATCATCAATATCTAAAAAATATGCAGGTATATTTATTGAATTATAATTTTCATCCATATTATATGATTTATATCCCAAATTTGGAATTTCACTCGCATTTTTAAAGGCATCATTATATTCTCCATATACATCAAATAAAACTATATGAGCGTTTTTGGGTACCCCAGCTTTATTATCTTGAAAAATATTTTGCAAAATGCGAGCAACTCCACATGATTTACCACTACCACTATTTCCTAATATAGCAAAATGATTAGAAAAGAATTCATTTAAATTTATATTTACATTAAAATTTTCATAAATAACAGATTTTCCTAAATATATATTAGATTTATTTTCAGCATCTTGTTTACCTAATAGAAATTCAAGTTCTTGTTTATAAATTATTCTAGGAATACATAAAAATGAAGGTTTTCTCATTACACCAGAATAAAACATATCTTTTCTAATTTCGCCTACTAAAAATATTTTAATAATATCTTTATTAACTGATACTACTTCTCCAACAACTTTTCTATTTACTTCTTCGAACACAACATGAATATTTAAAATATTACTTTTTAGTTCATGAGTACTATTTTCTACATAAACATAATTATCTATAATTTCAGTTATCTTTCCAAACATATTTTATCAACCCTTATTCTAATCTAAATTCTATCACAAAAATTCAATTAAAAAAAGAGGTTACCCTGAGACTGCTGAAAAAGTATTCAAAATTAAAACTGATATTTAGAAAAGTTTTCTA
>ERZ808240.1837-NODE-1837-length-24917-cov-3.446786_pt1 | contig 24917 bp, 21 predicted proteins | sample MGYA00521084_ERZ808240 | MGnify/ENA primary metagenome ERZ808240 (study PRJEB31516, sample SAMN03275571) | gut metagenome | biome: mammalia-associated habitat; material: feces | host: Papio cynocephalus | place: Kenya | collected 2012-08-06 ... | reverse complement strand
CGGTGGGCTGCGCTATGCCGACAAAAATGCCGGCTGCACCACTGCCGGCTCCTCCACCATCAAAAAGGTACTGCTGGCTATGGCGCTGGGCAAAGCCATCGGCGCAAAGCTGAATGCAGATGACGTGGCCTATGCCGAGACGATTCCTCAGCTGGCCCGGCTGGTGGTCCGTGTCCGGGCGAAAAGCCGGCCAGGCGCTGAAAGCGGGAATTAAAATGACATTGGAAGAAAGGCAGGAGCAGCTCATTGCACAGATCAACACCATCGGCGACTGCTTCGACCAGTACAGTTATCTGATCGTCCGCTCCCACGATCTGCCTCCCTATCCCGAAAAATACCGTATAGAGGAATATCTGGTCAAAGGCTGTCAGTCCAAGGTGTGGATTCACACAGCATTTCCCGGCGGGGTCCTTCACCTGGACTGCGACAGCGACGCATTGATCCTGAAAGGTGTGCTGGCCATTCTGCGTGAACTGGCAGAGGGCACTTCCGCACGGGAGCTGGCCGCGCTGGAGTGGAGCTTTCTTGACCGCACGGAGCTGGGCGCCACCTTTACCTCCGCGCGCAGCGCCGGAATGCAGCGGGTGCTTCAAACACTTCATCAAGATGCGCAGGACGCCCTGTCGGCTATAGGCCATACGCAGGAAAACCAAATATATTCTGCCGCCCGCAGAAATTCTTTGCAGAAAAAGAACAATCAGGTGCCATAAATACAACGGCGGGAGCGCTCTGCTCCCGCCGCTTCAGTCTGTCGAAAATTTTATGTGTCATCGGCCCGCAACGCACAGCACGCAGGGAGCTGAATCCCTTTATGCTTTCCTCTCAGTTCATCCCTTCTGTAGCCGCTCGCGAAAGGCACGGGCAGCGGTATTCAGCGGGCGGTGACGGTCGTAGACCAGGCAGATAGAGCGGTGCGGTATCTCCTCTTCCAGTGTCAACTGGACGATTTCCCGGTTTTTGAGGGCATTGCGGGTCATGGGCTCCGGCACGAAGGCCAGCCCCAGCTCACTGCGCACCAGAGTGAGCATCTGGTCAGTGGTGGCGGCCTCGGTATCTGGTCTCAGCACCGCATCGTGCTCCAGAAAGAACTGACGGTAAAAGGCGCGGGTCATGCTCTCCTCACTCAGGGAGATGAGAGGATAGGCGCTCAGCTCCTTCAAACTCAGGGTCTGGCTGGCCAGCGCGGTAAATGTCCGTCCGCCCACCAGGATTTCCCGAAATGACTCCAGCTTTACCATGTTCAGCGGCGCATCCACCTCCGCCGGGGTGGACACCACGGCGAAATCCACCTCACCATTGCGAACGACCTGCACCGCCTGAGGCGCGGAGTGGTTGGAGATGCGCAGGCGGATCTTCGGGAAGTCCTCGTGGAAGGCGCGCAGCTTGTCAGAGAGGCAAATGTTCAGTGCCGTCTCCGTTGCGCTGATGCTAATGCTGCCGTGCTCCAGGGTGGCACTGGCACTCAGCTCCTCTTCAGCTTCCTGGATCTGGACGGCGGCCGAGGAAATGCGGGCGTAGAGCAGCTCCCCTTCCGGTGTCAGCGTCACGCCCCGGTTGCTGCGGATGCTGGGCACGTTCGCAATGGTGTTCCTGTTCGGCGGCATCCTCGGCCTGTTCTATGCGGAATCCGGCGCGGCGGCTTCCCTCGGCGAAGCCATTCTGTCCGTGTCCCGCCGGTTCACCAATCCCCATGCCAAGCGCATTGTCGCCCTGTCCCTGTTTCTGGTGTTCCGTATCCTGCTGACCGTTGCCGGTATCGACGATCCCCACTGTCGCCCTGTGCGTGTCTCTGTTTGAGGAGATGAACATTCCTCGCCGCTACATGAACGCCTTCCTCATTACCGGCTGCACCGTCTCCCTGTTTATGCCCTGGGTCCCCTGCGGCCCGAACATCATGGTGCCCATGTTTGTCGAGGGCTACACCGCCAGTACCGCCTGGCTGCCCCGTATCATCTGCGTCATCCTGATGTCCATGTACCAGTACGGCAGCCGCTCGTCAGAGATACTGGAATTTTCCCAGCAGCTGCTGCGCTGCCGCTCCCTCGACGCCCCGCTGGACTGCGGCTTTTCCATTCTGGGCAATCCAATCGTGGTGGTGGATAACGACCTCAAGATCGTCATGGCCACGCCGCCGGGGCTGGTGCGCCATCCGGTATATGCGGAATTGGTGCAGAAGCGGTATTTCCCGGTGGTCTACTGCACACAGGATAATGCGTATGCGCAGTGGTCGGTCAACGACCTGCCCATTGTCCGGGAGGCGGACGAGACCACGGGCCGGCCCAAGGTAGTTACAAAAAATCTGGCCATCAACGGCCAGCTCGTCGGCTTTTACAGGTCATTGAATTTGTACGGCGATTGCAGGTCAACGCGCCCTATATCACCGAATTGCTGGGCAATCTGCTGGTTGTCCAGCAGGCTATCACACCGGATTTTTCCCGCCGCGCCTCCAGCGGAACGGGACAGTTCTTCCGCAATATTCTGGACAGTGTGGATCTGTTATCCAGACCTAAAATGGAGAAGCGTGCCAAGAAGCTGGAAATCCGCCTGAAACAGAATATGCGGTTTGTGCTTATGGCGGATGCGAGTGACACAGAGGGGGTGTGCGTTCCGGCGGAGACACTGCGGGCGGAAGCGGAGGAGGCTGTTCCAGGCAGCTATGCTTTCCTATATAAGAACAGCATCTGCATGGTATGTCCCTTTGATAACAGTACGTTCAATCAGATCCGTCATTTTGCAGGGCTGGTGGAACTGCTCAAACGGCGGAATATGAAGGCGGGCGTCAGCCATACGTTTCAGTCGGTGTGCGAGCTGCGCAAGTACAGCTTTCAGGCGCTGAAGGCGCTGGACATCGGACGCCAGCTCCACCGGGAAAAGACGCTGTATACCTATCAGGATTATGCCCTCTATCATATGATAGAAGCCAGCGGTCAGGATGGTTCGTACATTGAGTTCTGCATGTCGGAGCTCATTCAGTTCGCCGAGCGCTGCCGCCAGCAGAACGATGACTGCCGCTGCAATAAGGCACAGACGGCAGAAATACTGGGCCTGCACCCACATACCGTCAAATACCGCATCGACCAGATCCAGAGCCAGCTCCGCCTGGATCTTACCGAAGCCAATACATTGCTGAACCTCACAGTTTCAATGAAAATATTGGAGTTCCACAATAAGGCACAGATAACCGAACTGTTTCCGACCATCTGAATCAGAAATTTTTAGATACGCCATTTTTTCCTGATGGGCTATACCCGCGCAAGCGACGGCGCGGAGATTATCGGAATGACAGAGAAGGACATCGCCGCCACTGTTGCCGACTTTGTCTATGGCGCAAAGACCTGCAAGGACTGCAGCTTTGATGGCATGGTCATTCATGGCGGTCACGGCTGGCTGTTTCACCAGTTCTTCTCGTCTGCCACCAACCGCTGCACTGACCGCTTCGGCGGTAGTCTGGAAAATCACTGCGCTTCCTGCTGATGACGCTGGACGCAGTACGGGAGGTGTGCGGTGAACGTGCCAGTGCGCGGCATCCATCAAGTCCATTATATGAAGATTGTGAGCAAATATTTACCGCAAGTTTTGCCCATAGATGTAAGACGATGTGGTATAATTTCATAAACGTCATGGGAGGTACGGAATTATGCCTCAAAGCTCGAATATTCACGGCACAGAATATACATTTCTGGAACAGTGTCCATCGTTGGATGACGCCAAGCAGTACATTCTCTGTACGGATAGCGCGGGAAATCGATTTATTTGCTCTGATATGTGGAACAGCGGCACGCTGCCGGAAAATTCTGCGCCGATCACGACGCACAGTTCTGCACAAGAGAAAATTGAGTCCTTTCTCTCAATTTTCCAAGGGCGACCTGATCTGTATGCCAAGCGGTATTACAGCGTAAAGACCGGGAAAAGCGGCTATACGCCGGTGTGCCGTAACGAGTGGCAGATGGGGCTGTGTGACAAGAAAAAATATCGCTGTCCCAACTGCCCGAACCGGGAATTTGTGCCTTTGAGTGCTCCGATCATTAAGGCGCATCTGCTTGGACGTGACAAACTGTGCCGCGATGTTGCAGCTATTTACCCAATGCTGGAGGACAACACGACGTGGCTGCTGGCGGCGGATTTTGATGAGGAAAACTGGAAGGAAGACGTCAGTGCATTCAGCAAATGCTGCGAAGAGACTAGACTTTCACCAGCGGTGGAGCGCTCCCGCTCCGGCAACGGCGCCCATGTGTGGTTTTTCTTCGCAGAGCCGGTCTCTGCGGCTGATGCGCGGAAGCTGGGAAGCAGCCTGTTGACAAAAACCATGGCATGTCGCCACGAGCTTTCGTTTGCCTCCTATGATCGCTTGTTCCCGTCTCAAAATTTTGTTCCGAAAGGCGGATTTGGAAATCTGATCGCATTGCCGTTTCAGGGGCAGGCGCAGAGGAACGGAAACACGCTATTTATTGATGAACAATTTGAGCCCTATCCAGACCAGTGGGCGTTTTTGTCCACACTACCTAAAATCACACCAGAACATTTAGAGTCGTGCCTGCGGACACTGTGCCGCGACAGCGATATTGGCACACTGGCGGACAGGGAAAAGACCGCTCCATGGCAGAAAAAGGTCAAAAGGCAGCTCACACAGGCAGATTTTCCCTTGCAGACAAAGCTCGTTCTTGCTGATCTGATTTACATTGAAAAGACGGAATTTTCACAGACGGCGTTGAATGCCCTGAAGCGGCTGGCCGCATTTCCAAACCCTGATTTTCGAGCAAAGCAGGCAATGCGGCTTCCGGTATATGGAATACCGCGGATCCTCGACTGTGGCTATGAGGACGATGACTATATCGGTCTGCCCCGAGGCTGCTGGGATGAGTTGACTGCCCTGCTGGAGCAGTTTGAAGTTCCGGTGGCACTGGAGGACAAGCGCACTGACGGGAGAACGGTTAATGTGAGCTTTTGCGGCACGTTGCGCCCGGAGCAGGAATCGGCGGCGCAAGCTATGCTGGCGGAACAGATGGGTGTGCTGTCTGCGACGACTGCATTTGGCAAAACGGTGATCGGAGCGTATCTGATCGGACAGCGCAGGACAAACACTTTAATTCTGATACAGTCCAGCGCGCTGCTGGAACAGTGGCGAACCTCGCTGGAACAATTCCTTGACATTCGAGAAGTCCTGCCTGAACCGCCGAAAAAGCGGGGTAGAAAGAAAAACGCTGCCTGATCGGACAGATTGGTGCGGGAAAAGATACCCACAGCGGCATTATCGATATTGCGATCATGCAGTCTCCTTTTGAAGGGGAGGAGAAAGAAGTTAAGCCGTTCGTAGCCGATTATGGAATGGTCATTGTAGATGAGTGCCATCATGTGGCGGCGTTTACCTTTGAAAAGGTGCTGAAAGCAGTAAAGGTGAAGTATGTCTACGGCCTGTCTGCCACGCCGACGCGCAAGGACGGACACCACCCCCATCATCTTCATGCAGTGCGGTCCGATACGCTATCTGGTGGATGCAAAGAGTCAGGCAGAAAAGCGGTCATTTGACCATTTTGTTATTCCGCGGTTTACCCGGGCGAGAGCCGCAGACGCAGGAGCTATCCAAGATTTGTATGCTGTGATCATAGAAAACGAAAACCGTAATGTGATGCTGATTGCTGATGCCGTACAGCTTGTTCAAGAGGGGCGAACGCCACTTTTACTGACAGAGCGGAAGGAGCGCGCGGCGTATCTGGCCGGTCTGTTGGAAGATCAGGTGAAGAATGTGTTTCTATTGGTCGGAAGCGACCAACCGAAAATCAAGTAGGAAAAGCTGGCGGCATTGCAGGCAGTTCCTGCTGAAGAACCGCTGGCAGTGGTGGCGACAGGAAAATATATCGGTGAGGGGTTTGATTCGCCCCGGCTGGATACACTGCTCCTGGCGATGCCGATCTCCTGGAAGGGGACGCTGGCGCAGTATGCCGGACGGCTTCACCGAAATTACGACGGCAAACGCGAGGTTCGGATATACGACTATGTGGATGTGCATATCCCCATGCTGGAGCGGATGTATCACAAGCGGCTGAAAGGGTATGCGGAGCTGGGATATCAGGTCAATTCGGCTCGGCAGGGGAAAGCGTCAGCGCGATTTACGATGGTCACTCGGCTATGGCGGCATTTGAACGGGATATTTCCGATGCGGCGAAGAGTATTGTTGTCATCAGTCCATACATGCAAGCCGGACGGGTAAACACTTTGCTTCCGGCTTTGCAAAGCGCCATATCCCGCAGTGTTACGATTTCAATCTGTACAAGAGCGGCGAGAACTTATAACGAGAAACTCCGGAATGCAGTTGTGGAGTCAATCAGCCAGTTGCAGCAGATGGGGGTGGCTGTCCGAATGTACGAGGAGCTTCAACAGCATTGCGCAATTATTGATAAGAGCGTTGTCTGGTACGGAAACGTCGACTTTCTGGCCTTCGGTCGCAAAGATTCAGACGTGCTCCGCTTTGAGAACGTAGATATTGCTGGGGAGTTATCTGCGATATATGATGGTATGGACTGTGAACAGCTTTTTATTTCGGATGTAGATATGTGAACCTTCCAAGTGGTGAAAAGCAAAAGAAAAACCCCTGGTCCGGGGGCTTTTCTGGTCCGGAATATGGATCAAACTCGTTTAGTAAAGAAATTTTCTCAGCCATTAAAAACCAGTTAATCTTCTCACTTTGTACCTTGTATGAAGCTCGTGTAGAACTTGTTGATAGCTGGCTTGTCCGTTGAAAACATACGTATCAAATCTGTGCAGCATAAAATAAAAAGGGTGGCTAGATAAGAAAATGGGTTTGCCCCGGACTGTATGATTACAGACCGGGGCAGATAAAAGAGAATCAAGTAAGCTATTCAGGTTGAGAGGTGCGGCTTTTTTGACCATTCAGGCGCAGAAAGCTGAGCTTTGTTTCTGAAATCAGGATCGCAGCGGCGATGATGACAAAGCCAGCTAATACCTGCGGGGTAAAACGTTCCTCGAAGTACAGCGCGGAAAACAGTGCCCCGAACAATGCTTCTGACGCGAGAATCAGTGAAGCGGACATGGGAGAACTGTTCTTCTGCCCGATATTTTGGAACAGAAGGGCGACGGCCGTCGCAAATACGCAGAGGTAGATCAGCGAAAATGCGTTGTGTCGGGTGAAAACTGCGGCGGACCAAGTTTCAGTTACCAATCCGATTAATCCGATTGCTGCTGAGAACAACGCGGCAAAAAAGAATTCTAATACCGTCAAAAGCAGAATGTCATGAGAGCCGGCAAATTTGCTGACTGTGACAATGTGGGCGGCAAAAAAGACTGCGCATACAAGAGTCAACCCATCTCCCCAGGTGATCGAAAAATGTTCGTTTAGGGAAATCAGGCCGATACCGATGATGCATAATACAGCGGCAATGCAATGAAACAGGTCTGGCCGGGTGTGTGCTATGAACCAATATAGAAATGGTACAATAATGCAGTAGGACGTGGTAAGAAACGAACTTTTAGCGGCGGTTGTCCCAAGCAGACCAATGGACTGAATCGCATATGCCAGAAAAATGAATGCTCCCAGCACAGCGCCTCTCCAAAGGTATCCTCGATTGAGCTGTTTCCATCTGCGAACGCACACAAGCGCCAGTAAAACTGCACCAGTCCCAAAACGCATTGCTAAAAGCTGGAATGGTGGTACCGATACCAGCGCATTCTTCATGACAACAAACGCCGCGCCCCAAATGACTGCTGTGGCTAACAGAAAAAGCTTAGCTATGCGTGCATTAAGAGCCTTCTGCATGGAGAACCTTCATTTGCGGGCTTCAAAGGCTTCTTTGTAAGAATCCGGCCACGGATACTCCACACCATAGTCGCGGGCGACGTTGAGTACCCAGTTTGGGTTGCGGAATTGCTCACGCCCCAGGCCGACCAGATCGGCGCGGCCATTGCTGATGATCTCTTCGGCGACTTCAGGATCCTTGATCAAACCCACTGCGATAACGGGCAGGCCGCACTTTGCCTTGATAAGCTCGGCAGGTCGGACTTGATAGCCGGGGAATACCTTGATGGGCGCCATAGCAACGCCGCCGGTACTGACATCGACTATGTCGATATACTGTTTGACTTGGTTGATAATGTCGGCCATTTCTTCAGGATGAATGCCTTCAGGCAGATAATCCTCGGCAGAAACACGCATCAGCAGGGGCTTGTTTTCCGGCCATTCCTGGCGGACAGCAGCCAGCACTTCCTTCAGCAGGCGGCATCTGTTTTCCAGACTGCCGCCATACTCGTCAGTCCGATGATTCGTGATGGGGGAGAGGAATTCGCTGATGAGATAGCCGTGAGCCGCATGGATCTCCAATGCATCGAAACCAGCCAGATAGGCACGCTTTGCGGCAGTTCGGAAGGCATCGACTACTTCGATGATCTCATCCTTGCTGATCTCTCTGGGGGTACGATACTCGTCGCTGAAGGCAATGGGGCTGGGGGCGTGGATATACGGCTCTGCCTTGGCAGAGCATTTCCGGCCTGCGTGGTTGAGCTGAATGGCGACCTTTGCGCCTCTGGCCTGGCAGGCGGCGACGATCTTATGCAGCGGCTCGATATGTTCGTCAGACCACAGACCGAGGCAGTTGTCAGAAATACGACCGCGGGGCAGAACGCCGGTAGCTTCCATAATGATTAGGCCCGTGCCGCCCAGGGCGCGAGATACATAGTGGACAAAGTGGGCATCAGTAGGGAAGCTGTTCTCGGTTGCACAGTACATATCCATAGGGGGCAAGACGACACGATTGCGCAGGGTCATGTCCTTTACCTGAAACTCAGTAAACAAATTCATAATGATCAATCTCCTTTTCTGTGGCCGCCAGTCTATGTGCGGCGATAGAGCGGTATGGGAATCAACATGATCGGGACAAATAGATAATAAAAAACTGCCCGTTCGGCAGTGTGAGTGCAACGGCACTCCCCCTCTGCGTTCGGGCAGGATGAACAGTACACCCGGAGAACGGGCGACTACGGTTACCGGTATCCAGTTGTTCCAAGGATAGAGCTAAATTCGTCCAATGCGCAAAATATCTCTCGCAAACAAAATATCACACTGTCTGAGTTTCGTCAAGTCTGTTTTCTGGGGCAGATGCGTTTTTGGACGATTTAACAAACTGAACTCTCAAATGTGAGCATAATGCATAAAAAATAATTTTTTCTGACTTTCGCATTGACAGATTCGCCCGTTCGGTGGTATCGTCTAATCAACAGAGCGGCACTTACTGCGGTGCAGACCCGACTCAGTGACTTCGTTTGGAAAGGAGGCTGATTTGGTTTTTACCTGGAAAAGTAAGGATATGGATCAGCATTGACAGTGATGAATCCATGGCCGTTCTTTCCCCTTTTCGTCCAAACGCATAGAATCTCTCAACTTATGCAGCCCCACAATTGAACACCAAAACAATGACGTTTTTAGCATTCTTACCCGGGTATTCAGATCTGGCGTAAAATGTTTTTTTCAAACCAAATGTTTTCTTGGTTTTGATACGAAACGAGCAACCCTATCGGTGGTCCGAACTTGCTTCTTTAGTATAGAGGCAAGACGCACCAGAAGCGGGCTGCTCTTTTTTCGTATCCGATGGGAAAACAGAAATTAATTGGTTGCAATTGGAGGTGTTTCGTTTTGCACATGATACCTGAAGAACGGTATACCACGGCGGCGATGATCAAAGATCAAATCGATGCCGCAGTTGGTCGTATACCGGCAGACCTTTTGGTGTCCAACGTAAAAATTTTGGACGTATTCACTGAGACATTCTTTCTTGGCGCAGTGCTGGTCAAGCATGGCAAGATCGTCAACATTGATCCGGGATTTGAACCCAAAGCAGCAAAGACGTATGACGGGAAAGGGAAGTACCTGATCCCGTGCTTCATCGATCCATGCACACACATTGATTGCTCGCTGGTCACGCCGCAGGAATTGGCGGAAGGCTATGTGCCGTGGGGCACAACAACGGTGGTCGCTGAGGTCAACGATCTTGGCGCATCTCAGGGTGAACAGTGTGTGGAAGCAGTGAAGGCATATTTCGGGGACAGAGATAAACTGCCTTATCGGCTGCTGGGACTTGCACCTGCAAAGTATATCCGCAAGGAAGATACTTATGAACTGCTGAAGTGGGAGCATATCTCCGGTCAGGGTGAGAACGCAGGGCCAACGACGTTGGCGGCTGACCCGGACAGTATTGAAAAAGCGTTGAACACGCGCAATCAACATATTTTCATGAACGGCGATGTTGAGCCATTCTCGAACCCTGATGAGATCGGTGCGTTTGCTGTCTGTGGCTCAGTCAATGATCATGAAGCCTGGACATATGACGCGGTGTTCCAACGCCATCGCCGGGGCATCCCCACGCAGATCCTGTATCAGCAGGGCGATGTACAGATCCGGTACATGATCGAAGAACTGATCCTGAATCGCAAGCTGCCCTCCGAGAACTTTATGTTTGCCGGTGACAACACTTATATCGACGACATGGTCAATACGGGTATTTTGAATGTCATGGTGTCGAAAGCAGTCGAATATGGATTATCTCCGGTCAAGGCAATCAAGATGGCCACACTGAATACCGCAAAGAACCTTGGCATCGATCAGTTGATCGGTTCTATTGCGCCAGGGCGATATGCAGATTTTATGCTGTTGGATGATTTGGTCCACTTCGAGCCGACTGCTGTTTTTAAAGGCGGCGAGTTGGTGGCTGAGAACGGCGTCTTGCTCCAGAAACCGCAGATTGACTACTCCTTCCTGCGTCAGCCCAGACGCTCGGATATGGATGGAGTGGCTATCGATGAGCTGCTGACCGCTTTTTCTGTCAATACGCCAGACGTACAGAATGGCACCTGTCTCGCAGATGTCATCAGCCTGAATTTGGATGGCAGTGACAGTGCCCATGCAGTTAGAACGTTCCCGGACGGCAGCTGCCTGATCCGCACGCGGCTGCCTGTGGTCGATGGACGTGTGCAGTCTGATACGACGCAGGGGATCCATAAAGTCCTGTTGGTCGGCAGGGAAATGATGAAGGGTCATCGTCGCATGGCTACCTGCTTCGTGAAGGGCTATGGCTTCAACAGTGGTGCGATGGCCATGACTAATATTCCGTGTGGGAATTGTATTCTGGTAATGGGTGTCGATGAGCAGGATATGTATGCTGCCATAATGGAGGCAAACCGGTATCCAGGCGGTATTGCGTTTGCTGATGGCGGTAAGCTGCTGTTCTCGTTTGAGCTTCCCCTTGCCGGTATGATGAGCGAGCTGGATGGCCGGACGGCCACCAAAGAAATCAACAAACTGAATGACCTGCTGAGTGCCCGTGGTGGCACTGCAAAACAACCCCTTGTTCATTTCTGGACCCTGGCTTTTGCCTGTCAGGATGTTCAGGATGCATGACCCCGTCCGAAACAAATATCAGAAGAAAGGAAGAGAAAAACAATGTTAGGTATTATCGGTCTGCTTCTTGGCGTGGCATTCATCATCGTCGCTATCTATAAGGGCTGGAGCCTGCCCATTGTTATGATCCTCGGCTCGATTATCGTTGTAGTGTTCAACGGCATTCCTCTCACTGATGCATTTGCGACCATGCTGGAAGGTCTGGGCACCATGTGCCGGATCTTTGCACCGCTGTACCTGTTCAGCTGCATTCTTGCTACGCTGTACATCAATTCCGGTGCCGGCATCTCCATGGGTGAAGCATGTATGAAGCTTTGCGGCAAGAACGCCAGCCCCAAGAAGCAGAGGCTCACCGCAGTTATCGTTATTCTGCTGGTCGGTACGCTGATCTGCTGGTCTGTTGACAGCTTCCTGCTCCATGCCGGTATCGCTGTGTGCCTGATGGCTGTTACCAATATTCCCCGTAAGTATGTCGTTACTTTCACCATGGTCAGCTCCACGATCGCTGTTTCCATGCCTGGTCATATGTCTCTGAATAACCTGCTGGATAACTTCTTGGCTGGCGACCGTTTGTCTGCTTTCTGGCCTGGTCTCATTGGTGCGATTTTCGTGTTCGTGGGCAGTGTGTTCATCATTTCCCGCGATATTGAAAGAGATGTTGCCAAGGGTATGACGTTTGATTATGGCCCCCTCAAGCCTGTTGACGAAAATGAAAATGGCACTCGTCCCAATGCAATCTTTGGCCTGATCCCGCTGGTTCTGATGATCGTTCTGTACTTGGTCGCTGGTCTGGATGCGTGGATCGTTCTGGCTATTGGTGCAATCGTTGCGTATGTTCTCTTTGCGAAGAGCCTGTCCCAGCGCACTGGTAAGAATGTTGTTGAGACGCTGAAGATCACCCTAAATGAAGGCGTTCAGATGGCCGGTATGCCCATCGTCATGATCTTCAACAGTACCTTCGGCTATGCGGTCGGCATGACTTCTGCTATTGGTACCATCGCAAACGGCTTCCTCTCCCTGCCTGGTAATCCGCTGATCTCCTACGCCCTGATGTCCACGGTTACCATCGGTCTAGCTAACAGTTCTGCTGGCGTGGTTACCTGCTGCCTCATTGCAAAGGACTACTTTGCGAACCTCGTTGATCCCGGTGCGCTGCGCCTGATCACCATTACCGCGTCCACCATTTTGGACTCTCTTCCCACTAACCTGTGCATTGTGGCAGTGGCGGCTTGGGCAGGCTTGACCGTCAAGGAATCCTATCCCACCGTCTTTAAGACTACTGTTGTTCTTACTGGTCTGAAGATGGTTCTGGTCATTGCTCTGCTGATCCTGTTTCCCGGTCTGGCCGCAAGTCTGTAAGAAATACTATAGAATAAAGGAGTATTTGTCATGCTTATGATTCCCGAAGAACGCGGGCTTACCCGCGAGATTCTGAAAGATCAAGTCAATGCTTCTATGGGTCGGATCCCGTCTGATCTCTATGTTAAGAATGTAAAGATCGTGGATGTATATACGGAGACGATTTATGATGGACGCTTTCTGGTCAAGCATGGGAAGATTGTCAACATCAATCCCCGCTTTACCCCGGAAGCGTCAGAGGTAGTGGATGGAAAGGGCATGTTTGCCATTCCCGGATTCATCGATCCCTGCACCCATATTGACTGCTCTCTGGTGATGCCGGATGCTCTGTCTGACGGCTATGCCCCGTGGGGTACGACTACGGTGGTCGGCGAGATCAACGATCTTGCTGCCGCCCAGCGGGAAAAAGGTGTGGATGCGATCCATGCCTATATGAAGGATCGTGAAAAGCTGCCGTTCCGAATGTTGTGCCTTGCCCCCGGTAAGGGCGTAGATGGTGAAGTAACGGCGCAGTTGCTGAAGGATTCGAACATTGCAGGTCAGGGTGAAAACCAGGGTATCTTTACTCTGGAAGGCCAGGACTTTACGATGGATAAAGTGATCTATAACCGAGTCAATCAGATTTACACTAACGGCCATTGCGAACCGTTCGCGTCATCGGATGAGATGTGCCCCTTTGCCATCTGCGGTGCGCATGTCGATCATGAGGCGTGGACGTACGAAGGTGTGTTCGGACGTCACCGCAGAGGTATCCGTACATCTATCCAGTATATGCAGGGCTGGGATCAGTTTGACCTGATGATCCGGGAGATCATCCTGAATCACCGTTTGCCGACTTCTAACTTTATGTTTGCTGGTGACAACACCTATATCCATGATATGGTGAGCCACGGCATCCTGAATCTGATGGTAGAGCGTGCCATCAAGCTGGGAATGTCTCCTGTGACGGCCATCAAGATGGCGACCTTCAATACAGCACAGGAGCTGGGGCTGCTGCAGTACATCGGTTCCATTACGCCTGGACGCTATGCGGACTTTAGCCTTGTTGCGGATCTGACCGACATGACACCGAAGGCTGTTTACAAGGGCGGCAAGCTGGTCGCACAGGATGGCAGACTGATCGAAAAGGTGCATATTGATTATGGTTTCTTCAGACAGCAGACTTGGAGCAAAGGATTTGAGACACTGACGGTCGATGAATTGAAGGGGTATTTCTCCGTGGAAGATCTGCCCACCCGGGAAGATGGCCGCGTGAAGTTCCCGGCAATCAGTCGTGTACCGGAGGATAAGGCCAATGCAGACTCTATTTTTGCGGACGGAAGTTGCCTGTTGAATCTGTGGGTGAAGAGTCAGGATGGCGTGGTGCAGAGCGATGCAGAAGAGGATATCCTGAAGGTGCTGTTCATCGAACGCCATGCGGATGCCAATGGAAAACGTCGCTTCGGACGGAAGGTGTATCACGGCTTTGGGTTTACCAAGGGTGCACTGGTCATGCCGCATTTGACTCAGATCGAGGGCTATGTGGTGCTTGGAGCCAATGAGGAAGATATGCTCTGTGCTTTGCAAGCAGCGGATGAGTATTCTGGTGCAGTGATTTATGCTTGTGATGGCAAGGTTCAGACTTGCTTTGATTTGAACTATGCCTCCATGATCAGCAGCTCCGATGCGCAGACTGTGACGGACAGTGTCAACGAGCTGAGCCGGATCCTGCACGGGCAGGGATGTAAGCGTGAAATGATCCTGATTGATCTTTGGACGGCTGGATTCCCCTTGAAGAATGCTCCGTATTTTGATATCTAAGGTATCAAAGAAATATCCGTAAAATGAATCACCCTATCCCCGGAGAACGGATGTGCTCCGGGGATAGGGGCCTCACATTAAACTATAAATGGATGTCAGGAGGCGAATGGCCATGAGACAAGAGTTGTGGAGACAAGCGGCATTAGCGGTGGAGCAAGGGCGCTCAGCAGCGCTGCTTCGGAGGTTGGAACGACCGGCTACGCTGCTTTTGCTGGATGGAGCTCCAGCACTGAATCAGGAAACGGAGTCGTGGGCATCTGTTTTGAAAGAACTTCCTGCTTCTGGAGGTTACCAACGCTTTCGGACGAATGAGGGAACATTTTTTTACCAACCGCTTCGTTATAAATTCCCGCTGGTCGTTTGCGGTGCTGGTCACGTCGGTTATTATGTGGCTGCAATGGGACGAATGCTTGGGTTTGATGTGACCGTGATCGATGAACGTGAGGAATGGCTTACAGCTGAGCGGTTCCCAGACTGCCGTCGGCTGCTGGGAGATTATCAGAAAATGCTGGATGCACTCCCGCGGCGGGAGGACAGTTTTTTTATTATCGCTACTTATGGACATCAGCGTGATCTTCAGTGTCTGGAACAAATTATGGAGATGCCTACGGCATATACCGGCCTGCTGGGAAGCAGAAGAAAGGTGTCGATGATCCGGGAACACCTGGTTGCATGTAATGTTTCGCAAGAGCGCATAGATGCACTGCATACACCAATTGGCCTGCCCATAGGCGGAGATACGCCTGCGGAGATCGCAGTATCGATTGCAGCGCAGCTGATCCAGTGCCGAAGTCAGCATGGTGGAACTGGATACTTAGGCGATGAGCTGCTGAAGCAGTGGAAGGAACGACAGGCACGAGTTGTAATCACCGTAGTGGATAAAGAGGGTAGCGGTCCCCAGATACCGGGTGCGGTGATGACGTATAATAGAGACGGTTCTATTTCCGGCACCATCGGTGGAGGGCGAATGGAACTTGAAGCCTGCTGTGCGGCGGAGAAAATGCAGTCCGGAACGATATTGCAGGAGTATGATATGCATGGCGAGCGACTGTGCGACAGCGATTTGGTGTGCGGAGGAAACACTCAGCTGTTTCTGGAAGTGGTAGAGGAGTGACCACTTACTATCAACATTATATTAAATGAGAAAATTACATGGCATCTCTGGTTTATGAGATGTTAGATCACCCCCCGGCGAAGCCGGAACATAAAGGTCACCGTAGTCCGGAAGGACTGTACATCCTGCCCCAGTGTGGAGGGGTTGGCGCCGTTGCGTCAGTCGCCGCACCATGAGTCAGGATGTCTTTTTATATTCCGCATAGATTTGAGGTGAAAGCTGGTATATGAAAGAGAGTATCGCGGTCATTGCTGCCGCAGGGCTGTCCAGCCGAATGGGTGCGTTTAAACCGCTGCTGCCGTTTCGGGGAAAGACGGTCGTGGAATGTACCGTTGATTCTGCATTGAGCTGGGGGGCTGAACTGGTGCTGCTGGTTGTTGGACACAGAGGAGCAGAGATAGCAGAACGATTTTCGGGTAATTCCGGGGTCGAAGTTTTATTTAACCGGGATTATGCAGAAAGCGATATGTTTACTTCTATGAGAATAGGATTAGCCTTGGCGGAAAAGGCAGATAAAGCTGTATTCCTGCTGCCGGGAGATATACCGGCGGTAGGACAGAAGACGGGAATGAAGCTGTATACAGGACTGCAGAAGAACCGAGCGCTTTGGGCAAGGCCGGTGTACCAGGGACGAGGCGGCCACCCGGTGCTACTGTCGCCGCTTGCTGTTAGATTGGTGATGCACTACGCGGGGAAAGACGGACTGCGGGGGGCGCTGCGGTCTCTGCCAGAGCCGCCGCTGGAGCTCTCTGCTGGACCACAGATCCACATGGATCTGGACACACCAGAAAATTATGAAATGCTGAGGTATTGGGAAGGAGAAAACTGCGATGCCGCGATATGGAACAAAACAATTTGATGTCATCAATCACTCGGTACCTCGGATCGATGGAACAGACAAAGTGACGGGTCGCGCAATGTATGCCGCGGATCTGACTCTGCCGCGGATGCTGTATGCAGGAATGCTGCGCAGTGGAAAAGCCCACGCGCGAGTCGTATCGATTGATACACTGATGGCAAAGGCAATCCCTGGTGTACATGCGGTGGTAACTGCGGCAGATATGCCCAAAGCACATGCATGGTCTGGATATGAGTACTTGACAGATCATGTCCTCCATGAAGGCGATTGCGTTGCCATGGTGGCTGCAGAGAGTCGCAGACTGGTGGAAAAAGCATTGTCTGCTATTCAAGTTGAATATGAGGATCTTCCGGTTTTGACCGATGTGGACTCCGCACTGGCCGACACGGAAAACAAGCTCCACCAAGGAGACGGTTGTCCTGACAATCGCTTTCTTCCTTCCTGCTTTAAGCTTCGTAAGGGAGATACGGAAGAAGGATTTGCTCGGGCCGACATTATTGTGGAACGGGAATATACAACTCAGCATCAGGAGCACGCCTACATCGAGCCGGAAGCTGCGGTGGCGGTACAAGATCCCGGAGCGGGACAGATGACGGTATACGCCTCTGCGCAGAATCCTTTTTTTACACGCCGATATGTAGCGGATGTACTGGGAGTGCCAATCAATGAGGTGAGGGTCGTACAGATGACGTTGGGCGGCTCGTTTGGTGGAAAAGAGGAGAGCGCCGGCTTGGTGGCCGCTCGGGCTGCTTATCTTTGTAAGGTCACAGGGCGGCCTGTGAAATTGGTGTTTACCCGTGAGGAATCTATGATGGAAAGCGTCAAGCGTCACCCGTATCGCATTCACTCGCGAATGGGGATCAAACAAGACGGTACTATTGTTGCGCTTGAAAACCAGGTGTTTGTAGACGCGGGCGCCTATAATAATCAGGCTCAATACGTCAACTGGAAGGCGTGTGCGCACTCGTCTGGCGCCTATTCTATTCCGAATGTCAAGACGGATATCACTGGTGTGTACACGAATAAAGTCATGGGTGGTGCATTTCGGGGCTTTGGTAATCCACAGATGTTGTTTGCTATTGAACAGCTGGTTGAAGAGGCGGCAGAAGAATTAGGTATTGATCCGTTGACTATTCGAAAGAAGAACTGCGTAGCGGACGGAAAGACGAATGGCGTGGGGCAGGTTCTGGAACACGTCATTTTGGGCGAGATGCTGGATCATGCCGTTGAAAAGACCGACTATCAGCGAAAGCATGAACTGTATCGCCACCAGACAGGGGGCAAGCGCAAAGGAATAGGTTTGATGATCATGATGCGGGGGTGCGGCACTGGCTGTGAGACACCGGATGCATCGGGTTCCATGATCACAGTGATGGAGGATGGTTCCATCCTCATTAATGCAGGCTTGGCGGAAAATGGCCAGGGACTCAAAACGGCCTATGCACAGATTGCGGCAGAAGCACTGTCGGTACCCTATGATTCCATTCGGTTCTATGGGACAGATACACATTCTATTCCAGACTCCGGCATGACGGTTGCATCCAGAGGAACGACTATGGGGGCGCAGTCCATGCGGAAAGCCGCACTGGAACTGAAAGAAATATTGCTGGATAATGCGGCAGATATCATGGGTGTACCGCGCGAAAAGCTCACTTTACAAAAAGGAATATTCCATGTGGAAGGTCAGCCGGAGTTGAAAAAGACGCTTCGGGATGTGTGTGGTATTTCTCTATGGAAGGGACATCAAATGGCGCATTACAGCTGGTATAAGCCGCCAGCAGATCTGTACAGCAATCATGAGACCGGACAGGGGAAAGTGTGGCCGCAATATGCCTATGGCGTTATTATAGCAGAGGTGGAAGTGGACACGGAAACGGGCTTTGTTGCGGTGGAAAGATTGACGGCTTGCCATGATCTGGGAACAGTTATCAATCCCGCACTGGCAATCGGACAAATCTGCGGTGGTGCGCTTCAGGGAATGGGATATGCGACGACAGAAAATGTGAAATTCAAAAATGGCATTATGCAGACGGTAAATTTTGATAGCTACCTGATTCCGACTGCTATGGATATTCCGGAATTTGATGTGAATTTGTTTGAATGTGACACACCAGAAGGTACCTATGGCGCAAAGAGCATTGGTGAGCCGTCTCTGGATGGTATTGCAGCCGCAGTGGCGAATGCTGTGTACAATGCGACCGGTAAACGGGTCCGTCATAATCCATGCAGCATGGAGCAGGTTTTGCTAGGTAAAGAGCTAAGATAAGGAGGGCGGAATATGGTCGAGTTTGATTATCGACGACCGGCTTCATTGGCTGAAGTCTGTGAGATATTAGCGAAAACGCCAGGGAGCGCGCCAATCGCTGGTGGAACGGACTTGATGGTTCAACTCCGGGGAAATGAGGCGCGCTGGGGGAAATTGAATTGTGTGGTAGATCTGTCTGCTATTTCTGAGCTGCGAGAGATACGCCATGAAAATAACGATCTGTTTGTGGGCGCGATGGTCACTCATGCGAAGGTGGAGAAAAACTCGCTGATCCGGACATACGCTCCGGTGCTTGCGTTGGCTTGTTCCACCGTTGGCTCTCCACAGATTAGGAATCGGGGAACACTGGGTGGTGCAATATGCAACGCATCTCCGGCATCTGATCCAGTGCCAGCGCTGCTGTGCTTGGGCGCGGATGTGCTGTTGCAGGGTGCAGAAGGTCAGCGTCGTCTTGCGGTGGATGAATTTATAACTGGTTCTGGACGTACGGCTCTGAGACAGGGGGAAATCGTTGTCGGGTTCTCTATACCATTGGCAGAAGACTGGCGGTATACATTTGAAAAACTGGGACGGCGGAAGGCCCTGGCTATTTCCAGAATGAATGTGGCTGCCATGGCACGACAGGATACGGATGGTCGAGTAAATGAGTTGCGATTGGTGCCGGGCTGCGTTTTTTTTGCGCCGTGTCGGGTAAACGAAGTAGAAGTGATGTTGCTGGGACAGGTACCAACTCATGCGTTAGTGGAGCAGACGGCAGCGCAAATGGCAGCTGAGATGATCCGCAAGACAGGTGTGCGTTGGTCCACAGAGTATAAACAGCCTGTCTTGCAAGCACTGACGCGCAGAGTACTGGAGCAGGTGCTGGAGGTGAGAGACAATGGCTGATAGAATACCACTGCATATGACAGTCAATGGAGCACCGGTCGAGGTGGTGATCGATCCGTCTGATCGGCTACTGGATGTACTGCGGGAGGAACTGTACCTCACGGGTACGAAGGAAGGCTGCGGTGTGGGAGAGTGCGGTGCATGTACAGTTTTGATGGACGGCGAAAATGTAAATTCCTGTTTGACGCTGGCGGCTTCCATGGAAGGAAAAAGTATTTTGACCATTGAAGGGATGGCGGGAAAGGATGGGCTCCATCCGATTCAGCAGGCAATTCTGGATCATCATGCGCTTCAATGCGGGTTTTGCACACCGGGACTTATCATGTCGATCAAGGCACTGCTGGATGAGAATAAGACACCGACAGAAGAAGAAATCAAACGTGCGATTTCTGGAAATCTGTGCCGCTGCACTGGTTATCAACAGGTCATTGAAGCGGTGAAAGATGCTGCTGAACGCATGAATACTGGCGAGTGCGTGCCAGGTAAATGATAGAAAGGAGTGGCCTTCTTGCTGGATCTGCTCATACGCGATGTGACGGTGGTCACGGTAGATTCGTCCAGGAATATCCTGTTTCATGGTGCGATGGCGGTGGATAAAGGACGTATTGTGGACGTTGGTCCCACAGAGGTGCTGGAGAGCAAATATCCTGAACGGGCGAAGACGATTGGAGGAGAAGGACAGATCCTGTTTCCTGGTTTTATTAATACGCACAACCATCTGTTTCAGACGCTACTTAAGGGGCTAGGAGACGATATGGTGCTCAGCGAATGGCTGCGAACGATGACTTTTCCCGCGGCAAAGTATTTGACAGCGGAGGACTGCTATTGGGCATCCATGCTGGGGTGCATGGAAGGAATTCGGTCAGGTATCACTACGATGCTTGACTATATGTACCCGCATAATTGTGCGGGGTTGAGCGATGGCATACTTCAGGCGATGGAGGAGCTGCAGATTCGTGCGGTGTTTGGCCGCGGCTGTATGGATACCGGAGAACAATTTGGTGTACCCAGAGAGATCATGCAGGATGTGGACACCATCGAAAAGGATCTGGTACATATTTATGACCGCTACCATAACGCGCATGACGGGCGTATCAAGGTATGGACTGCTCCAGCGGCGTTGTGGTCAAATTCGGAAAAGCTGTTAAAAATGCTGTGGAGAGTGACACAGGCCTATCAGTCATCTGGATTTACAGTTCATGTGTCTGAAACGCCTTTTGACCGAGAGGCAACGACTCAGTTGCATGGATGTGCAGGGACAGATTGCCTAAAAAAGCTCGGGATCATGGGCCCCAATGTACTGATGGTACACTGTGTCTGGCTTACAGATCATGATATTGAGATGGCTGCGAAGTATGGTCTGAAGGTGTCCTATAACACGGTGAGTAATATGTATTTATCCTCCGGAGTGGCACCGATACCAAAACTGTTGAAGGCAGGTGTGCCGGTGAGTTTGGGCGTAGACGGGGCGGCCAGCAACAACGGACAGGATATGCTGGAACTGATGAAGTCCGCCTCACTGCTGCAGAAGGTGCATAATTTGGATCCGACTGCCATGACGGCTGAAAAGGCACTGGAAATGGCCACGATCGACGGGGCGCGCTGTCTGGGATTGGAAGATGAGATTGGCTCTTTGGAAGTAGGTAAACGAGCGGATTTTGTCCTGTTCGACCCCTATCGGAATCCAAAGGCGGTGCCGGTACATAATCCCGTATCTACCCTGGTGTACTCCTCGACCATGGATAATATCCGCACGGTTGCAGTGGATGGAAGACTGTTGATGGAGGATGGCGTGTTTACTGTGGTTGCAGATGAGCGGGCTGTACTTCGCAATGCCCAACAGGCGGCGGATAATCTGGCTGAGCGGGGCGGTATGACGAACCGGGGGGCAGGGCATCGGTGGAAGACAATATAAATTCGGCTGCATGGATAAGGAGGAACAGCCATGATCGGTGTGACCTCAGAATATTTGGTATGTGGATATGACCGGGTGCTGCCTGGATATGGTCTGCTTTTTGACGAGAATAGTGGACAGATCATGGCCGTCTGCACAAACGAGAAGATACGAGCGGCAAGGCCAGCGCATCTCATAGAGGGAGATCACTCGCTCTTATTGCCTGGATTTGTGAATTGCCATACGCATCAATATGGTATCCTGTCCCACGGGATGCCAGTGAATGTGCAATTCCATGATTTTGAGGGCTTCCTGAAGGACTATTGGTGGCCGTGGCTGGAGGATCGCATCGGATGCGAAGAAACTTTGGCAACCAGTTTAGCATCCTGCGGTCAAATGCTTCATAGCGGGGTTACTTCTTTTATTGATACATTGGAGGCCCCCAATGTCCAGCCGGGCACGCTGGAGATGCAGGCAGATCAGATTGAAAAGGTCGGTATGCGTGCAATTGTCTCACTGGAATCCTCACAACGGGTAAGCGAGGACAATGGAGTGGCTTGCCTGGCACAGAACGTCGCGGCAGTCCGGTATTGCCGAACGCATTTAAATCATGTAAGGGGCGCGGTATGTACCCATACGACTTTTACCTGTGACGAGGATTTTATCCGTAAGGGGAAAAGACTGGCTCGGGAGGAACAGGCACTTTTCCAGTTCCACTTGTCAGAAAGCAGATACGAGCCGTCGGTTCGCCCGGAACCTAGCACCTGCTATGATAGACTGAGTGCATTGGATGCGGATACGCTGGCTTCACAGTGCGTTCAGCTGACGGAGAAAGAACTGGAGCTGCTTGCTGAGCGGCGGGCACGAGTGGTTCATATGCCGCTGTCTAACTGTGAAGTTGGAGGTGGATTTGCCCCGGTTCCAGCCATGTTGGATAAAGGAATCCCCGTGGCGCTTGGGAGTGACGGGTATATCGATGATTTCTTTGATGTTATGAAGGGCGCATTTTTGATCCATAAGGCAAATCTTCAGTCAACCACAGTTATGCCGGCAGATCAGGTGTTCCGTATGGCCACGGAGTATGGTGCGCAGTGCATGGGTCTGAAAAAAGTGGGACGGTTGGAGGAAGGATGGCAGGCAGATTTTTCCCTGCTGGCTGACCGTTTCCTATCGCCTGTAACGAAGCGCAATATTTTCGATCAGATCGTCGTCCACGGTCAGAAAGAGTGGGTAACTCACACTGTTGTGGCAGGGAGATTGCTGATGGAGCATGGACGATTGACTACCATAGATGAAGATGCAGCCTGGCAGCGGGTTCGCAATGTAACAGAACGATTTTGGAGGGATTTACAATGAGTTATAATTTGTGCGGTATTCCCTTGCAGTCACCTATTGTAGTAGGTTCCGGGCCGCTGTGTTATGGAGCAGAGGGTATTCGGCGGCTCCACGCAGCGGGAGCGGGTGCAATTGTCACAAAGACGATCGCAATTGAGGCGGCCTATAACCCGGTTCGACATATGGTGCGGTATAACAACAATACGCTGATCAACTGTGAAAAGTGGGCGGATTATAATGCAGAGCGGTGGCTCACACAGGAATTGCCGGCTCTACGGGACAGCGGCGCGGTAGTTATTGCCAGTGTGGGGCATACGGTTCAGGACAGTTCTGTAATTGTGGAGAGTGCTGTTGAGGCGGGGGCGGCTGCAATAGAGTTGGTGTCCTACCGCGAGGAGACGATCCTGCCTATGCTGGAAGATAGCAGACGACGGGTATCCTGTCCGATTCTGGTCAAACTCTCACCAAATACCGGAGATCTTGTTGGTTTTGCCAAACGGTGTGTAGAAGCGGGAGCAGATGGAATCACAGCCTGTGACTCCATGGGGCCAACACTGAAAATCGATATTGAGACAGGCCGACCTGTTTTGGCCGGAGTGGGAGGATCTGGCTGGTTGTCCGGAGGGGCGATAAAGCCATTTACCGTCCAACGTATTGCTGCATTGCGACGGGAGCTGGACTGTCCTATTATTGGATTGGGCGGTGTAGCGTCCTATGAGGATGCTATCGAGTTTGCCATGGCGGGCGCTGATTTGATTGGTGTCTGCACAGCGCCTATTCTCCAAGGTGTAGGTATCATAGGAAAACTGTCTGGACAGATCGGAAACTGGCTGAAAGCACACGGATATGGAAGTTTGGCTGATGTGAAAGGGCTTGCACTGAAGAATCTGCCCAAGGAGGATATTCACACCGGTTATTCCATGGGCTTCGATCGAGAGCGCTGCATCTCTTGCCGTCGGTGTGTGGATGTGTGCACCTATGAGGCACGTCATTTGGATGAAAGTAAGAATATGACGGTGGATTCCAAACGATGCCGGGAGTGTGGACTGTGCGTTTCTGTCTGTCCGAAAGGTTGCTTGTGAGGAGTGGTGTTCGTGTTTGAGAATTTTAAAATGGTCAGTCACACGCGGCAAGAGGGGAGCCAGGATCTGACGTTTTTGAGCAGGGAACGTGCAGAGCAGGTGCGGCGATTTCATGCAACGTTTCCCGCCTATACAGAGACGCCTTTGGTCTCCTTCCCAAAGCTAGCACAGGAACTGGGCTTAAATGAGCTGTATGTCAAGGATGAGAGCAAGCGTTTTGGCCTCAATGCGTTCAAGGTGCTCGGCGGAAGCTATGCCATTGGCTGCGAAGTGGCAAAACGACTGGGCGTTTCTAAAGAAGAAATGAATTACCGACTGCTTGCTGCTCCAGAGACGAGAGAAAAGACAGGACAGCTTACTTTTGTCACTGCTACGGACGGTAACCACGGACGAGGCGTGGCGTGGACTGCACATGTGCTGGGACACCGTTCTGTTGTCTATATGCCGACGGGCAGCGCTCAGGAGCGCCTGCGCAATATTCGTGCAGAAGGGGCAGAAGCTGCCATCACAGAATTCAATTATGATGATGCAGTTCGGCTGGCTAATCGGAAGGCGGAGGAAAAGGGTTGGATCATTGTTCAGGACACTGCATGGCCTGGTTATGAGGATATTCCGACCCATATCATGCAGGGGTATGCCACGATGGCCCTTGAGGCGGATGAACAGTTGACTCAACCGCCGACACACATCTTCCTCCAGGCAGGCGTTGGTTCTATGGCTGGAGCGGTACTGGGTTATTTTGCTGCTGTCTATGGAGCTGACCGTCCAATCGTTACGATTGTGGAACCCAATAAGGCGGATTGTGTGTTTCGGACAGCCCAGGCGGGAGATGGAAAGCTCCATTATGTCACGGGGACTATGGACACCATTATGGCGGGGGTGGGGTGCGGGGGGCCAAAACCCCCCCCCCGGGAAAACTTTG
>ERZ808240.1836-NODE-1836-length-24918-cov-5.944616_pt1 | contig 24918 bp, 21 predicted proteins | sample MGYA00521084_ERZ808240 | MGnify/ENA primary metagenome ERZ808240 (study PRJEB31516, sample SAMN03275571) | gut metagenome | biome: mammalia-associated habitat; material: feces | host: Papio cynocephalus | place: Kenya | collected 2012-08-06 ... | reverse complement strand
CGCTCAAGGAGCTGCTGATGAGCGCGGAATACATCATGGCCAGCGGCAACGACAACGTCATTCTCTGCGAGCGCGGCATCCGCACGTTTGACGACTACACGCGCAACACGCTCGATCTTGCCGCGGTGCCGATGCTGCACGAGCTGTCGCACCTGCCGGTCATCGTCGATCCCAGCCACTCCACAGGCATCAACCGGCTGGTCCCGCCGATGACGCTCGCGGCCGCCGCCTGCGGCGCGGACGGCGTGATCGTCGAGGTCCACAACGATCCCATCCACGCGCTGTGCGACGGCGCACAGTCGCTCACCTGCGAGCAGTTTGCCGAGGTCGCTGAGAAGGTCCGCGCAGTCCGCGAGGCGGTGACGAGATGACGGTCGGGATCGTAGGTCTAGGCCTCATCGGCGGATCATTCGCCAAGGCGTATCACGCGGCTGGCTGGCGCGTGCTGGGCTATGACCGGGACGAGAGCGTCCTTTCCTTCACGCAGCTGGCCGACGCCGTCGACGAGCCGCTCACGATGGACAATATCGGCACGTGCGAGCTGGTACTGCTGTGCGTGCGGCCGCTGGCTGCGGTCGAGTATCTGCGGCAGGCCGCGCCGCACATCGGCGGAAAACCCGTTGTGATCGACTGCTGCGGCACGAAGCGCGTGGTGTGCGCGGCGGCGTTCCCGCTGGCGAAGGAGTATGGATTTACCTATCTTGGCGGCCATCCGATGGCCGGCACGCAGTATTCCGGCTTCGGCCACGCGCGGGCGAACCTCTATCACAACGCTCCGATGGTCATCGTGCCGCCGGATTTTGACGATATCGAGCTTCTGAGCCGCGTGAAGGAGCTTCTGAGTCCGGCCGGGTTCGGCAGCTTCTCGGTCACGACGGCAGACAGCCACGACGAGATGATCGCCTTTACGTCCCAGATGGCGCATCTGGTCTCCAACGCCTACATCAAAAGCCCGACCGCGAAGGCGCACAAGGGCTTTTCGGCTGGCAGCTACAAGGATATGACCCGCGTGGCGTGGCTGAACGCGCCGATGTGGTCGGAGCTGTTTCTGGAAAACCGCGACTATATGCTCCGCGAGCTGGACGGACTGATGGACTGCCTCATGCAGTACCGGGCCGCCATCGCGGAAAACGACGGTGAGGCGCTCACGCAGCTGCTGGAAGAGGGTAAAAAACGCAAGGAGGAGGTCGACGGCCGATGAAAACGGTATCGGTCCACGCATCGAGAAGCTATGAGATCCGGATCGGGCGCGGGCTTCTGCAGGGGGCCGGCGAGCAGATCCGCGCCGTGACGGACGCGAAAAAGGTGATGCTCGTCTCGGACGATGCGGTCTGGCCGCTGTATGGCGGCGCGGCCCGGCGCAGTCTGGAGACTGCCGGGCTGACGGTCTGCAGCTTTGTGTTCCCGCATGGAGAGAGCTCCAAGTGCGCGCGCACCTATCTTGCGCTGCTCGACGCGCTCTGTGCGCAGCAGCTGACGCGGAAGGACGCGATCGCCGCGCTCGGCGGCGGCGTGGCGGGCGATCTGGCGGGCTTTGCCGCCTCGACCTATCTGCGCGGCATCGGCTTCCTCCAGATCCCGACGACGCTGCTCGCCATGGTCGACTCGTCCGTCGGCGGCAAGACGGCCATCGATCTGCCGGCGGGGAAAAACCTGGCCGGGACGTTCTATCAGCCCTGGCTCGTGCTCTGCGACCCGGACTGCCTGGCAACGCTGCCGGAGGAGATCTTCCGCGACGGCTGCGCGGAGGTCATCAAGTACGCCGTGCTTGGAAACGCGCCGTTCTTTGACGATCTCAGGGCCGCATCCGCGCACGCGCAGCTGGAACATATCATTGAGACCTGCGTCACGATGAAGCGGGATATCGTCGCGCAGGATGAATTTGACCGCGGGCAGCGGCAGCTGCTCAATCTCGGCCACACGTTCGGCCACGGGATCGAGGCCTGCAGCGGCTTTGCGGTGAGCCACGGCTCCGCCGTGGCCATCGGGATGGCCATGATGGTCCGCGCGGCGGCGGCCTTCGGGCTCTGCAAGGAGGAGACGCGCGACGCGGTGGTGGAACTTCTGCGGCAGTACGGGTTACCGGTCGACTGCGCGTTCCGCGCGGAGGACATGCTCCCGACGGTCCTGCACGACAAGAAGGCCGCCGGGGATACGATCCATCTGATCGTCCCGACCGCCGTCGGGCAGTGCCGGATCGTGAAGACGCCCGCCTCCGAGATCATGGACTGGCTCCGGGCCGGAGGCGCGCGATGAACCGGACGCTGCTGCCCGGGCCGCGCACTGGCGCGGTCCGGATCCCGGCCTCAAAATCACAGGCGCACCGGATGCTCATCTGCGCCGCTTTGTCCCGGACGCCGGGCCATCTTGTGCTGGACGGCTTCAGCGAGGATATCGAGGCGACGATGCAGTGCCTGCGGGCGCTGGGAGCGAAGATCGAGGCGGAGGCGGACGGGCTTTGGATCGAGCCGCCCGCGGTCTTCCCTGCGCAGGCTGCGCTGGACGCCGGAGAAAGCGGCTCGACGCTGCGGTTTTTGCTGCCGGTCCTCGGGGCGATGGGCGTCCGTGCGCAGATCCGGATGCACGGCAGGCTGCCGGAGCGGCCGCTCAGCCCGCTGTGGGAGCTGCTGGAGGCGCACGGGATGCAGCTGCAGCGAGAGGATGATCTTCTGCACGTATGCGGGCAGCTGCAGGCGGGCAGCTATGCCCTGCCCGGCAATGTCTCGTCGCAATTCGTGTCCGGGCTTCTGTTCGCGCTGCCGCTGCTTGCGGAGGACAGTACGCTTACGGTCACCGGGCAGCTGCAGTCGGCGCGGTACGTCGCCATGACGGAGCAGGCGCTGCGCGCGGCCGGGATCCGCTTTGAAAAAAACGGCCAGTGCTGGATGATCCCAGGCGGGCAGCGGTATGCCGCGCCGGGCAGGCAGCTGGTCGAGGGCGACTGGTCGAACGCGGCGTTTTTCCTGTGCATGGGCGCGCTGTCGCGGCAGGGTGTCTGTGTGTCCGGATTGGATGCTGCGTCTTTGCAGGCTGACCGGGCCATCACGGAGATCCTGATGCGCTTCGGCGCGGAGGTGAACATCGAGGGCGATACGGTCACGGTCCGGCGCGGTACGCTGCGCGGCATCACGCTCGACGCGGGGCCGGTCCCGGATCTGGTGCCGGTCGTGAGCGTGCTGGCCGCGCTCTGCGCGGGCGAAACGCGGATCGAGAATGCTGCGCGGCTGCGCATCAAGGAGTCTGACCGGCTCCGGACGACGGCCGCACTCATCGAAGCGCTTGGCGGGACAGTCCGCGAGCTGCCGGATGGACTCATCATCACAGGACAGCCCGCGCTCACGGGCGGAAGCGTCGACGCCAGCGGCGATCACCGCATCGCCATGAGCGCGGCGGCGGCCGTCTGCGGCTGCACGCAGCCGGTCACGGTATGCGGCAGCGCGTGCGTCGCAAAATCCTATCCCGCGTTCTGGGAAGACTTTACTGCATTGCAGGAGGAAGCGTTATGAGCAGCGTATATGACGGCAATCTGACCGTCTCGATCTTCGGACAGTCGCACGCGCCTGCCATCGGCGTGACCATCGATGGGCTGCCCGCCGGGCTGCCGGTCGATCTGGACGCGCTGGGCCGGTTTCTGCGCCGCCGCGCGCCCGGGCAGAATGCCTGGTCGACGCCGCGGAAGGAGGCGGATCTGCCGGAGTTTTTATGCGGTCTGAAGGACGGCCAGACCTGCGGCGCGCCGCTCACGGCCATCATCCGCAACACGAATACGCGCTCCGGCGACTATGAAAACCTGATGGATATCCCCCGCCCCGGCCACGCGGACTATACCGCGCAGGTCAAGTTCGGCGGCGCGCAGGACGCCGCGGGCGGCGGACATTTTTCCGGCCGTCTGACAGCGCCGCTTTGCATCGCGGGCGGGCTCTGCCTGCAGGTGCTGGAAAAGCAGGGCGTCCGGGTGCGGGCGCGGATCGTGTCGATCGGCACGGTGGCGGACGAGGCGGCGTTTGACGCGCCGGTGGATGAAAAGCCGTTCCCGGCCGTCTCGGACGAGGCGGCGGCGGCCATGCAGGCGCAGATCGCGCAGGCAAAGGCGGAGCAGGACTCCGTCGGCGGCGTGATCGAGTGCGTGGTGGAGGGGCTCCCGGCGGGGATCGGCGATCCGATGTTCGGGGGGCTGGAAAACCGCATTGCCCGCACGGTATTTGCCATCCCGGCGGTCAAGGGCGTGGAATTCGGCGCGGGCTTCGCCGCCGCGCGGCTGCGTGGAAGCGAGAATAACGACCCGTTCTGCGTGGAAAACGGAAAGATCGTCACGAAAACGAACCACTGCGGCGGGATCCTGGGCGGGATCTCGAACGGGATGCCGGTCGTGTTCCGGGCGGCGTTCAAGCCGACGCCTTCCATTTCCCGGGAGCAGGACTCGGTCAGCCTGTCCCGGATGGAGGAGACGAAGCTCGTCATCCACGGGCGGCACGACCCCTGCATCGTCCCGCGCGCGGTCCCGTGCGTGGAGGCGGCGGCGGCCATTGCCGTGCTCGATGCGGTGATGGAGCGGAAAAAGGAGCTTGGATATGGATACTAAGACGCTGCGCTGCGGACTGCTCGGCCGGAAGCTCGGCCACAGCTACTCCCCTGCCATCCACGAGCGGCTGGCGGATTATTCGTACCGGCTGTTTGAGGTGGAGCCGGAGGATCTCGATGCCTTTTTACAGGAAGGGGCCTTCGACGGGCTGAACGTCACGATCCCCTATAAAAAGGACATCATCCCCTACTGCGCAGAGCTTTCCGAGACGGCGCGGGCCATCGGCGCGGTCAACACGCTCGTCCGCCGGGCGGACGGGACGCTCTGGGGCGACAATACCGACGCCTACGGCTTTTCGATGCTGGTGCAGTCCAGCGGCGCGGACGTCGCCGGGAAAAAGGCGCTCGTTTTCGGCAGCGGCGGCGCTTCGGCGACGGCGCAGTATGTGCTCCGGCAGCTCGGCGCGCGCGAGGTCGTGGTGATCTCGCGGCACGGGGAAGACAACTATGAAAATCTGGACCGACACGCGGACGCGCAGATCGCCGTCAACACGACGCCTGTCGGCATGTATCCGAATACCGGCGTCTCGCCGGTGGACCTTCATCGTCTGCCGCGGCTGGAGGCCGCGCTGGACGTGGTCTACAACCCCGCGCGCACGGAATTTCTGCTGCAGGCGGAAGCGCTCGGGCTCCGGCGCGCGAACGGGCTTCTGATGCTCGCCGCACAGGCGAAGAAGAGCTGCGAGGATTTTACGGGCGAGCCAGTCTCGGACGAGAAGATCTTCTCGATCACGAAGGCGCTCGGGGCGCAGATGCACAACGTCATCCTCATCGGGATGCCCGGCAGCGGGAAGACGACGGTCGGGAAGCTGGTGGCTGAGCGGCTGGGACGGACGTTCGTCGACGCCGACAGTGTCGTAGAACGTGAGGCCGGGATGCCAATCCCGGAGATCTTCCGGCGCGAGGGCGAGGCGGGCTTCCGCCGGCGGGAGACGGCCGTGCTCGCAGCGCTCGGACGGCAGTCGGGGCTGATCATCGCGACCGGCGGCGGCAGCGTCACGCGGGAGGAAAATTACCCGCTGCTGCACCAGAACGGCGAGATCTTCTGCCTGCAGCGCGCGCTCGAGCGGCTGCCGTCCGCGGGACGGCCGGTCTCGCAGGCGCTGGGCGCGCAGACGATCTACGCGCAGCGGAAGCCGCTCTACGCCCGCTTTGCGGATGCGATGATCGACAACAACGGCACGCCGGAGGCGGCGGCCGCGCAAATTCTGGAGGTACTCGGATGCAGCTGCTGATTTTGAACGGACCGAATCTCAATCTGCTCGGCCTGCGTGAGCCGGCCATTTATGGCACACAGAACTATGCCGCGCTCGAGGCCTTCTGCAAGGAGGCCTGCCGGGAGGCGGGCTTCGGGTGCAGGGTCTTTCAATCGAACCACGAGGGGGCGCTCGTCGACGAGATCCAGGCGGCCTACGGCGTGTATGACGGCATTGTCATCAACCCTGCCGCCTATACGCACACGAGCGTTGCGATCCTGGACGCTCTGGAGGCGGTCGCCATCCCGGCGGTCGAGGTCCATCTGTCCGACGTCAGGCAGCGCGAGGACTTCCGCCAGGTCTCCTACGCGCGGCTTGCCTGCGTGAAGACGTATATGGGGCTCGGGTTCGAGGGCTACCGGCAGGCGATCCTGTTTTTGAAGGACTATCTGCATAGCCATACGGTATAAAGCTGTATTTTTTACGCGCGGGCGGCCGGGATCGGCCGCCCGCGCGTGTTCATTTTGCAGTTTTGCGAATCTAAAAATTTCATCATTTTGCAGGATTTCTTTCTATAAAATGCATTTTCGCTGTTTGTAAGCAAAATTATGCAGGATTTCCGCTGTTTTTTGCGTTTTGAAAAAAATAAATTTCATATTTCGCACGCTACTATCTTGAAAAATTCATTCTGAGGCTGTATAGTAAGGAAAATAAAATTTGTATGGAGGGAATTCTGATGAAAAAGATCCTTGCACTGCTTCTCGCGGCTGTTCTCGTTCTGGGCATGGCTGCGTGCGCTGCCTCGACTGAGGCTCCCGCTTCCACCGACGCATCGGCTTCCACCGACGCATCGGCTTCCACCGACGCTCCGGCTTCGACCGACGCTTCGGCTTCCACTGACGCTCCTGCTGCTTCCGGTGCCAAGCTCCGCTTTGTGACCGGCGGCGAATCCGGCACGTATTACGCCTTCGGCTCCGTCATTGCCCAGCATGCGACCAACAACGCCGGCATCGACGTCGTCGGCCTGGTCGGCAACGGCTCACAGTCGAACATCTTTGAGCTCGAGGACGGCAACGCCGATCTGGCCTTCTGCCAGTCCGACGTCATGGCCTACGCCTATGAAGGCACGAATATCTTTGCCGAAACCGGCGCGGTCACCTGCTTCTCCACTGTCGCGGCCCTCTACACCGAGCAGGTGCAGATCGTCACCACGGATCCCGAGATCAAGTCCGTTGCGGATCTCAAGGGCAAGAACGTCTCCATCGGCGCGGCCGGTTCCGGCGTGTTCTTCAACGCGATGGACGTGCTCGGCGTCTACGGCATGACCGAAGCGGACATCAACCCGACCTACCAGTCCTTCGGCGACAGCGCAGACGCGCTGAAGAACGGCCAGATCGACGCGGCCTTCATCGTGGCCGGTGCTCCGACGACCGCCGTGACTGACCTTGCCACCACGAAGGACGTTTACCTCGTCTCCCTCGATGACGAGCATGTCGAAGAGCTTCTTGCCAAGTGCCCGTACTACACCAAGGTCACCATCGGCAAGGACGTCTACGGTCTGGACTCCGACACCGTGACCGTCGCGGTCGGCGCAGTCATCCTTGCGCGCGACGACGTTTCTGAGGATGCCATCTACGCGCTCGTGGCCGATATCTTTGACAACGCGGCCAGCCTGACCGACACCCACGCCAAGTACGCCGAGATCAGCACCGAGTACGGCGCTTCCATCACCTCTGTCCCCTATCATCCGGGCGCTGCCAAGTACTTCGCGGAAAAGGGCTTTGAGGTCCCCACCAAGTAAATCTTAACGCGTTTTACACGGTATTCCAGCACTTTTACAACTACGGCAGGGGTCCCCTGCCGTAGTTGTCGCGCAAATCTGAAGAAAAGAAGGAGAGATGCAACTTGTCCCAGACTCCCGACAGGAACACCCCCATGACCGCCAGCGACGACGCGCAGAATATTGCCGCCGACGTTGATGAGGTCATGCGCAAATATGACCGCGAATCCAACACCCGGATCTGGTCCGGCTGGCAGGCCGTCGTGATCAAGGTCTTTATGGCCGCCTTTGCCCTGCTGTGCATTTGCATGACGCTGTTTTCCACGGCCATGCCGGAGATCCGCCTGCCCGGCTTCATGGGCTTTATCGTGCTCGCGGGCTTCCTCAATTTCCCCGCCAGCAAGCACCATGTGAAGCCGAATTACCTGCCCTGGTACGATATCCTGCTGATGGTGATCGGCGCGGGCTGCTTCTTCTATTTTGCCTTCAACGCGATGACGATGATCAAGCTCGCCACGCGCATCCAGCCCGTCCATGTGGCGATCGGCGTCGTCGGCATTCTGGTGCTCGTCGAGCTGTGCCGCCGCTGCGTGGGTCTGCCGATCCTGGTCGTGGCGGGTCTTCTGATCGTCTACGCGTTCTATAACCAGCTGAGCTACAACCCCAGCTTCTATCAGGCGCTCAAGAACATCATCTATAAGCTGTTCTACACCACGAGCGGCGTCATCGGCACGCCGATCAGCGTCTGCTATACCTACATCGTGCTGTTCATCATCTTCGGCGCGTTTCTGGAGCGCACCGGCATTGCGAACTTCTTTATTTCGTTCGCAAACCGGATTGCCGGCTGGTCCTCCGGTGGCCCGGCGAAGGTGGCGGTCATTTCGTCCGCGCTGTGCGGCATGGTGTCCGGCTCGTCCGTGGGCAACACGGTCACGACCGGCTCGTTCACCATCCCGATGATGAAAAAGACCGGCTACAAGCCGGAATTCGCCGGTGCGGTCGAGGCTGCGGCCTCCACCGGCGGCCAGATCATGCCGCCCATCATGGGCGCGGCCGCCTTTTTGATGGCGGAGTACATCGGCATTCCGTATGCGCAGGTCGCTGTTAAAGCGATCTTGCCCGCGATTTTGTATTTCACCGGCATTTTCATCTCCGTGCACCTGGAGGCGAAGAAGCTCGGGCTGCGCGGCATCCCCAGAGATCAGCTGCCGAAGTGGAGCCTGCTCGCGCGCGACTGCTATCTGATCCTGCCGCTGATCCTGCTCGTCTGGCTGGTCTCGTCCGGCGCGAAGACGATGTCACACTCCGCGGCCTATTCCATTCTTGCGGCCATCGCGGTCGGCCTCGTCAACTTCTTCCTGACCCGGATGCGGGACGCAGACGAGAAGTCTGTGAAGACGACGGTCCGTGCGGTCGGCGGCGCGCTGGCTGACAGCGGCAGGTCTGCGGTCGACTCGCTCGAGGCGGGCGCGAAGGGCGCGATCACGGTCGCTGTCGCGTGCGCGATGGCGGGTATCATCGCGGGCTGCATCACGGTCACCGGGCTGGCTTCGATCCTGATCAATGCCATCGTCCAGCTGGCGGGCAACGCGACGTTTATCGGCCTCATCCTGACCATGATCTGCTGCATCATCCTCGGCATGGGCGTGCCGACGACGGCAAACTACTGCATCATGGCCTCCACCTGCGCGCCGATCCTCATCAAGATGGGGTATCCGCTCGTGGCGGCGCATTTCTTCGTGTTCTACTTCGGCATCGTCGCCGACATCACGCCGCCGGTCGCGCTGGCGGCCTACGCGGGCTCGGCCATTGCAAAGTCGAACCCCATGAAGACCGGCATCAACGCGACGAAGCTCGCCATCGCGGCCTTCATCGTACCGTTCATCTTCGCGTACAACCCGCAGATGCTCTTTGAGAACGTCACGAGCATCTTCCAGGTCGTCCAGATCGTCATCACGGCGCTGCTCGGCATTTTCGCCGTCGCCGCCGGTCTGGAGGGGTATATCCTCCGGAAGATGGGCTGGCCGCTGCGCGTGCTGGCTGTCGTCGGCGGTCTGACGCTGCTGATCCCGGGTACGGTCTCCGACCTGATCGGTCTTGTGATCGTGGCGGGCATCCTCGCGCTGCAGCTGCTGCAGAACAAGCGCGAGCGCAGCGAGGTCTGAGCGCATTTCTTCCCTCCCCTCTTGCAAAAACGCACGGCGCGGGATATAATATCTGTAAACAGATGGAACAGTCGCCAATATGGGAGGTACGATATGCACTGCAATGTCAAAACACGCTGCGAGGCGCTGAAGGCGCTGGCGCAGAAGAAGCTTGGGACGGACGATCCCGCGGTGGTGGAGATCACGCGCGGCGGGAAGAACAAGTCCCACCATGTGCTGCGGCGGTCCGACATGAAGAAGGTCGGGCTGATCGCGGGCGGCGCGTTCATTGCGCTGACGGCGCTGAACGTGTACAGCCACTACAAGCTCCACCAGAAGCTCGCGGACCGGAAGCTCAAAAAGCAGCTCGCGCCGCTCAACGCCCAGCTCGACGAGCTGCGCACGGAGAACGAAGCACTTCGGCAGGCGCTGGCCGAGCTCAAGCCCCGACCGGCCGCTCCGCAGCCCGCGCCCGCCCCGGAAGCCGAAGCTTCCGAGCCGCAGGCCTGAGACAGGAAAAACCCGGCCCCTGCATTGCAGGGGCCGGGCTTTTTTTCTGCTTTTATTCGGTCAGCTCGCGGATATATGCAGCCACGGCGGCGACGGCTTCGTTGTCCTGCAGGCGCCAGCGGATCCCGGTGGAAAGGTCGGTGAAGGTGCCGAGGGGCGGCTGGATCAGCGAGACGGTATAATAGGCGACGATCCCATTCGACAGATCGAATACCTCTACTCTCGCGTACTCTCCGACGCGCAGGGTCAAGCCGGGCGGGAAATCGCTTTCCGGCTGTTCAAAATACCGCCGGACGCGGAGCGCCGACAGAAGCTCCAGCAACCGTGCTTTCTTCTCCGGATCCTCCACAAAGATACGGTCATCGCTGAAACTGTCTATGGTAACTCGCAGGCGGCAATTTTCCGGCAGCACGACCTCCCGCGGTTTAAACCAGACTAGTGCTACTATTGCCAGCAGTAGCACAACTGCTAAAGTTATTTTTTTTTTGCAGAAGTTCATATATTCACACGTATCAGAGTTTTCTCACTGTTATGTTGCAAAATTCCATGTGATTCCGCCAATTTCACAGGAAATCCATTCATCAAGCGGGGATAGAATGCTATAGTATGCAGTCTCCCACGGATCATCAAAATGCGGCGACTTCACAACATCTCCCGGTTTAGAGGATAATACTTGCCTTCCCGATCCATTAACAACAAACTGCTGATATATACGAATAGTCCTAACATTTACTTTCTCTGAACAATAACCAAGTTGCCAATCTGTCCCACCATATAATCCATATGTCCACTGTCTGTAATCATCATATTTCAGTTCAACCTGGCTAAAATCGCTTGACGATGTCGTTACAACGCTCTGTCCAGTTGCAGCTTCAAAAATCTGAAGTAAAGTCTGAGAAAAAGAAATAACTTTACTCGTCGCGCCTGCTGCGACGCCTCCAATTATAAATACAATTCTATCGACCGAATCTGCAAAAGCTTTAGCTTTTGTCCCATCCACCTTGTAATGAAATGCAGTGGATATATTTTCCACAAAAACTCCATCTGTTCGCATAGACATTCCCCTATAGCTTCCATAGTTTGTATAGGTGTTATTGTTAAGAAGAAGTGGCGAGAAATACGTTACAGCTAAATCAGCGTTCTCATCCATCTGATTCATCTCAACCAGTGTAGAGACGTACTCTTTAACTTCTTTCGGAATTTCATCCGTCGTCATAAATTGATTAACTGCAGTTTCATCTGATAAACGTAAATTCATCCGTCCAACAGGCTGAATAGCATCACCGCAAACCATAGCATACTCGCCTGTTTGCGATTTCAGAATTGAATCGTATTTTGTAGGAATTGTGTACTTCATGCTTACATCTTCAACCATCTCGTAAGAAACATCCGTCGCAAATGCCGGAACAGCGAAGGTAAAAATAAAAACCAAACACAAAGCCAGACTGATAATTTTTTTCATGTTTATGCTCCTTTCTTTGTATGCACATACGATGGATTAGCCTTCCCTTCTTCTGTTGTTTCACCCCTTTCTCAGTCTTCGTCTCTGAAGTTAGTATATATCGTGTCATATTATTTGTCAATGCTTAATATTGACTTCAAAAAAATAATGTGCTATAAAATTATTGTCGACACCCTCTCCCGGAAGGAGGGAGGCCTATGGCGAAGCGGGAGGACTCCGGGCATTCGTTTCTGGCTTATTTCAAGCGGGCGACCAGCCCGCTGGCGGTCCTGCGCATTCTGTCGGACCGTCCGATGTATGGGTACGAACTGATCCAGGAATTAAAGCAGCGCACAGGCGGAAAATATCAGCTTTCTCTGCTGTATCCCGTCCTGTACCGGCTGGAGGAGCAGGGCTATCTGACCATCAGCGCAAGCGAGATCGTCGATGGCCGTGCGCGGAATTACTATGCCGTTACGGCCGCAGGGCGCGAGTATCTGCGGCAGACACTGGCCGAATACGACGAGATCTCCGGCGTATTCCGGCAGCTGATGGAGGGATGGGACGGATGAAACACACAAATACCGTCATGCAGCAGTATTGCCGGGCCGTCCGGAAGAAGCTTCCGCTCCCGGCGCGCCAGCGGCGGCAGCTGCTGGCCGGATTGCAGGAGGAACTGGCCGAATCCGCGCCCGACTGCACCACGCTGGACGCCCTGATCGCCCAGTTCGGCACCCCGGATGAGACCGCACAGGAGCTGCTGAGCAGCATCTCCCCGGAGCAGCTGCAGGCCTATCAGAAGCGGCACCGGCTTCGGTATATTTTAGCTGTAGTTCTAATTGTCCTGCTCATTTGCTCTGCAGCGTTTGTGTATGCACAGGTGATAATAGAGAATTCTGTTGTCTATGCAGAATCACATATCATTGAGTACCCATCAGAAGGTTTTTCCGAAACGGATAATTGAATCAGGGGGAAATCACATGAAATTGAAATTTAAAAACTCCATTATTTCTCTTATTCTCTTTGCTGCAATCATTGTTTCTGTGTTCTGTCTTCCCGCCGCTGCCTCCGCACAGGAGAGTATTACATATTTCGAGGATGGTTCTTACGTTGTTTCAACGATCAGGGTTCTCCCTTCAACGCGAGGTGTAAACGCGACAAAATCCGGTGAAAAAACAAATATCTATTTCGGAAGCAACAGCGAAAAGCTATATTCGATTACCGTTATTGCTTCGTTCACCTATACCGGCAGTACAGCTACCGCTACTGACTCTGATTATACATACTCAATCAGTAAATCCACATGGTCGCTTGTGCGAGGGAGTTCCAGCTGTTCCGGCGCTTCGGCTACAGCAACTGCAACAATGCGTTGCCTAAGTGCAACTGCCCCTGCCTCCGTCACTCTCACTTGTTCCCCAAGTGGAAAACTCTCCTGACGCTTTGGCAGATAGATGACCTCATAAAAAAGTTCCGGCCCTCGCCTGATGGCGGGGGCCGGGGTTTTATGCTTCGTGGACGCATTGCCGGGCGATGCGGAGGAAGGCGGAGAGGAGCTGCGCGCCCAGCTCCTGCTCCACGGCGGCGATATGGCCGGAGAGCGACTGCTGCGTGATATGCAGGGCCTCGGCCGCGCGGGTAAAGCTGCGCTCGCGGGCAAGGACCGCGAAGTATTCCATCGTCTGCAGATTCATAGCGTCCCCTCTTTCACAGGTATTACCTGTATCATACACAAGAATCAACAGTTTTACAATGTAATTTTATTCTGCTATGATTAAGCCAGCTCGAACAGGGAGCTATTCGGGGCGGCGGGCGGTCCTTCTCTTTTCTTTCATCCTGCCCGCCGCTCTCTGATCTGGATATGGCAAACGCCCGGCAGGTCTGCCGGGCGTTTTTGCGCTCATACATGCGCCATCAGCCAGTCGTACATTTCCTGGCGGGCGGGCTCGGAGAGGGGGAAGACTTTTTCGTCTTCCATCTGGCTTTTTTCGTAGCAGTATTCGCCGTGCCAGCACTCGCATTTCATGGAGCTTTCGTCAAAGTTGACCTCTTTCTGGTTCAGCATGACGATCGACGGGGTCACGCGGAAGCGGAGCGCGCCGAAGCTCCCCGTAAAGATGTTATTGTTTTCAAAGCTGTGCAGCACCGGCAGAAATAACGGTTCCATGCGCGCGCCTCCCCTGTTTTTTGTACATCATACCACAAATTTTGCCGGGCGGCAAGATTGTTTGACTTTGCCCCGGGGATGTGCTATCATGGCAACAATTCTTTTTTACGATAAAGGAGCAAAGCCATGCACAAGCAGACAAAGGGCTGTATTCTTCTTCTCCTGTGTGCCATGATCTGGGGCGCGGCGTTCGTTGCGCAGAGCGAGGGCATGCAGTATGTCGGCCCGTTCACGATGGGCGCGACGCGGTTTTTCCTGGCGGGGCTGGTGCTGCTGCCGGTCATCCGGGTGCTGGACCGCAAGGGCTGGTCACAGAACCGGCCGGCCACGAAGGAGGATAAAAAGCGGCAGTTGGCGGCGGGTGCGATCTGCGGCGTGCTGCTGTTCGCGGCGACGACGCTGCAGCAGTTCGGCCTGCTGGACACGACGGTCGGCAAGTCCGGGTTCGTGACGGCGCTGTATATCGTCTTCGTGCCGATCGTCGGGGTGCTGACGGGCAAAAAGGCGGGCCTGCGGGTCTGGCTGTGCGCGGCGGCCGCGGTGTTCGGGATGTATCTGCTGTGCGTCGGCTCCGGGTTCTCGGTCGCGGGCGGCGATCTGCTGACACTCGGGTGCGCGGTGCTCTTTACGTTCCATATCTGCTATATCAGCGCCGTCTCGCCGCGGATGGACGGGGTGCGGCTGAGCTGCGTGCAGTTTTTTGTGTGCTCGGCGCTGTCAGCGATCGGCATGTTCGCATTCGAGTCGCCGGACTGGGCTTCGATCCGCAGCTGCTGGCTGCCGATCGTGTACGCGGGCGTGTTCTCCGGCGGCGTGGCCTATACCTTCCAGATCATCGGCGAACGGGACGTGCAGCCCGCGCTGGCGTCGCTGCTGATGAGCCTGGAATCGGTCTTTGCGGCGCTGTTCGGGTGGATCCTCATCGGGCAGGGGCTTTCTGGGAAGGAGCTGATCGGGTGCGCGATCATGTTCGCGGCCATCCTCCTGTCGCAGCTGCCGGAGCGAAAAAAGGCCGGCTGAGTCTCCCATGTTTCTTTCGATCGGCTCTGCGGGAAAATTCCCGCAGAGCTTTTTCGAACGTATAGTGGAAATATTTCTGGATCTGTGATAATATAAATATGTATGTGCATCCGCCCGGCGGAGGCAACTTTCCGGATGGAGGATCTGGTATGACCTATTGGAGCGCCATTTTACTTGGTATCATACAGGGGCTTGCGGAGTTTCTGCCGATCTCCAGCTCCGGCCATCTCGCCATTCTGCAGAACTTTCTGCGCATCGGGGATCTGGAAAACCAGATGCTGTTTGACGTTCTGCTGCATCTCGGGACGCTCGGGGCGGTCATTCTGGCGTATCATACGGAGCTGCGCGGGCTGTGCCGCGAGGGACTCGCCATGCTCCACATCAAAAAGCTGCGGCGCGGCGGAAAGCCCGATCTGCCGCGGCGGCGGCTGCTGCTGTTTCTGATCGCGGCCACGCTCCCGCTGATCCCCGCCGCGCTGCTGAACGACTGGCTGGATCCGCTGTTCTACAACACATTTTTCATCGGCTTCGCGCTCATCGTGACCGGCTTTCTGCTGCTGGCGGCCGACCGTTTTGGCCACGGCAACAAGACCGAGAAGGCCATGACGCTCTCGGACGCGATGGTCATCGGCCTGGCGCAGATGATCGCCGTCGTGCCCGGCCTGTCCCGGTCCGGGACGACGATCTCTGCCGGGCTGCTGCGCGGGTTTGACCGGACGTTCGCGGTCCGCTTCTCGTTCTTCCTTTCCATTCCCGCCGTGCTGGGCGCGAATCTTCTGTCGCTTGTCAAGGCCATCTCCGCCGGGATCGACTGGGCGGAGGTGCCGATGTATCTGTGCGGCGTCGCGGCGGCGTTTGTATTCGGGTATCTCGCCATTTTTGCGCTCAACCGCATCGTGCAGCGCGGGAAATTCGGCGGATTTTGCTATTACTGCTGGGGCGCGGGTCTGCTGACGCTGATCCTGTCCCTGATTTCGTGAGGTGTAAGGTTTCATGGCCACCAATAACAAAAGAAAAACGACATCTTCCTCCTCCCGCGGGCGGAAAAAGCCGGCCAAAAAGCAGGCCGCGCCCATCCGACGGGAGGTCGGCGCCTGCGTGTGTCTGGTGCTGGCGCTGCTGACGGTGCTGTGCTGCTTCCGGATCGACGCGGCGATCTTGAATCTGCTCGGGTCGGTATTCCGGGGGCTGATCGGCGCGGGATTTTATATCCTGCCGTTCTCGTTCGTGATGAGCTTCCTCATCCTCATCCTGCATGACGGCCGCCCCGTCGCGCTGCGCGTGACATGTACATTTCTGACGGCCGCGCTGGTCGGCAGTCTGGTACAGCTGGTGGGCGGGAGCTTTGACGCGCCGGAGGGCTGGGAAGTCGTCACCGCGCTCTGGGACGGCGGCATCAGCGGCACGGCCGGAGGCGTCCTGTCCGGCGGGCTGGCAAGCCTGCTCGCGGCGCTCATCAGCCGGATCGGCGCGGTGATCGTGGTGATCGTCGGGATGCTGCTGAGTTTGATCACGAGCCTCAATATGACGGTCGCGAGCATTGTGACCGCCATCAAGAACCGGCCGCGCGCCGAATATGCCGAGCCGCAGCGCGAGCATAAGGACACCGCGCAGGCCATCGTCGACACCGTCGCCACGCATCACATCGAGCATGTCCAGCGGGCCGAGCAGCGCCGCGCGTCACGGATGAGCGAGTTCGACCTGCCGGTCGACGATCCTCCCCTGCCCGAGGAGACGCCCAAAAAGAGTGCAAAGCGCTCCGCGCCCATGCGGCCGGATGTTTTCGTGGAGAACAGCCGCAGGCAGGCAAAGCCGTCCGCAGCGCCTGTGCAGGAGCCGGAGGCCGCGGAAGCGCCCGCCGCCGTGCAGCCGGAGCCGGAGGTGCATACCGACTACAAGTCGCAGTTTGACGCGCTGATCGCCGACCAGCCGGAGCCGCCCGCGAAGGCGGCGGAGCCGGAACCGGAAGAAGAACCGGCGCCCATCCCGAACGTCATTCCCATGACGCAGCCGCGGCAGATGCCGCCGCTCATCATCGACCATTTTGACGCGCCCAGGCCCGAGCCGCAGCCCGCCCCTGCCCCGGAAGAACCGCTTCCACCGCTGCAGGCGCCGGAGCAGCCGGAAAAGCTCAAGAAGGCGGACGTACAGCTCGAGGCCGCGCAGATCGCGCAGCAGATCACGCAGCAGGAGCCCGCAAAGCCCGAGTATCAGTTCCCGCCCGTCGACCTTCTGAAGGCCGGGAGCGGTCAGGCCCACGACGGCACCGAGGAAATGCGGCAAAACGCGGAGCGGCTGAGCGATACGCTGCAGTCGTTCGGCATCGAGGCGCACATCATCAACGTCACGCGCGGCCCGTCGGTCACGCGGTATGAGCTGGAGCTGCAGCGCGGCGTCAAGCTCTCGAAGGTCACGAATCTGGCGGACGACATCGCGCTGGCGCTCGGCGCGTCGGGCGTGCGCATCGCGGCCATCCCGGACAAGATCTCCGTGGTCGGCATCGAGGTGCCGAACCGGATCGTATCGGTCGTCATGGCGCGCGAGGTCATCGACTCGCCGGAGTTTGCGAAGCATAAATCGAAGGTCTCCTTTGCCGTCGGCAAGGATATCGGCGGCAACCGCATCATCGGCGATATCGGCAAGCTGCCGCATCTGCTGATCGCCGGTACGACCGGCTCCGGCAAATCGGTCTGCATGAACAGCCTGATCATCTCGCTTCTGTACAAGGCGAAGCCCGAGGAGGTCAAGCTCATCATGATCGACCCGAAGATGGTCGAGCTTGGCATCTACAACGGCATTCCGCACCTGCTCATCCCGGTCGTCACCGACCCCAAAAAGGCCGCTGGCAGCCTGCAGTGGGCGGTCACGGAGATGATGCGGCGCTACCGCATGATGGCGGACGCGGGCGTCCGCGATCTCGAATCCTACAACAAGCAGGCGCGCATGTCCGCCGACGATGAGCTAGAGCCCATGCCGCAGATCGTCGTCGTGATCGACGAGCTGGCAGACCTGATGCTCGTGGCTGCCAAGGAAGTCGAAGAATCCATCTGCCGCATCGCGCAGATGGGCCGTGCGTCGGGCATTCATCTGGTCATTGCGACGCAGCGTCCGTCCGCGGACGTCATCACGGGCCTGATGAAGGCCAATATCCCCTCGCGCATTGCGTTCGCCGTCGCCTCCGCGATGGAATCGCGCATCATTCTCGATACTGCGGGCGCGGAAAAGCTCGTCGGCAAGGGCGACATGCTCTATGCGCCGCTCGGCCAGGGCAAGCCCAAGCGCGTGCAGGGCTGCTTCATCACGGACAACGAGGTCCAGGACGTCGTCACGTTCATCAAAGATTCCAGCGAGGCGGAGTATTCCGATTCCGTCATGGCGGAGATCGACAAAAAGGCGGCCGAGAGCGGAAAATCCGGCTCCGGCAGCTCCGGCAGCACTGCTGCGGAGACCGAAAGCTCCGACGGCGACGAAATGCTCCCGGCCGCGGTCGACGTCATTCTCGAGACCGGACAGGCCTCCGTCTCCATGCTCCAGAGGCGCTTGAAGCTCGGCTACGCCCGCGCGGCGCGCATCATGGATGAGATGGAGGAGCGCGGCATCGTCGGCCCGTTTGAGGGCTCCAAGCCCCGCCAGCTGCTCATCACGCGCGAGCAGTGGCAGGCCATCAAAGACGGCGCGCCCATCTCCAGCGAACCCGTGGAGGAGGAGATCTTGTAAGCACTCCCCTCTCCCGTCAATTTCTTTGTTTCTGTTATCACCGGGCACTGCCCGTGGTAAAATATTTGCGTTGCATCCGGGATTGCCCGGAGTGACAGCAGGAGGTACTTATGAAACGCAACAATCATGCATCCGTCGTCCGTCTGACCTCGCTGGCCATTCTGGCCGCGCTGGTCGTCGTGCTGCAGACCGTAGCCAGCGGCATCCGGATCGGGCCGGTCCCGATCTCGCTGACGCTGGTACCGATCGTCGTGGGCGCGATCTTGTTCGGGCCCGGCGCGGGCGCGGGACTGGGCTTCGTGTTCGGCCTTGTGTGCCTGATCGCGGGCGTCACCGGCGCGGACCAGTTCACGTATCTGCTGTGGACGGCCAGCCCGTTCTGGCTGATCGTCGTGTGCGTCGGCAAGGCCGTGCTGTGCGGCCTGTGCGCGGGTCTCGCGGCAAAGGCGCTGGAAAAGAGGCAGACGCTCAGCTGCATCGCGGCGGCGCTGGTCGCACCGATCGTGAACACGGGTGTGTTTGCCGTCGGAATGCTGACGGTCTTCCGGCCGATCCTGGCGCAGTACGCGGGCGGGACGGATGTTGTGACGTATCTGTTCGTGGCGTTCATCGGTGTGAATTTCCTGGTGGAATTCGCCGTCAACGCGGTGCTGAGCGCCGCGATCGCGCGGATCGTGCAGGTCGTCAGAAAACAGCTGGGAAAGTAACGAAAAAAAATCCTGTGCCTTTTGGCACAGGATTTTTTTAATGTCTCAGGCTTGCGATCAGCTCCAGCAGGCCGTAGACGATGGGCTGGTGGAGCAGATAGATGAACAGCGACTGGCGGCCGCACCAGCAGAAAAAGCGGGCGATGCCGCTGTTTCGGAACGTGCCGGGCAGGCGCGTTTTTTTGTCCGCATAGACGGTCCGGCCAAGAACAGAACCGAGCATGTACCAGCCCAGGTGCGGCAGGAGCGGAAAGAAGTCACTCGAGGTGAAGCCCTCGTAGACAAGGCCCAGCGGGAACAGGAATTTCGCCTGCACGACGGTCCCGGCGATCAGATAGCCCGCCACGACGAGGACGATGCCGATGGCGGCCAGCGCCGGGGTCGGCAGCTTCCGGTAGACGGGATAGAGCATCATGCAGATGCCGAGCAGGTGCAGCACGCCGAACCAGACGATCACGTCGCGCGTGGCCATGCCGAGGCGGTACATGCCGAAGGTCACGAGCGAGATGAGCAGGCCGCAGGCAAAGACGATGCAGCCGCGGCGGAAGCTGCGCGAGCCGAGCGTGGCGCAGCAGCCGGACAGGATCACGAAGATCACGCCGCCGTACTGCTGGATGAACACGTACCAGGCGGGCAGATGCAGGTCCAGGCCGATAAAAAAGCCGAGATCGTAGATCAAATGGACGGCGATGACGCAGAGGATGCACACGCCGCGCAGGGCGTCAAGCTCCCAGATGCGATCGTTTTTCTTCATGGCAGACTCCCGGAATTCGGGCAGCCTGCCGCGGAGCGGCAGGCTGCTGACTGTGTATTACTGATTTTTCGCGTCTTCCGCGGCCTGACGCTCGGCCTCTTCCTCTTCGAGCACGCGGTAGGCGACCTTGCCGACCAGCGTCTTGGGAAGCTCGGGGCGGAACTCGATGTCGTACGGCATGGCATATTTGGCGATATGCTGGCGGCAGTAATCGAGGATCTCCTGCTTGACGGCGTCCGACGGCTCGTAGCCGGGGCGCAGGACGACGAAGGCCTTGACCTTCTGCATCTTATACGGATCCTTGACGCCGATGACGCAGGACAGGAGGACCTTTTCATGGCCGTCGATGATGTTTTCCAGCTGGCCGGGGTAGACGTTATAGCCGGAGGTGATGATCATGCGCTTGATGCGCTGGGAGAAGTAGACGAAGCCGTCTTCATCCATCTTACCGAGGTCGCCGGTGTGCAGCCAGATGCGGCCGTCTTCATGGCGGCGGAGGGTGTTGTGGGTCTCCTCGGGGTTGTCGACGTACTCGAGCATGACGGAGGGGCCGGAGACGCAGATCTCGCCCTCGAGATTGGCGTCGAGCTCCTGCGTGGTGCCGGGCTTGACGATCTTGTAGTAGGTATCGGGGAACGGGACGCCGATGGAGCCGACGCGGTTATAGTCCTTCGGGGTCAGGCAGGAGGCCGTGACGCACTCGGTCAGGCCGTAGCCCTGGCGGACCTGCACGGAGGCATGGTGCATTTTCAGGAACTCGTCGACCTTCTTCTTGAGCTCGATGGACATGCTGTCGCCGCCGGAGAAGACACCCTTCAGGCAGCTGAGGTCGGCGTTTTCGAGCTTTTCGGCGCGCAGAAGGGCTTCAAACAGGGTCGGAACGCCGGGGATGATGTTCGGCTGCTTCTTGATGAGCAGGTCGGCGTAGGTGTTGACGTTGAACTTCGGGACGAGGATGCAGCACGCGCCGCCGATGAGGGCGGTATGGATGCCGATGCCGAGGCCGAAGCCGTGGAACACGGGCATGACGGAGAGCATCTTCATGCCGTCGATGGGCGAGAAGCCGGAGGCCGCGATGGTCTGCAGGCCGAGGGCGTTGAAGTTCATGTTGGAGAGCAGGATGCCCTTGGTCGTGCCGGTGGTGCCGCCGGAATAGAGGATGGACGCGCCGTCTTCCGCGCGGCCGTAGTCCTTCGGCAGGGGCAGGGCGCGCTTTTTGCCCACGCGCTGGAATTCGGACCACCAGATGTGATCGCCGTTTCTCGGGGGCTTCGGGTATTTGCGCGCGGCGGTGAGGGCGTAGCCGAGGGCCAGATGTGGATAGAGCTCGTCCTCGATCCTGGCGAGCAGGAGCTTGCAGTCTTTGTTGTCAAGCTCGGGCATGATGGGGGCGATCTTGGCGTAGAACTGGTCGAGGGTGAGGATGCACTTGGAGTGCGAGAAATTGAGGTAGAACTTGATCTCGCCCGCGGCGGAGAGCGGATGGATCATGTTGGAGACCGCGCCGATGCGGTTGAGGCCGTAGAACGCGTGCAGGGCCTGCGGGCAGTTCGGCATGCAGATAGTCACGCGGTCGCCCTTGCCGATGCCCATGGCGAGGAAGGCCTGGGCGGTCTGGTCGATCTTTTCCATGAACTGCGCGAAGGTGGTCTTCTTGCCCATGAACTCATAGGCGGGGAGCTTGGCGTCGCGGATGGCGGCGTCGCGGACCATCTGGTAGATGGTCTTCTGCGGGTAGGTCAGATGATGCGGCACTTCGCCGTAATATTTCAGCCAGGGAGCGGAAGAGGAAAGACTCATTTTTTTCATCCTTTCGAGTTATTTGCACACACCTCTGCCGCTCATACCACACACCGACGACGGCAGATACTGAAATTATACTGCTTTTGGCATGAAATAGCAAGGGGGTCAGGATTTTTTCCGCTGCGGCGGGATAACCCCTCAGGCCCTTCGCGCCAGCTCCCCTTGACAAGGGGAGCCGATGGGTGCGGGCGAAAAAATGCCTCCCCTTGTCAAGGGGAGGTGGACCGGCGGAGCCGGGACGGAGAGGTTGCAGCAAATTTGCGACGACCTCTCAGTCAGCTTCGCTGACAGCTCCCCTGAGAGGGGAGCCTTTGGTCATGCGCGTCTCAATGCCTTCCCCTCATAGGGGAATCCTTTATATAAAAAACGCAGGGGCAGCTGAGCTGCCCCTGTGTTTGTTTGATTTTAGAACCAGCTGGGGTCTGCGATGAGTTTGGTCCAGGTCTCGTAGTCGGAGTTGGCCTTTCTGGTATAGGCGTGGCTGTTGGCAGCCTCTTCGACGTCGAGGAAGTACCAGGCGGAGGTGGACACATCGGAGAAGGTGGTGTAGTTGCGGGTGAGATCGGAGGTGTACTGCGGGGCACGGTTCAGCACGCGGTTGAGGACGGCGACGGTCTCCGCACGGGAGATGTAGCGGTCGGGCGCGTAGGTGGTGCCGTAGCCGTTGATCCAGCCGAGCTCATAGGCTCTGGCGATGTAGCTGGCAGCCCAGTGGCCGTAGGTGTCGGAGAAGACGGTGCTGCTGCCGGTGTAGTAGGCGCCGTCGCAGCGGGCGATCATGGCCGCGATCTCCGCACGGGTGATGGGATCGTTCGGGCGGAAGTAGCCGTCAGCGCCGCCGTTGACGATGCCGAGCTTCGCCATGGTGGACACGGCGGTGTTGTACCAGGCCGTGGCCGGGACGTCCTTGAAGGAGTTATAGGAGGTGGTGTACGCCTTGCGGGTGGAATCGGTCAGCAGACGATAGAAGATCGTCGCGGCCTCGGCACGGGTGATGGTGTCGTTGGGCTTGAAGGAGCCGTTGGGATAGCCCTTGATGTAGGCGTAGTGGTCGGTGCCGTTGAGCATGTAGGGCACATCACTCTTGTAGCGGGACCACATGGCGGTGAAGTAGTAGGTGCTGCCGGACTTGGTCAGATCCCAGCCATAGAAGGTATAGCCGGAACGGGAGGCGTCGGTCAGCGTGTAGTCGCGGTAGATGTTGAAGGACTGCTTCGTGGAGAAGGACGTGCCGCTGAGCTTCGCGGTGCCGCCGTTCGGGTCAATGACGATGGACGTGCCGTACGGGAAGTTCGCGTACTCGCTCTTGCTGTCCTCGAAGTCGTAGTAGTAGATGGAGTAGTTACTGTAGTAATAATTATTGTCCCAGACAGCGGTGAAGGTGTAAACACCCGCATTGTCTTTCGTCACATACCAGCCGTCGAAGGAGTAGCCGTAACGGGACGCATCCTTGACCGTGACATTACTCGTTACAGTGATTTCCGTCTTGGTCGTGCTGCCAGCGTAGGTGCCGTAGTTCGGGTCGATGATGAGCTTCGTACCGTACGGGACATCGCTGATATAGTCGTTGCCGTGGTTGTAGCAGTAGAAGGAGACTGTGTACTTAGAAGAAGGCCACACAGCAGTGAACGTATGCTGTCCACCAGCACTGATATCAAGCTCCCAGCCCAAGGAACCCGTCGGTGCAGTCAGCGTTACATTACATTCGATCTTATAATAGTCAGCTGTCTTGATCTCGATGTTGCCAAGCTTTGCTGTCCCGCCGTTAGGATCGATATAGATGCTGTCGCCGTTATCCACATAACAATACATGTTGCCTTTGCCAGCATCTATGTATGTAATTTTGCGGAGCTGCGCAGGCTGCTCAATCGGTTCCCACTGCGCAGTCAGCGTTATAGTTGCGCCATTCGTAAAGGTCAAAGTTCCAAGCGGGCACTGATCAGGAATCAGCATTGTGGTTCCATCAATTTTCCAGCCTGTGAACCTATAACCTTCGCAGCTATATTCATTTGGGGAGAGCTTCACATCTTGACCATAGGTTACACTGATATCATCCATGCTGCCGGTAATTTGCTTACCAGCAATACTTCCCGCCTCAAAATGAATAGTATAGGTATTCGCTTCCCAGATTGCAGTAAGTTCGACCGTTCCGCCATTTTGCGACAGTGTCCAACCGAAATCCCACGTTCCAGTCTCAGGCGTGTTGTCAGACTTAGTCGCGCTATAATCCCATCTGAGCACATGGTAGCCAGCTTTAGCAACGGTAGGTTCAGTAATTTTCGAACCTTTTGAGAGAGTGTACTCACTCACACCACTGAGGCTACCACCGTTAGAGTTAACCTTAATTGTGTATTCAATCGCGGGCTCAGATGTCTGTCCACCATCCGCCAGCGCGACCGGTACCAGGCCGATGACCATGACCAGGCACAGAAGCAGGGCCAATAAACGTTTTTTCATAATTCTTCCTCCTTGCATTGTTCCCCGGCTCGCCGCCGGGATCCATCCAGCACGCGCGGAAGGCCGCGCGTACGCGGGCCGGCGGAAGACCGCGGGATATCCGCGGTTTCCACCTGTTTTCCATATATATCGTAGCACAGTCCTTTCCAGAACGCAATAGGTTGTTGACGGGATTTTCCTGCATTTTTCGGGAAAATCGGCTTTTTTAAGAATTCTTAATGTATTTATGTCAACCAGCTTGTCCCCCGCCCCGGAACTGTTTTCGAATGGGTTTCAAAGGGGTTGCAGAAGGGTTACAAAAAGGCTTTGGGGTGCGCTCCCGTTGGGCCTCCCCTTTCAGGGGAGGTGGCTCGGCGGAGCCGAGACGGAGAGGTTGTGCCAAATTTGTGACAACCTCTCAGTCAGCCTTCGGCTGACAGCTCCCCTGAGAGGGGAGCCTTTGGCCCGCTGCGGCGGGCTAACCCCTCAGGCGCTCCGCGCCAGCTCCCCTTGACAAGGGGAGCCTTGGGTGCGGGCGCTCCCGTTGGGCCTCCCCTTGCAGGGGAGGTGGACCGGCGGAGCCGGGACGGAGAGGTCGTGCCAAATTTGTGACAACCTCTCAGTCAGCCTTCGGCTGACAGCTCCCCTGAGAGGGGAGCCTTTGG
>ERZ808240.1835-NODE-1835-length-24920-cov-8.356324_pt1 | contig 24920 bp, 30 predicted proteins | sample MGYA00521084_ERZ808240 | MGnify/ENA primary metagenome ERZ808240 (study PRJEB31516, sample SAMN03275571) | gut metagenome | biome: mammalia-associated habitat; material: feces | host: Papio cynocephalus | place: Kenya | collected 2012-08-06 ... | reverse complement strand
TTTATGTCTTTTTCTTGTACTTTTGGCTCTTTTTTACTTTTCAGATACACCCTAGCCAGGCATCCGCTTTCGCCTTGACTTCGGCCTGTCCTTTGCGCCCGGGCAGGCTGGAATAGAAGAACTTCCGCTCTCCATCTTTCTGGGCAGTGGTGTACCAGCGTCCACGCTTTGGCTCCCATTTTACCGTGCTTGTGCATTTGCTCATCTGGCGCACCTTCTTTCTTTTCGCTCTTTGCGTATAGTGTGGATTTTCGTTGAATTCGTTGAAAGTGCTGATATTACACCCACATACCAGAGATTTCGCTGCTGTTTTGCGCCCGAAAATCCCGAAAATCCCGAAAATCCCGATTTTTTACAGTTAGGTACATTCTGGTTAAGGCATTGCGGACGTTGCGCCCGGCGGCGTGCTGTTCGTGGGGTTCTGCATGGTTCATTCTGGTAAAATGCCAAAATTTAACGCTCACAGTGTTCGCTGTGGGCGTTTATCTTTGTTCAGGCTCTTTATCCTCCACGCTCTGGGTGCTGTTCTCAGTGGGTGCTTTCTGGTATTTCGGTATCTGGGTGAGTTCTTCCACACGTTCAGCAGCTATCTGCTTTCCATTGCTGTTAAGCTTCTGAAGATTTTTCAGAACCTTATAAACATTTTCTCGATCTTCATCATAAAGACTTTTTTCCCAGCGTAAGAAAACAACCCGTTGTGCTTCGTCCTTGTCCGACGTTCCATAAATTGCCTTCATCCATTCCTCAGCTCTCTGCGGCAAGTCTGGACTCGCTTTCTTAATCACCTCATTTGTTATCTCCTGAAAAACCAAGGTTGAGTCTAAGTCTGTTACTTTGCAACCCAGCGCATCGGCTATTTTGCGCAGCGTTCCGATTTTGGGGTTCAACCGCCCAGATTCGTATTTTCTAATGGTTGACGGGTCTATTCCTGCCTTTTCCCCAAGTTCCTTTTGTGTCATGTGTTTTTCAAGTCGGCAATAAGAAATTCGTTCACCCGTGGTCATTTAATGCACCGCCTTTCTTTTGCAGTATAACATATTTCAAAAAAAAATGGAACAAAAAACCCTAACTTACCATTGACAGGTACTTTTGTATCTGTTACAATGTCTTGCAGAGGCACAAAAGTACCTAAGAGAGGAAGTAAACCAAAATGGCAAAGTCTATCATCGTTGACCGCGTGAAGGTAATCGCAGAGATGGCACGGCAGAACATTACTGCCGAAGAGTTGGCTCAGAAAGCCGGAGTCGGTCGTCAAGCAATCTGGAAAATGCGTCAGGGTAAACCCGTCTGGCGCACAACTGCCGGACATGTTGCCGCTGCTCTGGGCGTGACGGTTGAAGAGTTGAAGGAGGACTAACCATGTACAGACCGTTCAAAAAACTGCGCCTGCGCATGGTCGAGCTGGATTACAACCAGAAAGAGCTTGCCAAAGCGACAGGCATCGTAAAAAGCACGTTGAGCTTGCGCCTTAGAGGTCTGGCCCCCTTTGATGCAGCGCAAATCAGAGCGATTGCTCGTGTGCTGAAAATTCCGACCAATGAAATCGGCGTGTATTTCTTTGAAGATTCATCCAAAACGAAGAAGGGGGCGCGATAACTTGAACGTGATTTATGAAGCTGTGAAGGATCATGAGGATGCAAAAGCGTTTTCCCCCACGAATCGGGATAGCTTTCTTCACTATCTGGACACTGTAAAAACCGAAGAATCCCTTTTTTCCCGTCTGACCTACTGGTTCACCTTTCAGGGGGAAGCCGCAGACCAGAACGAAAAATACGAACTGGTTCGCCAAAGGGCTCTTGAATTGAAGCTCTGGAACGGCCTCGATTTAAAGCTGGAACGCTGGAAGGAAGCAATCCCGGCGGAATACAAAAGCCTCGGCGATGCAAAGTTTTCGGAGCTTGTCGGGCAGGATTATGCCGAATACATAAATGGAGAGCAATCCCCAAAGAGCAAAGCACGCAAGTTGCAGTTCTACACCGCAAAGAAGCTTTCGGAAATGACCCTGCCGCCAACACAATACATTGTTGAAGGTGTTCTTCCTATGGGAATGGGGCTTCTGGTTGCAAAGCCCAAAATCGGCAAATCGTGGATGGTTCTTGACCTGTGTCTGTCGGTGGCTGCTGGCACGCCCTTTCTGGGATTTCAGACACACCAGCAAGGTACGTTATATCTTGCGCTTGAAGATGGCCCCAGCCGCATGAAAGCCCGTATCTTGAAGGTTTGGAATGAACAGCCCGTACCAGCTGCTTCACGCATCCTGTTTCGCGCTCCACGCATGGATGAGGGCTTATTGAATTCACTTGGAACACTGTTGGATGAGAACCCAGACATCCGCCTTGTCTGCATCGACACCCTATCAAAAATCAGACCGAAAGCAAAGTCGTATGAGAACGCCTATGATGCAGATTATGACTTTGTTGGAAAGTTGAAGGAGTTTGCAGACAATCGCAGAATCTGCGTTCTGTTAGTCCATCACACCAGTAAACGCAAAACAGATGATTCTTTCGAGAACATCAATGGAAGTACCGGCATCCTCGGCGCATCCGATTTCACCATTGTTCTTGATAAGAAGAACCGGATGGACGATGAAGCTTCTTTTATCTTGACAGGTCGTGATATTGAACAACAGGAAAGAATCGTCACGTTTGACAAGACACGGTGCAGATGGGTCATGCAGGGTACAACCGCGGAGATTACAGAACAACGGCGTATTGCGGACTATGAAGCGAACCCCATCGTCAAAACGCTTAGGATTCTGCTCCAACAGGGAGACGGAACGTGGAGCGGCAACGCTCAAAAGCTGATTGAACTGGGGCAGACCTATACCCATGAAGAGCTTGCCCCTACCGCTCAAGCTCTGGCAAAGGCTATTGTAGAGCTTGAACCTCTGCTCTGGGAACGAGATGTGATTAAGCACTGGATAAAGAGCAATCCCGGCGGAGGGAAACGACATCTGTTTAAAATGAACCGCATTGACAATTCGATTGATGAAGATTCTGAACAGCTGTTGTTATAGTAAGAAAAATCGGGATTTTCGGGATTTTCGGGATTTTCGGGAAATTCGGGATGGCAATTAAAGCAAAAAGAAGGTGAAATCCATGAAGAAGCACCCCTATTTCACTACTTGCCCTTATTGCGGCGCACACCTTGACCCCGGTGAACGCTGTGATTGCGCACATGCAGCACCCGGCGGCTACCCGTCCGGAAACTGTACCAGTACGGAAACCGAACAGGTGCAAATCGTACAGCCGCCCTTTCCCGGCTTGCCGCCAATCGTGTTCTATCGCGGTAAGCACCAGTCAACTTGAACCCAGTTTAAAATGACCCCCGGCAAATTGCCGGGAACAGCAGTTGCATTTTACCACCGGTTGCATTTTGCTACTGGTACCCAACGACAAAGAAAGCCGCCTTTCCTGTTACCAGCAGGAAGGGCGGCACACGGGCGGTAAAATTTCAACAACCATTACCGCCCCCAGTGTATCAAAACATGGAGGATTTTGCAATGACTATTTATCAATTTTCCTGTATCGCACCGCTTGCCCTGTATTTTCTCGTGGGCGGAATCGCCTGCATCTGGTTCAACGGCTTACAGTGAAAGGAGCATTTAGCAATGGAACAATCGCTCTATCTCCGCAAAGACATCTCTGCCGTCGCGCTTGATGATGCTTTATTCGAGCTTGAACGGGGAATCGCACTCGTTGACATTCTTAGGGATGGATTGAACAGCGAACGCTTCTCCCGTGAGGTATACGGTTATGCCCTGTTTGCTGCTGTCGAATACTTACAGCACGTGCATCAGCATTTGAAAGAACAAATCTATGCCGGTATCCCGGCGGCGTATGGAGAAGGACTATGAACCGTAATGTACAAAAGGCGATTCCTGACAAGGAAAAACTGCTGTGTCTTTATGAGCAACTGAACAGCACAGGGAAGATGAAGGTTGTTGAGTATATCTTGGATATCGCTTCAATTGATTTTTATAAAAAGCTTGTTGAATTTGATAAGCTTTCAATGAAAGATTGGGCTGCACAGAAATGAAAGTGATGATATCTTTTACCCAGAAGGAACTTGAACAGGCTCAGAGAGTGCAGGCAGTATTGTTCAAACTCTTTGGCACTTGTCGAATACACAGCAGCCAAACCGGCGACCGCTGCACCCTTTATTTGACGTTTCGGTTTTAACGTGGTACAATAATAAACAGCAAAGAGTACCGCCGGAAATGTCTGGTTAGCTATAAGGCACAGGGAAAACGCTAAAGCGTTTTTCTTGTGCCTTTTTTCTATACCGGGGGTATCGAATAACCCGGGGGGATAAATGGAAAGACCTACACCACAAGAATTCCGAAAGCTGTATGCAATTCCATACGACATCGAAAACCGTCAAAAGCGAATCAAACGCCTTGAAGCGATGCAGGCGGAAGGGCCTCAGAGCGTCGCCGATGTTGTAAAAGCTTCTCACGGAGAGGGCAACACCTGTTATCTGGGTCATGCTACCGTTCACGGAACGGACGCAATATTCTTTCGACGTGAAAAAGAAATTCAGCAGCTTAAAAAAATCAATGCTCAAAAACAGGAAAAATATCTGTATGGGGTCAAGCTGATTGAACAGTGCGATGATGTCGAATTGCGTGCAATGCTTTCCGCAATCTGTATTGAAGGAAAAAAGCCGCAGGATGTAGCAATCGAATTGATGGAATTTGATATTGATATCGACGGCGAAGCGATTCGCAGCCGCGTCAGACGCTGGACAGACCGGAATCTGAAATAAGCAAAAAGGCCGTATTTTAGCCGATTATGAGAGCTTTTTGCGGTATTTTACACTCTTTGGATGGGGTGGGGAGGGTTCCCCCCTCTTGGCCGCTGGCTACCCCTAGCTGTCCATCGCCGATTTACACACAGGGGATTTTTGAAGGGGTGGCATTTACGCAGCTGTTCCGCTCTTCTTCCAAAGAGCGAGAATATATAATACCCGTTACGGTCACGGAAAAAGACCGGGAAAGGAAAATACCATGAATGAAACTGTAAATCAGGAAAACACCACGACCACCGAGCAGCAGACCGAGCGCACCTTTACCCAGTCGGAAGTGAACGCAATCATTGCCGACCGGTTGAGCCGAGAGCGCAGCAAGTACGCCGATTATGCAACCTTGAAAGAAAAGGCTCAGCAGTTCGATGCAGCACAAAAGCAAGTAGAAGAGATGAACAAAGCAAATGCCCGGCGTGAACTTCTTGCCCGGGTGGAATCCGCTACCGGTTGCCCTGCTGAGCTGCTGACCGGCGAAACGGAAGAAGATTGCACCGCTCAGGCTCAGGCCATCATGAACTTTGCAAAGCCATCCGGCGGTTATCCGACTGTGCGTGATGCCGGAGAGCCGCTTAAGAAACCCAGCGCGAACTTCGCAGCGGAAGCTTTCAGCCGAGACAAAAAGCACACGCCGAAACCCTATTCGACCTTTTAACCATTGTGCATTTTGCCCTCAATAGTTCCCCGATGACAGCTAGATCGGCGAACCTTGACCGTCAAAATGACGAAATTTTTCTATAAATGAGGTTTTAACCATGTCTATTGAACTTACTACCCAGTACGCAGCACAGACCGATGAACTGTTTAAAGCAGAAAGCAAGGTCGGTCTGCTGACGAATACCGATTTTGATTGGTCTGGCGCACACAGCATCAAAATCTATAAAATCAGCACCACGCCCCTCAACGACTATTCCCGAAACCGCAGCACTGCCCCCGAGGACAGCGGTGAATCTCTTTCCCGTTATGGTAAGCTGCTCGACCTGTCCGCCACTACGGAAGAGCTGCTGCTGAAGCATGACCGCTCTTTTATCTTCAACGTTGACCGTCTGGACACCGACGAAACACAGGGCCAGCTGGAAGCAGGAACCGCCCTTGCCCGTGAACTTCGTGAAGTCGTCGTTCCTGAAGTGGACGCCAATGTTTACTCTGTAATGACCGCCGGAGCAGGCTCTAAGCCTGCCGCAATGGATTTGACCGCGAAAAATATCTATGCGGCGGTTATGGCTGCATCTCAGGCACTGGATGACGCAGAGGTTCCCGAGACGGAGCGTGTTCTTGTCGTCACTCCGGCAACCTACGCACTTTTAAAGCAGGCTGTCGAGTTCGACCATACCGAAATCGGCGCAGAAATGCGCACGCTTGGCGTTGTCGCAATGATTGACGGTGCAGCAGTCGTCAAGGTTCCGGCTGTTCGTCTTCCCCAGAAGTTCGGCTTTATGCTGTGCCATCCGTCCGCAACCGTTGCCCCTGTTAAGTTGGAAGATTTCGGAATCCACAATGATACACCGCTTTCGAGCGGCTCCATTGTGACCGGACGCATCTGTTATGATGCCTTTGTGCTGGACAACAAGAAGACGGGTATCTATTATCAGGCAACCACTTAAACCCAACAACAAATTAACGCTCACAGCTATTTCTGTGGGCGTTTTTCTTTGAAAAAGGAGATGCAGCGCGTGACACGGGAAGAGAAAAAGGCATGGTTATACCGCTATCAGGATAGTTTGCACAGGCAGGAAATCCTTGCGTTTCAAATCAAGACTGCGTGGAGTGGGGCAACGTCTATTAAAACAACTTATAGTGGTGCTGTCACTGCACCTACTGGCCTTCACGCTGACCGTGTGGCGGATGCTGTGCAGCGTATTGACGAGCTGAAACGAAAGTATGTTGCTGAGGTAGAACAGAGCTGTCAAATCTACGACGAAATACAGACCGCAATAGAAGCCCTGCCGGACATCATGCAGATTATGGCCTCCTATTACCGCTATTTGCAGGGAATGAAAGTTGATTGCATCTGTTCAAAGCTCGACTGTTCAAAGACGACTGTTACACGGTTGCTTTCTAATGCCTTAGATGCCCTAGACATTCCGGAAGATGCTCTTGAAAAGTAAAATGTTGTCCAATGTGTTGTTCACAAACGAAAAACCGCCAGGATTCTAACGAATCTAAGCGGTTTTTTTGGAGCTAGTGACAGGAGTTGAACCTGCAACCCACTGATTACAAATCAGTTGCGCTGCCATTGCGCCACACTAGCAAAGCGGATATTCAATTAGCTACTTGATTAGGATACCAGAAATCTCCCGGGTTGTCAATATGCAGAGAAGAAAAACTAGAAGAGGCAGACTAAACCAATGCCCTGCCGCTCGGATGAGTGACAGGGCATTGGTTTATACAGTTCTTTATACACCAGTATCAGCAATAGAATTTCGATTCACCAAATACGTCATTCCATTGCGCGATGATGTGGCTGGAACGGCTTTCGAGAACATCCACGATTGCATTTAGGGTCTTTGTCGGAATCTTGGAGTTGTTATTGGCGACGATACAGCCGCCTGCTTCGGTTATCCAGATTTTTGTCGCATTGGCATTTGGCACACCTTTTGCGACATGGACGTGAACAGGCTCAAGCGGTGCGCCTTCATTGCTCCAGAAGAAAACCACATAGCCGAACAGCCGGAACAGACTAGGCACTCTCGATTCCCCCCTCACGAGAAAAACGAATCAGCAGATGTGCCGTGGATTTTATCAGTTCTTTCAGGCTTGCCATTTCGATTTCGGAATAACCGTTGTTCGTCCACAGATACCCGGGCAGAATGCAGGTAGCGGATTTGAAGCCGTTTTCAACAGGTGTTTCAATCTGAACCTTTACCTGCTCCTGCTCTCCGTTCTGGATCGGGGAAGAATAGACGATTTCTGTACCATCGTTCAAAGTCATAAAAGGATAAAGCATCCAAAACACCTTCTTTCTGAGGGTATTATATCACGTCGTGCAGTCGATTTCAATCGGCCAAAGACTCACTTCAAATCAAACCGGACGATGACCAGCCGATACCAGAGGTAGGGGAACATGTTCCAGATCATCCAGAGTTCCATCAGGACGTAATTCGGCAGGTCACGGAGGCGGAAGGGGCGTTTGCCGAGTCTGCCGGTGCGGAGGAGGTCGAAGGCCTCGTGCATCCCCTTGTCCCATGCCTCGCCGAAACCCTGTTTGTGGAACTTGTAATACTTGAGCAGGTAGCCCAGTGCCAGAGGGATGAAGTTCAGGATGAGCATCAGGAGCGGCTCATTTTTGAGAGGGAGAAGGATGCTGTTCCGACCGCTCTGCTGGCTCTTGAAGGCGTTGTACTTGACCGCTCCGGTGCTTGCGCCGCAGATGTGGTAGCACTTGGCGGTGGGGCAGAGGACGTTTTTGTAACCGGCGTTGTTGGCGCGCCAGCTCAGGTCGACGTCCTCAAAGTAGGCAAAGAAGTTTTCGTCGAAATACCCGATCTCGTCAAGGATGCTCTTCCGGTAGAGGGCGGCACCGCCGCAGGCTGAGAAAATGCGCTTCTGTTTGGTGTACCGGCTGGCACGGCGGCCATCGCCGGTCTTGCAGGCAAAACCCATCCATGTGACGTAATCGCCTGCGTCGTCGGCCAGCTCCCGGTCGAAGTGACGGATCATGAGACTCTGCACGGCAAAAATCTTCGGGTCGCTTTCCGCCACCCGGATGAGTTCGGCCAGCCACTCAGGTTCCGCAAAAGCATCGTTGTTGAACAGGACAACGAATTCGCTTTTTGCCCGGGAAATGCCCTGATTGACCGCATGGGAAAAGCCGGTGTTGGTGCCGTTTTCAATCAAGGTGAAGTTCGGGCGGCCGCAGTAGCTTCGTGCCTGCTCGAGGCTTTCATCGGTGGAACCGTTGTCCACCACGATGAGTTCAAAGCTCTGCTCCGTCTGGGCGTAGACTGACTCGATGGAATCCTTCAGCCAGCCTTTGCCGTTGATGTTCGGGATGATGATGGTCGCTTTTATCATATCAATCTTCCTGCTTTCGTCATTTACGGTGACAGTATAACATATTAACGGGAATGGGGCAATGCTTAACTCCCCAGCCGATTTTGATTCCAGCGTGGATGGAAGATGCAAAAAAATTGTATGAACCCCTTGACACAATCCGAAAAACGAGTATTATTGTATTAAGCACTTAACACAACAATACAGAGTGCAGGGAGGGCAACGATGAGTGAGCAATTTGATGCCAGCCGCCCCATCTATGCGCAGCTGGTAGAACGCCTGAAAGCGAAAATTCTGGCCGGGACCTATCCGCCCGGCGGACACCTCGACTCGGTACGGGATATGGCCGCAGCCGCAGGGGTCAACCCCAACACCATGCAGCGTGCGCTGGCACAGCTGGAAACGGAAGGCCTCGTCCGCACCGAACGGACGGCAGGCCGGTATGTAACGGAGGACACTATGTTGATAGAAAAGCTTCGTGCCGCCACAGCGGAAAAGTTTGCGGCGGAATTTCTGGAAAAAATGCAAGGCATCGGGTACAGCCCGGCGCAGGTCGCCGAGCTGCTGACCCGTCGGACAAAGGAGGAACCGAACCATGAGTGATATCCTGACCTGTGAGGGCTTATCCAAGCACTACGGCGCAAAAATCGCGCTGGACAACGTTGACTTGCACATCGGGCTGGGAAAGATCGTCGGCCTGCTGGGGCCGAACGGCAGCGGCAAGACCACCCTCATCAAGCTGGCGAACGGCTTGTTGCAGCCCACCAGCGGCAGCATCAAGATCGCTGGCATGACGCCGGGCGCAGAGTCGAAAGCCATCGTCTCCTACCTGCCGGACGCCGACTGGCTCCCCGACTGGATGCGTGTGGAGCAGCTGGTGGAGATGTTCACCGACTTCTACAAAGATTTTGACCCGGCACGGGCGAACGAGATGCTGCAAAAGCTGAATCTGCCGCCCAAAGCGGCTTTAAAGACCCTCTCGAAGGGCAATAAGGAGAAAGTTCAGCTTATCCTCGCCATGAGCCGGAACGCCCGGCTCTACCTGCTGGATGAGCCGATCGGCGGAGTAGACCCGGCGGCACGGGATTACATCCTGCACACGATCTTGTCCAATTACAGCAAGGATGCGACCGTCCTCATTTCCACCCACCTCATCGAGGATATTGAGCCGGTGCTGGACGAGGCCGTCTTCCTGAAAGAGGGAAGAGTCTTCGCCCACCGCAATGTGGACGACATCCGTGAGAACGAGGGAATGAGCGTAGACGCGTATTTCCGGGAGGTATTCAAATGCTGAAAAATTTGCTGAAATATGAGTTCAAGGCTACCAGCCGCACCTACGGCGGTCTGTATCTGGCATGGGTGCTGGTGGCACTTCTGCTGGGCATCTCGATGCGTCAGGTCGTCTGGAATCAGGACGTGGGCGGCTGGCAGCTCTGGTATACCCTGATGTTCGTCTATGCTGCCATCACGATTGCGGTCGGCGTGGTCTGCATTATGACCATCATCCAGCGTTTCACGAAAAACCTGCTGGGGCGTGAGGGCTATCTGATGCACACCCTGCCGGTAAACGAGTATCAGCTCGTCGGTTCCAAGCTCATCTCCAGTCTTGTCTGGGTCGTGTGCAGTGCCATCGTCGGCCTGCTGTCCACCCTCATGCTGGTGGTGGGGCTCTGCGCGTTCCATTCCACGACGGAAGGTCTTGTGAGCGGCACCGACCGCTTCGGCAATTACGTCACCTATACATGGGGTCAGTTCCTGAGCATCGTCGGGGATGAACTCGCCAGTCTGGGCGGAAAGTTCTGGATAACAGCGGCATGGGACGTCTTTGTCGGTCTGGCAGCGGTCGCTGTCCTCATCCTCTGCGTCTATGCGGCCTGCATGGTCGGCCACCTGTTCAAAAAGCACACCACCGTTGCAAGCATCGTGGCGTTCTTCCTGCTCCAGACCGTGCAGGGCAAACTGGGCGGTACGGCAGGCTTTGGCAGCCTGATTCGTATCACCGTCAACTCGGCGGATGTCTGGTCGGCATCCCCGGCAACCTCGGTGAGCTATCCGTGGGTCAGCCTTGTCATCATGGCCGCCTTCGGCGTGGTCTATTTCTTTGCCGCAAGCTGGCTGATGAAGAACAAGCTGGATTTGGAGTGATATAGCCTTAGTGCCCCGGCCTGCGCTGATTTTGGCCGCCACCAAGGACCAGAACACCATCGCAGCCTTCGCCAACAGCGGCGGCATCCGCACCAGCTTCTACCGTGCAGACGGCGAGGACACCCGTGACTCCACCGACCCCGACGCAAAGGTCGATACCACCGTCCGACTGAAGGTCGATACCGGCGAGGCAGCCGCTTACGCAAAGCCCATAAACCGCTTTATGCGTGACGTCAAGGTCGTCTATTTTGATGTTCTGTCTCAGATGGGTCTGACCAAGAAGTAATTATTAAAATTTCTCGCAAAACCGCATAAAATAAGCCCCTCGGTAGTCACAATACCGAGGGGCTTCGCCTTTTGGGCAATACCGGTGAACGGAATCCTAAAACTCGGAACGATAAAGTTCCTGTACCTTTATTATATGCCGCCGTGCGGAAAAGTCAAGGCCTCTATCTTTTTTCACAAAATCATGCTACAATAAATTGTATCTGTAAAAAAGGAGTACCTGCGATGAAAAAGCTGACCCAAATGTACAAAAAATATATGTTCCACCCCATTTTATACAAGACCGTCACCCGGACGTCCATCGTGGCGGTGCTGATGCTGTTATGGGACCGCTATGTCAGCGACGGGTACTTCACCATGTGGGAGGCTCCCGGTCTGGTGCTGGGCGTTGCTTTACTGGCGTGGGCGTGGGTGGATTACCTGCGCTTGGACGGCGTGACCATCCATCATCTGCTGGAAGAGTTCAAGGGAGTCAAGCCCAAAAAGAAGTTCTATGCCACCAAGTCCATCGTCGACTATGCCGATGAAAAGATCGTCGCTTTCGAGGAGCTGGAGCCCGAAGAGCGCATCTATTGCAGTATGCTCTCGAGCCTGGTGCTGGGCGTTCCTCTGGTCGTCGTCGGCATCCTCGCCGGGATGCTGTAAGCGGAGGTGGCGCAGATGGAGGAACAAAAGCGGCTGGTCGTCGGCATCCTCGCCCATGTCGACTCGGGCAAGACCACCCTCTCGGAGGCGATGCTCTACCGTTCCGGTGCTATCCGGAAACTGGGTCGGGTCGACCACAAGGACGCCTTTCTCGACACCGACACTCTCGAAAAGGCACGCGGCATCACGATATTTTCCAAGCAAGCTCTTCTGACCGCAGGGGATACGTCCATTACTTTGCTGGACACGCCCGGCCATGTGGACTTTTCCACCGAGACGGAACGCACATTGCAAGTTCTCGATTACGCCGTCCTCGTCATCAGCGGCACCGACGGCGTCCAGAGCCACACCGAGACCCTCTGGCGGCTGCTGCGGCGGTATCACATTCCGACCTTTGTTTTCGTCAATAAGATGGACCTGCCCGGCCTGAGCTGGAAAGAGATTCTGCATCAGCTGAATCACCGTCTCGGCGACGGTTTCGTGGATTTTGGAGCAGAGCAGGCCGACCGTGACGAGGCACTGGCTCTCTGCGATGAGCGTCTGATGGATGCCATGCTGGAAAACGGCGAACTGACTGCGGAGAACATCATCCCGGCCATTGCGCGGCGACATGTCTTCCCCTGCTGGTTCGGCGCAGCGTTGCGTCTGGACGGAGTGGACGAGCTGCTTTCCGGTCTGGACGAGTACACCCGTCCGGCCCCGGCACTGGAAGAGTTCGGCGCAAAAGTCTTCAAAGTCTCGCAGGATGAGCAGGGCGCACGGCTGACATGGCTCCGGGTGACCGGCGGCGAACTGAAAGTAAAAGCCCAGCTTTCCGGTGAGACGGACGGCGAGCCGTGGAGCGAAAAGGCAAACCAGCTCCGGCTCTACTCGGGCGCAAAATATACGCTGACAGAGTCCGTTTTGCCCGGTCAGGTCTGTGCCGTCACCGGCCTGACAAAAGCCCGGCCCGGCGAGGGTCTGGGTGCGGAGCGTGACAGTGACCTGCCGGTTCTCGAACCGGTTTTGAGCTATCAGGTGCTTCTGCCCGAAGGGGCAGATGTCCACGCCGCCCTCGGCAAGCTCCACCGCATTGAGGAGGAAGAACCGCAGCTCCATGTGGTCTGGAACGAGACACTGAGTGAGATCCATGTTCAGCTCATGGGTGAGATCCAGCTGGAAGTGCTGAAAAGCCTTCTCGCCGAACGCTACGGTCTGGACGTCGAGTTCGGCCCTGGCGGTATCTTATATAAGGAGACGATCACCGAGCCGATGGAGGGCGTCGGCCACTACGAACCCCTCCGCCACTATGCCGAAGTCCACCTCAAGCTGGAACCCCTTCCCCGTGGCAGCGGAATGCAGTTTGCCGCCGATTGCCGGGAAGAGCAGCTGGACAAGAACTGGCAGCGGCTGGTGCTGACCCATCTGGAAGAAAAGCAGCATGTCGGCGTCCTCATCGGCGCACCGCTGACCGACATGAAGATCACACTCATCGCAGGCAAAGCCCATCTCAAGCACACCGAGGGCGGCGATTTCCGGCAGGCAACTTACCGGGCCGTCCGTCAGGGTCTGATGATGGCGAAATGCCAGCTGCTCGAGCCGTGGTACGCTTTCCGGCTGGAAGTTCCGGCTGAGAACATCGGACGTGCCATGAGCGATGTCCAGCGGATGGAGGGCAGTTTTGAGCCGCCCGAGACCGAAGCCGATGGACAGACGGCTGTCCTCACCGGAACCTGCCCGGTCGTCACCATGCGGAGCTACCCGATGGAAGTCGTCAGCTACACCCGTGGCCGTGGGCGGCTGAGCCTCACGCTGGACGGTTACCGCCCCTGCCACAACGCCGAAGAGGTCATCGACGCCGTGAGCTACGAGCCGGAACACGACCTCGACAACCCGGCGGATTCGGTCTTCTGCTCCCACGGAGCCGGATTCGTGGTGCCGTGGCAGCAGGTGCGCAACCACATGCACATCGACACCGGATGGGGCAAAACAAAACCCTCGCCCGAAGAAGAAGCTGTGCCCCGTCAGCGGCGGATGGCGGCCTACCGTGCCACCCTCGAAGAGGACGCCGAGCTGATGAAGATCTTCGAGCAGACCTACGGCCCCATCAAGCGTGACCCTCTGGCGGCGTTCCGTCCGGTACAAAAGACTGAGCGTCCGGATTTTAACGCCGAGCAGTGGACGATCGAACCGGAATATCTGCTGGTGGACGGCTACAACATCATCTTCACATGGGATGAGCTGAACGCCCTCGCTAAAGAGAGCCTCGATGCCGCCCGGAAAAAACTGGCGGACATCCTGTGCAACTATCAGGGTTTCAAAAAGTGTATTCTCATCCTTGTGTTCGACGCCTACCGTGTGCCGGGAAGCCCCGGCAGCATCGAACAGTACCACAATATCCACATCGTCTACACCAAAGAGGCGGAGACAGCGGATATGTTTATTGAGCATGTGACCCATGAGATCGGCAAAGGTCGCCGTGTCCGGGTCGCTACCTCCGACGGCATGGAACAGATCATTATTCTGGGTCATGGTGCGCTCCGCGTTTCTGCCCGGATGTTCCATCAGGAGGTGCAGGAGGTCGAAAAAGAAATTCGCCGTTATGTACAGGGCGAAGAGTAAACGGAGGAAAATGCAATGGAAGAAATGACGTTGAAACAAGTCTTTGAGCTGCTTCCCGTCCGTGACCGAAACAGCCACAAAGGGAGCTTTGGCAGCGTGCTGGCCGTCGCCGGAAGTGCGTGGTACCGTGGTGCGGCATCTCTGGCCGTCGAGGGAGCATTGCGCACCGGTGCCGGTATCGTAACGCTGGCAAGCGTGGAACCGGTGCTGTCGGCAGTGGCTTCCCGTCTGCCCGAATGCTGTCTCTGCCCCTGTGAGATGGGGGCGGAGGGCGGCATCGCACCGAACGCATCCAACCTTGACCGCATCTGCCGTCAGAAAGCAACGGTCCTCCTCGTGGGGCCGGGGCTTGGCTCGTCCAGTCAGTCCGCCGCAAGAGGGCAGGAAACAAAACAGCTGGTCGAAACGCTGGTATCAGATTTTTCCGGCAGCGTAGTTCTGGATGCTGACGGCCTGAACGCCGCCGCTCAGCTGCTGGCAGAGCGAAAGCCGCTCCCTCACCCGGATGGAGAACTCATTCTCACGCCCCACCCGGGCGAGATGTCTCGTCTGACCGGCATTCCGGCCAAAGAATTCAACGATTCCACGGAAAACCGTGCAAACATTGCTCTGTATCACGCAAGGATGTGGAACGCCGTTGTCGTCCTGAAAGGCACGGACACCATCATCGCCGCACCGGATGGCCGGGTCCGGGTCAACACCACTGGGAATCCCGGCCTTGCCCGGGGCGGAAGCGGCGATGTCCTTTCCGGCATGACTGCCGCTCTGCTGGCCTGTGGGCTCCCGGCTTTCGATGCTGCCAGCTGTGCCGTCTGCCTGCACGGTGCCGCCGCCGACCTCGCTGTAAAATCTCGCGGTGAGTATGGGATGCTCCCCCATGACCTCTTCCCGGCACTTGGCGAACTTTTTGCGGAGCATCAGCGATAAACAACAAAAACAATAACCCTGCTGACCGGACAGAAGCATCTGAACCGAGACAGCAGGGCCATTTTATTATCTGAGAGGCTTACAGCTCCTTGATCGCCTTCTTGATGCGCTCAGCGGCGAGTTTGGTCTTCTCGGCATCGCCGAAAGCGGTCAGGCGGAAGTAGCCTTCGCCGCACTCACCGAAGCCGACGCCCGGGGTGCCGACGACGCCGCAGGTGTTCAGGAGCCAGTCGAAGAACTCCCAGCTCTTCATGTTGCCGGGGCAGCGCAGCCAGATATACGGGCTGTTCTTGCCGCCGCAGTACCAGACGCCGCACTCATCCAGAGCATCAGCGATGACTTTTGCGTTCCGGCGGTAGTAGTCGAGGTTCTGCTGAATCTCCTTCATGCCGCTCTCGGTAAAGACCGCAGCAGCCGCACGCTGAACGATGTAGGGAACACCGTTGAACTTGGTGGTCTGGCGGCGGAGCCACAGTTTGTTCAGGCTCATGCCCTCACGCTCCAGCTCTTTCGGGACGATGGTGTAACCGCAGCGCGTGCCGGTGAAGCCTGCGATTTTAGAGAAAGAGCAGATCTCGATCGCGCACTCCCGTGCGCCCTCGATCTCAAAGATGCTCCGTGCCAGCGCACCGTCCGAGATGAAGCACTCGTAGGCTGCGTCGTACAGGATGATGGCGTTGTTCTTCTTGGCGTAGGCGACCCACTCCTTCAGCTGCTCACGGGTGTAAGCGGCACCGGTGGGGTTGTTGGGGCTGCAGATGTAGATGATGTCAGCCTTGACGTTCTCATCCGGCATACCCAGGAAGCCGTTTTCCTGGCTGGTGCGGCCATAGATGATCTTGCGGCCGTCGGTCACGTTGTCGTCCACATAGGTGGGGTAGACGGGGTCCGGAACCAGAACGGTGTTGTCTACGTCGAACAGACCCAGCACATTGGCGAGGTCGCTCTTTGCGCCGTCCGAGATGAAAATTTCATCCTCGTCGATCTTGGTGTTCCGGGATGCGTAGTAGCCCTGAATGGCCTGCTTCAGGAAGGGATAGCCCTGCTCGGGACCGTAGCCGTGGAAGCCCTCTTTGGTGCCCATCTCGTCGGCAGCGGCGTGCATGGCGTCGACCACGCACTTTGCCAGCGGCTGAGTCACGTCGCCGATGCCCAGACGGATGATCTCCTTCTCCGGGTGTGCCTCCTGATAAGCAGCGACCTTGTGGGCGATGTCCACGAACAGGTAGCTGGCCTTCAGCTCGTTGTAATGTTTGTTCATCTTCATGGTAACTTTCCCTCACTTTTTATTTTTTCGGTCAGTGGTCTGACCTGAGTGATCAAACTTCTGTGGTTCCCTCACAGACCGTCTCAGCCGGGCCGGTCATGAGGATGTTGTTTCCGGGCAGGAGCCGGATGACCAGCTCACCGCCCCGAAGGGTCACATGGACGTCCTCTCCCCGGGGGCAGATGCCCAGCTCGGTCAGAGCCGCCACCGTTGCGCAGGTGCCGGTGCCGCAGGCGAATGTCTCGCCGCTGCCTCGCTCCCAGACACGCATTTTCAGGTGGGTGGGGTCGGTCACGGCCACGAACTCGGTGTTGACCCGTTCCGGGAAATTGAGATGATGCTCAAAATCCGGGCCGATGTCTTCCAGCCGCAGGCTGTCTACCTCGGGAACGATGGTGACGCAATGGGGATTTCCCACGTTGATGCAGGTCACCTTCCACGTTTTGCCCTTCACATCCAGCGGAACATCCACCAGTGGAGCGTCGCCCATGTTGGCGGCAGGCAGGTCAGCAGGCAGGGTGCTGTAACTTCCCATCTCCACCTGCCAGCAGTTGTTTCCCTGATACCGGACGGTCTTGCAGCCGCTCTCGGTGTCGATGCGCAGGACGGGTTTATCAGCGCATTCCGGCGCATGTTCCCGGAGCCACTGCGCCACACAGCGGATGCCGTTGCCGCACATCTTACCCTCGCTGCCGTCGGCGTTAAAGATGCGCATCCGTCCGTCCGCACCCTCCGTCACCGGTGCGCAGACACAGATGATGCCGTCGGCTCCAATGGAAAAATGCCGTGCCGAAAGCTTTACGGCAAGGTCAGAAATGTTCTCCGGCACGCCGGACGTCCGGCAGTCCAGATAGATATAGTCGTTCGCACAGCCGTGCATTTTGGTAAATGATAACTTCATAGCAGTCAGTCCCCCAAAACTCTTCTCTATTATGATAAGAACCAAACGGGATTCTGTCAAGCGAAAAAGTGCCATTGGGGAATATTTTCCGGTTAAAAATTCTCCGGAAGTCAGCCAGATTGCAAAACAGGGCTTGACAACAGGCAGGGCTTGGGATATAAAGAAAAGGAAGAACTTTGTGCGCGGCGAAACGCTAGAGCGGTGTCCGGGTATGCAGGCTCCCTCGTCGGCAGCGGCACAGGTTTGGAACATACAGCATAAAAAGGAGAGCGCACAATGGATACGTTTGAAAAGATTCGCGCACTGCTGGCGGAACAGCTGGACATTGACCCTGCGAAGATCACGATGGAGAGCGATATCATGAGCGATTTCGAGGCTGACAGTCTGGACATCGTCGATATGGTGATGACCCTTGAGGACGAGTTCGGCATCGAGGTGCCGGATGACGCCATCGAGAATCTGCGCACGGTAGGCGACGTAGTAAACTTTGTGGAGAGCCACCAGAACGGCTGATTTTTAACATCGCAGGAAGCTCCACACAACGGTTTTGCATTCGGCAGGACCGGGGTGGAGCTTTTAATATGGGTTCGTGCGGAACGAAAATGACGAAGATGCGCATGAAACGTTTGGCGCACGGCCTTAGGAGGATAAAATTAAAATGGCAAAAGACAACAAGAAGCTTGTGCAGGCGATCACCAGCCAGGAAGAAAACTTCGCTCAGTGGTATACCGACATCTGCGTCAAGGCAGAGCTGGTCGAGTATTCCAGCGTCAAGGGTTTCATCATCCTGCGCCCGTATGGTCAGGCCATCTGGGAACTCATCCAGAAGGATATGGATGCCCGGTTCAAGGCCACCGGCCACGAGAACGTGGCAATGCCCGTTCTGATCCCCGAGAGCCTGCTGCAGAAGGAAGGCGAGCTGGTCAATGGCTTCGCGCCGGAGGTGGCGTGGGTCACGATGGGCGGCTCGGATAAGCTGGAAGAGCGTCTGGCAGTCCGTCCCACCAGTGAGACCATGTTCTGCGACCACTGGTCCCGTGTGCTGCACAGCTACCGTGAACTGCCCATGAAGTACAACCAGTGGTGCAGTGTCGTCCGCTGGGAGAAGACCACCCGTCCCTTCCTGCGCAGCCGTGAGTTCTGGTGGCAGGAAGGCCACACCATCCACGAGACCGCAGCCGAGGCTGAGGCAGAGACCCAGCAGCAGCTGAACTGCTATGCTTCCGTCTGCGAGGACGATCTGGCTATCCCTGTTGTCAAGGGCCGCAAGACCGATAAGGAGAAGTTTGCAGGCGCAGAAGCTACCTACACCATCGAGGCGATGATGAAGGACGGCAAGGCTCTGCAGAGCGGCACCAGCCATTACTTCGGCGATAAGTTCAGCAAGGCTTATGACGTGACCTTCACCGGCCGTGATAACCAGCTGCATCATCCGTTCCAGACCAGCTGGGGCGCATCCACCCGTTTGGTCGGTGCGATCATCATGACCCACGGCGACGACGACGGCCTGATCCTGCCCCCGGCAGTGGCTCCCATTCAGGTCGTGGTCGTTCCCATCGCTGCCCACAAGCCCGGCGTCTCCGAGAAGGCCGCTGAGTTGGCAGAGAAGATCTCCAAGTATGCCCGTGTCAAGCTGGACGACAGCGACAACGCACCCGGCTGGAAGTTCTCTCAGTGGGAGATGAAGGGCGTGCCTCTGCGCCTTGAGATCGGCCCCAAGGACCTCGAGAAGAACCAGTGCGTTCTGGTCCGCCGTGATACCCGTGAGAAGGTCTTCGTCTCTCTGGACGAGCTGGAGACCGCTATCCCGGCACAGCTGGAGGCCCTGCGCAAAGACCTGTACGAGCGTGCCCTTAAGAACCGTGAGGAGCGCACTTGGTCTGCCACCACCATGGACGAAGTCAAGGCTCTGGCAAAGGCCAACACCGGCTACATCAAGACCATGTGGTGCGGCGACCTCGCCTGCGAGATGAAGATGAAGGAAGAAGCTGGCCTGTCCAGCCGCTGCATGCCCTTCGAGCAGGAGCATCTCAGCGATGTCTGCCCCTGCTGCGGCAAGCCTGCCAAGACTATGGTCTATTGGGGCGTGGCGTACTAAGAAACACTGCGTATCGGTTTGAGATGACCGGAGTCCTCGCTGAAAATCCCATAAAATAAGACCTCCCGGAGATGCTGTTTTGATAAACGACAGCTCTCCGGGAGGTTTGTTGTTTTGGGAACATTATTCTCAGGACAAAAAAGATTGACCGCCAACAGTTGTCCAGACTCATGCGGTCAATCTTTTTGATTGCATAGGGTATGGGAGCTGACCCATTGCAGGACAGCACCTTTTCTATTAATAGAGTCTCCCATGACCTTTGTCAAGGGAGACGAACACCATAAAACGTTACTCCTTCGGGTCGGTCAGGAGTTCCTTGATACTGGGGACCACGCCGCCGAGGTTCTGGAGGTCGGAGGGGATGATGAGCTTGGTAGCCTTGCCGTTGGCGACCTTTGCCAGTGCTTCAAGGCTGCGGAGTGCCAGAACCTTATCGTTCGGCATCGCCTCGTTCAGGAGTCGGATGGCGTCCGCATTGGCCTTCTGGACGGCAAGGATCGCCTGTGCTTCGCCCTCAGCCTCGAGGATGCGCTGCTGTTTGACCGCATCGGCACGGAGGATGGCGGCTTCCTTTTCGCCCTCGGCAGCGGTGATGGCGGCCTGCTTCTCACCGTCGGCCTTCAGGATGACCGCACGCTTCTCACGCTCGGCCTTCATCTGCTTCTCCATCGCTTCCTGAATCTCGCGCGGGGGGATGATGTTCTTGACCTCGACACGGTTGACCTTGATGCCCCATTTGTCCGTTGCTTCGTCCAGAATGGCGGTGATCTTGCCGTTGATGACGTCACGGCTGGTCAGGGTGTGGTCGAGTTCCATCTCGCCGATGATGTTGCGCAGGGTGGTCGCCGACAGGCTCTCGATAGCAGAGATGGGCTGGTTGACACCGTAGGTGTAGAGCTTGGCGTCCATCACCTGAAAGAAGACCACCGTGTCGATCTGCATCGTGACATTATCCCGGGTGATGACCGGCTGGGGAGGGAAGTCTGCGACCTGCTCTTTCAGGCTGACTTTCTTCGCAACACGCTCCACGAACGGAATTTTGACGTGCAGGCCGGCCGTCCATGTGGCGGAATAGCTGCCCAGACGCTCGATGACGTAGACCATCGACTGCGGCACGATGACGATATTGGTGACGACGATGAGCAGGACGACAATGACAAGCGCAAGAATGACGAAAAACGTAACCATGAAAACGCTCCTTTGTCAGTGGGTGGATGTTTCGGTCAGGACAGGCTCTACGATGAGCAGGGTGCTGTGAATTTCGCAGACACGGCAGTTTTCGCCCGGTGCCAGCGTATCGCCCGGCGTGGCGCAGCGCGCGTTCCAGTCCACACCGTCCAGCCGGACACGTCCGGTCGTCTCAGCAGAGACGGGGGTCAGGACAGTGGCTTCCCGGCCAAGGTTCCGGTCGCCGTTGGTGGCAGTATGCCGGACCCGGAGCCGGTTCGCTAATGGCCGGAAGGCCAGCAGGCTGAGGGTACTTACGATGACGAAGACCGCCGCCTGTAGCCGGAACGAGCTGGACAGCAGGCAGCTGAGCAACGCCGCCGCACTGCCGACGGCAAACCAGACGGAGGTCATGTTAAAGGTCATTCCCTCCAGAAACAGGAACCCTACGGCTGCGATGAGCCAGAAGATGGGGTCGATGGACATCAGAACTCCCTCCTTTTCAATGGGTGTACCCTTATTATAAGGCAGGTACCCGGGAGCAGGTCAAGAGTTTTTTGATGAACCGTTGCGCAGGCTACGAAACACCGTACCCTTCCGGAAAAAATCAGGTACCGAAGTAGGAGAAGTGCATGTAATCGTGGTTGCCGCTGGTGGACGGTGTGGTGTAGCCAGCCCATGCGTCGCCGCCCCACGACCAGCCGTGCGCCTCAAAGATGCGGACGACAGAACCATCCTCCGGGATGGAATAAACGCTCTGGCTGGGGTCCCAGAAGGAGCCGACCACGACATTGCCGTAGCGGATCTGATAATTCTCGTTGGCGTTGATGTCAATGGCGCAGCCCGGGTTGTGTTCGCTGGAAGAGGTGTCACCGCGCCAGCTGTAACCGCCCACGCTGTTGATGGGGAACTGCTCGGGGTCGTTGTAAATTTCAGTGAAGATCTGCACGACCTCGTCCGCAAGAGCAGAATTGATCCAGATGGTCGCGGTGGAGGAGACTTTCTTGTCGCCGTTCATCTTCCAGACCGGGAAGGTGACCCGTGTCATGTGAGCAGCGGCCTCATCCTTGGAAGCGTAACCGTAGGCAGCATCCGCACTGCCGAAGACTCTCGACCACTTGGCGTCATTGGAACCGGGCAGGTTGTACCAGAAGCCCTCGTTCTGGAACTCCTCGTAGGTCACCATATTCCAGTAATACCAACGGGAGAACTCGTTGTACAGCTGATAGGATCCGCTCACCGTCTGGATGGTCTGGGCGTTTCCGTCGCCCCAGTCGGCATCCGCAACGAGCCGGTCGCCGTCCATCCGGAGCAGCAGGTTGACGTAATCGCCGGGGGTGGGAACCGACTGGATATTGAAGAACCAGTGGCTGCCGGTGCTGTCCTTGATGTAGATGTAGATGGGCTCCCGGATGACCGAAGCCGCAAGGGTGACTTCCTGCTCACCGCCTGCCGCCATCGTGTAGCCGGTGACGAGCGGATTTGCAGTGTCGTAGGAGTCGCCCCAGTCGGTCGTCGTGGTCTTGGTCGACACGATGGAAGCAGTGATGTCACGTCCAGTCTGATTGTACAGCCGTACCGGAATGGTGCGGACGAAGGGGAGAGAGGGGGTGCCGGGTGTTGACGATTGGCAGCCGGTCAGCAGCAGACAGAACAGAAAAGCGGCGGCGAAGAAAACTTTGAAACGTCCTGTTGTTTTGTTCATGATGTCCTCCTTGGCTTAACCTCTCAGTCTCGCTATCGCTCGCCAGCTCCCCTATCAGGGGAGCCTTTGGCAAAGAGATGAAGCTTAAATCGACTGCCAAGGCCTCTCCTATTAGGAGAGGTGGCTTTGCGAAGCAAAGGCGGAGAGGTTTCTGTTAGATGTAGTCGTAATAACTGTGGTTCGGGTTATGTCCCACCTCCTCAACAACGATGGTAAAGCCCATCGGATTCACTTCGGTATGTTTGCCGCTTGCCAGCGGTTCGACAATGATATGTTCCGTGCGGTTGACGATGATCTCCGCTGTCTCAAAGTCACCCACACGCTGATAGTGCAGGATGCCGCCCTCGGCACGCAGGATGCGCAGCTCGCCGGTGTTGAAGGCCTCACAGCTGTGGCGAAGTGCCGCCAGCTGTGCCAGTACCGGGCGCAGACGCTCCTCGTGGGTATCCCAGCGGTAGAACGCACGGTTGAAGGGGTCACGGTAGCCCTGCATCCCGATCTCGTCGCCATAGTACAGGCAGGGAACACCGGGCAGGGTGTAGATGATGGCATAGGCCATTTTCAACTTGAGCAGGCCTTCCTCGTAGGCGTCGCCGGTCACACAGCGTCCGCTCTGCCACTCCCGGCCGCGGCCATTGGCAGGCTCGTCCGCGATGACGGTCAGAGCGCGCTCGGTGTCGTGGGTAGACAGGAAGTTCAGAGCCGTGTTCAGAGCCGGTGCCGGGTAATGCTCGCAAATCTGCATGATCTCTTCGGATGCCTGCTCTGCGGACTTGCCCTTCACGAAGTCCAGCACGGCGTTCTTGAAGGGGTAGTTCATCACGCTGTCCAGACCTTTTCCCAGCAGGTAGCTGCGGCGGTGGCCGAAGCCGAACTTGGTGGTCGCATCCTCCCAGACCTCGCCCAGCAGGAACTTGTCCGGGCCGACACGCTTGACGGCGGTGCGGATCTTCTCAATGAAGCTGTCGGGCAGCTCGTCGGCAACATCCAGACGGAAACCGGCGGCACCACGGCGGAGCCATGTGTCGATGACACCGCCCTCGCCGGTGATGAAATCAACGTAGGAAGGAGTTTCTTCGTTGACCTCCGGCAGGGTCTCGAAGCCCCACCAGCTGCGGTATCCGCCCTTGAACTGAGGGCCGAACTCGTACCAGCTGCGGTAGGGAGAATTCGTGTCACGGTAAGCACCGCAGTTGTCACCGTACCGGCCTTCCCGGTTGAAGTATTTGCTGTCCGAACCGGTGTGGCTGAATACGCCGTCCAGCACGATGCCGATGCCGTACTTCTTTGCCTCTTTGCAGAGAGTCTCAAAGTCCTCGTTGGTGCCCAGCAGAGGGTCAACGTTGAGGTAGTCGGCGGTGTTGTACCGGTGGTTGGAGTGTGCCTCAAAGATGGGGTTCAGGTAGAGATAGTCGATGCCCATCTCGTGCAGGTAGGGCAGCTTGTACTGGATGCCTTTCAGGTCGCCGCCGAAGTAGTCCTCGTTCAGGTGGCCGCCCGTCTCGTTGGGCTGCCAGAAGGGTTCCGCGTGCTTGTCGGCCTGATACAGCCGGTCAGGGAAGGGCATGGGCTTGTTCTCGACACCCTCGCAGAAGCGGTCGGGGAAAATTTGGTAGAACACTTTGCCCTTGATGTCAGCCGGAGTCTGGAAGCTGGGCTCGTAGACCGTCAGCTGCCAGCTTTGGCCGTCCTGCCAGCTGAGGACGCCGCAGTTGTCGGGGCCTCGCACGATGCGGCGGAAATCGGTGTAGAGGTCGAAGTAATAGAAGTATAAGCCCACGTCGCCGAGGGTCAGCTCGATGGAAAAATGGTTCTGGTTGGGGGTCTGGCCCTCAAAGTTCATTCGGTAATGCACTGGTACGTCGTATTTGCCCTCTTTCTGGATGACAAGATGAGGGTCGACATAGCCCATCGACTCCGGGATGCAGAGGGAGAGCTTGACTGACTCACCGGCACGGATGGCACCGAAAGGCTGCTTGAAGCTGGGGTCGTAACTGTTGAACAGACAAGACACGTTGGGTCGTTCCTTTCTTAAAAAAGGGGCAGTTGCGCAGTCACAACAGCCCCTTCGATGTTAAATATTAAAGATCACTTGTTGCTGCCGGGAACGACGGGTGCATACCAGATATCACGAGCGTAATCCAGAACGGCACGGTCTGCGCTGAAGATGCCGCTGTTTGCGATGTTCTTCAGGCTCATCTGTGCCCACTTCTCACGGTCGGCATACAGACGCTGCAGGTCAGCCTGCGCACGGCGGTAATCCTTGAAGTCTGCCATGACCATGTACGGGTCGCTGGTGCGCAGGTTTTCGGTGACTTCGTGGAAGTTCTCACCGTTCCAGCCGCGCTCCAGGAAGTTCAGAGCGGCATTTGCCACATCGTCG
>ERZ808240.1832-NODE-1832-length-24967-cov-28.631704_pt1 | contig 24967 bp, 13 predicted proteins | sample MGYA00521084_ERZ808240 | MGnify/ENA primary metagenome ERZ808240 (study PRJEB31516, sample SAMN03275571) | gut metagenome | biome: mammalia-associated habitat; material: feces | host: Papio cynocephalus | place: Kenya | collected 2012-08-06 ... | reverse complement strand
GGCGAACACCGCCCTACAGAAAATAATCATCAATTTGCATTAAATAAATCACAGGAGCATTTTTATTATGTCATATACAGATTACCAGAAAGCTCAGAAAATAGGCGAAAAAACCTATAAATCATGTATTTCAGAAGGTGTTTATCCATATCTTCCGGTTCTTGAGGATATGCTCTCAAAGGAAAAATCTGAATCACAGGTATCTCTCGGACTCGTTGAAATTCCTGTAGAACTTATCGCAGGAACATATACTTCAGGACGCACAACCGCTTTTGCCCGTGATTTTATGCCTTTGCTTGAACCTGAAACAGAATTCGGCTCAAAATGGTCACATCTTTATGATTCATTATGCAGTGAGGGTCAGCGTGAACCGGTAAAAGCATATGAATATCTCAACCGTTTCTATATAGTCGAGGGAAACAAACGTGTAAGCGTTCAGAAATATATGGGTTCAGTATCCCTTGAAGGCGTTGTTACAAGAATTATTCCGCAGAAAGACGATACAAAGGAAAATAAAATATATTTTGAATTTCTCGATTTCTATGCAAAAACAAAAATAAATTATCTCCTTATGAGTCATGAAGGGTCTTATGAAAAGCTTTTCAGACTTATACATCCCGAAAATTCAGAACCTCTCAATGAAGATGAACGCCTTGAATTCAAATTCATATACAGTCTTTTCAAAAAGGAATACTATGATAAAGGCGGTCATAAACTCAATGCAAGAATCGGTGATGTACTCCTGACTTATATCGAAATTTTTGGATATGATGATATCAGACATAAAAATTCTGCTGATATAAGAAAAGATATTACTAAAATATGGTCTGAATTCAGAATGCTTGCTGATGACAAACCTTTTTCTCTTATTATGCACCCTACCGAGCAATCCCAGAAAATATCAATTGCAAAGCTTATCCCTGTAGGAGTCCAGCCGCTTAAAATAGCATTTGTATACTATAAAGACCCTCAGATTTCCGGCTGGTCATACTGCCATGAGATAGGCAGGGAACATATATCAAATGTATTCGGTGAAAGAGTCGAAACAAAAGCATTTACCACCTATGACAGCTCGGATATAAGCCTTATTGAAAATATCATAAATGACGGCTATAAGCTTATTTTTACAACTACTCCGGTTCTCAACGCAATAAGCCTTAAATGTGCCGTGCTTCACCCTGATGTAATTATTCTCAACTGTTCTCTCAATACAGCTTTCCGCCATGTCCGCACATACTATCTGCGTATATATGAGGCAAAATTCATTATTGGTGCTATTGCAGGAAGCATGACAGAGGAAAACCGTATCGGATATATCGCTGATTACCCGATATTCGGAATGCCTGCCTCTGTAAATGCATTTGCTCTCGGCGTAAAGCTTGTTAATCCAAGAGCAAAAGTATACCTTGACTGGTCAACAGTCAAAAATCATAATCCTTATGAATATTTTGAAAAAAATGATGTTGACCTTATTTCAAACAAGGATATAAATGCTCCTGTTCAGGAAAGCCGTGAATTCGGACTTTATGGTCTTTACAGCGATACACGCTTCAATATTGCAATGCCGGTCTGGGACTGGGGAAAAATGTATGAGGAACTTGTACGTTCAGTTATAAACGGTGCATGGAAAAATGATGAAAATGCAAACGGTATTCATGGTCTTAATTATTACTGGGGTATGTCCTCGGGTGCTATTGATGTCATATATTCAAAAAAGCTCCCGACAGGTACAAGACAGCTTGTCAATATCCTTAAAAATCAGATAAAATCAGGCGAATTCACTCCGTTTTCAGGAAAAATCTACTCTCAGCACGGCATTCTTATGAATGATACAGATGATATCATGACTCCTGAGGAAATTATAAATATAGACTGGTTTGCTGACAATATAACCGGCTCTATACCTGAAATATCAGAACTTGAGGACGGCTGTCATGAACTCGTTTCCCAGCTCGGAATAAAACCTGAACGTCAAGGAAGTGGAATATGAAAATAATGGTTATAGCCGATATCGAATCAAAAGCTTACTGGGACTTTTACCGTCCCGGAATGCTTGATGATATCGACCTTATTATATCATGCGGTGACCTCTCCCCTCATTATCTTTCATTTCTCGCTACATTTGCCCATGCTCCCGTACTGTATGTAAACGGAAACCATGACGGCGGCGAAAACAAAGATGAACCGGAAGGCTGTTTCTGCATAGAAGACAGCATATACAATCATAACGGAATAAGAATACTCGGACTCGGCGGTTCAATGCGTTACAAACCCGGCCCTAACCAGTATACCCAAAAGGAAATGAATTCCCGTGTACGGAAACTGAAACTCAATCTCTGGTTCAACAAGGGATTTGATATACTGGTAACACACTCCCCTGCATATCATCTCAATGATGACACCGACCTCGCACATACAGGATTTGAAGCTTTCAATACACTGCTGGACAAGTATAATCCAAAATACTTTATTCATGGTCATGTACATATGAATTATGGCAGTAAATTCAAAAGGCTCTCGCTCTATAAAAATACTACTATAATCAATGCATATAAAACTTATATTTTTGAATATGACAAACCTCTCATTTCAGTTGACAAACCAGTCATTTAAATGTTAAAATATATACCATATACTTATCTTGTAAAAGGAGGATTTTTCTCTGATGCCAAATGCATTCAAAGCTTCGGATATCCTTATTCCGAAAAAAAATATCGATGTGAACAAATGGTCTGTCATTGCCTGCGACCAGTATACAAGTGAACCGGATTACTGGAATGATGTGTATAAAACTGTAGGCAGCTCTGAAAGTACACTCAATATGATTCTCCCTGAAATCTATCTTGAAGATGATGATTCAGAGAAGAAAATTGAAAATATCCATAAATATATGAATGAATATATCAGCTCCGGCATATTCAATACTTATGAAAATGCTATGATATACGTTGAGAGAATACAGAGTAACGGCATTTTACGAGCCGGTATTGTCGGCATGATAGACCTTGAAGAATATGATTATACAAAAGGCAGTTCTTCTCAGGTTCGTGCTACTGAAGCTACTGTAATCGAAAGAATACCTCCGAGAATCCGTGTAAGACAGAATGCTCCGCTTGAACTCCCTCATATAATGATACTCATTGATGACGAAAATAAATCAGTTATAGAACCTCTTGAATCCGCAAAAAAGAATTTTACAAAACTCTATGATTTCGACCTTATGAAAAACAGCGGTCATTTAAGCGGATACCTCATTGATGAGATTTATCAGAAACAGATTTATGCGGCTCTTGACAGACTTGCTGACAAAGATGCTTTCAATAAGAAATATTCTCTTGAAAATTCTCCTGTTCTGCTCTATGCAATGGGTGACGGAAATCATTCTCTTGCTACTGCAAAGGAATATTATGAACGGCTGAAAAAAAATAATCCTGAAAAGGATTTTTCAAATCACCCTGCAAGATATGCTCTTGCTGAAATAGTCAATCTCCACAGTGATGCTCTTGAATTTGAAGCTATCCACAGAATAGTTACTGATGTCGATATTCAGAAACTTATCAGTGAAATGTATTCAGAACTTCAGCTTTCAGAAAATAATTCAGGTCAGTCATTTGAATATATTACTGCAAACCAGTCCGGAACTGTTTCAATAGGGAACAGACTCTCAAATCTCACTGTCGGAAGCCTTCAGTCATTCCTTGACGGATATATCAGCAGAAACGGCGGAAAAATTGACTATATCCATGGCAGAGATGTTGTTTTAGAACTCGCCGCAAAACCTGACAGCATAGGCTTCATTCTCCCTGACATGAATAAAAATGAGCTTTTCCCGACCGTTATAAAAGATGGTGCTTTGCCAAGAAAAACTTTTTCCATGGGTCATGCACAGGATAAACGATTCTATATGGAGTGCAGAAAAATAAATGAATAATCTTTTATGGGGAACGTTGCTGCGTTCCCCTTGTCAGTAACGAGAGGAGTATAACTTATAAATGGCTAAAAAGAAAAATAATATCCATTCCCTGCCTGATGCCTATATCGAAGGTGCAGGTGTTGTCGTAAATGAAAAAATTACTGAAACTCTTGAAAAAAATTATATGCCGTATGCAATGAGCGTCATAATTTCAAGAGCATTGCCCGAAATTGATGGCTTTAAACCCTCACACAGAAAACTGCTTTATACTATGTATAAAATGGGACTTCTTACCGGTGCTAAAACCAAATCCGCAAATGTTGTAGGTCAGACTATGCGTCTTAATCCTCACGGTGACGGTGCTATCTATGAAACTATGGTAAGACTTTCAAGAGGAAATGAAACTCTGCTTCACCCTTATGTTGATTCAAAGGGGAATTTCGGAAAAGCTTATTCAAGAGATATGGCTTATGCGGCTTCAAGATATACAGAAGTAAAGCTTGACCCGATATGCAATGAGCTTTTCCGTGATATTGACAAGAATACTGTTGACTTTATCCCCAACTATGACAATACTATGACTGAACCTTCACTGCTCCCTGCAACGTTCCCGTCAGTTCTTGTAAATGCCAATGTTGGAATAGCCGTTTCAATGGCAAGCAGTGTATGCCCTTTCAACCTTAAAGAAGTATGCGATACCTGCATTGAAGTAATCAAAAATCCTCAGCATGATATATTTTCAACTCTCCATGGCCCTGATTTTCCGGGCGGAGGATATATGCTCCATGATGAACAGGAACTCAGAAAAATCTATAAAACAGGCCGTGGAAGTATTAAAATCCGTTCAAAATACAGCTATGACAAGTCTGCCAACTGTCTTGAAATTACACAGATTCCTTACAGCACTACCGTTGAAGCTATAATGGATAAGATTATTGACCTCATAAAACAGAATAAAATAAATGAAATATCATATATAAGAGATGAAACTGACCTCAATGGTCTTAAACTTGCTCTTGATTTAAAACGTGGTACTGACCCTGAAAAACTTATGCAGAAATTATATCGTCTTACTCCCCTTCAGGACAATTATTCATGCAATTTCAATATTCTTATAAACGGTATGCCTAAAGTAATGGGTGTTGATGAAATTCTTTCAGAATGGATTTCATTCAGGGAAAAATGCGTCAGAAGACGTGTTGAATTTGACCTTGAAAAAAAATCTGAAAAACTTCATCTCCTCAGAGGCCTTGAAAAAATCCTTATGGATATTGACAAGGCTATCAGGATAATAAGAGAAACTGATGAGGAAAATGCTGTTGTTCCAAATCTTATGACAGGTTTCGGAATAGATGAAATTCAGGCTGAATATGTCGCTGAAATAAAACTCCGCCATATCAACAAGGAATATATACTTAAACGTATTGCTGAAACTGATGAGCTTCAGAAAGATATTGATGAAATGAAATCTGTTCTTGATGACAATTCAAAAATCAGAAAAATAATCATTAAAGAACTCAGAGATGTTTCCAAAAAGTATGGCAGGGAACGCCAGACAATCATACTCGAAAATTTCGATGAATCATATGATGATACTGAAAATGATATTCCGGATTACCCTGTTAATCTTTTCCTTACAAAAAGCGGTTACTTCAAAAAAATTACTCCTCAGTCACTCCGCATGAGCAGTGAACATAAACTCAAGGAAAATGATACAATAAATACCCATATCGAAACTACAAACCGTGCAGAACTCCTTTTCTTTACTGACAAATATCAGGTGTATAAAAGCAAAGTTTCTGCATTTGATAACTCAAAGGCAAGTATTATGGGCGATTTTATCCCTGCAAAACTCTCATTTGATGAAAATGAATCCATAATATCAATGATATCCACAACCGATTACAAGGGATATATGCTTTTCATATTCAAAAACGGAAAAGCTGCAAAAGTTCCTCTCAGTTCATATCAGACAAAAACCAACCGCCGCAAACTCGCAAATGCATACTGTTCAAAACAGGAGCTTCTTACAATGTTTCTTATAAACGGTGATGAGGATATACTTCTGCGTACAAGCAATAACCGTGCAATACTTTTCAATGCGTCATTGATTTCAGAAAAAGCTGCAAGGGATACTCTCGGCGTTCAGGCAGTTTCGCTCAAAGTCCGTGCCTCTGTTTCTGATGCTTATATTGCTGATGAAAATATGATTGCTGAAGCTGCAAAATTCAGAGTAAATTCAATTCCTGCCGCCGGAATGCTTGCTAAAAATCTTACTGACTATAATCAGCTTACACTTTAACTCAGAAATAAAAAATGCACCTCTTTTTTGAGGTGCATTATTTTTTCAGACAGTATATTTTTTTCTGAACAATTCAAGTGATTTGCAGTATTCAGGAGCTTCTCCCTTATGGATTTCCTGTATATACTCATGTCTGTTTACATTGTCCTTAGGCGATACATCTTTATTGATAACATATACCGCAATATTTGAACAATGGTCTGCAATGCGTTCAAGGTCTGTAAGAGCATCAAGGAATATTACTCCTCCGTCTATAGCACACTGACCTGTTTTAAATCTTTCAATATGACGTGCTTTAAGAGTTTCATCTATTTCATCAATAGTTTCTTCCAGAGGTTCAATGTTTCTTGCAGTACTGAGATTATTATATGCAACTGAATTGAGAGCCATATCAATTATTTCATCAATAGCATTTGTAATTGTTGAAAATTCCTCAAGAGCTTCTTCTGAGAACGATATCTGTTTTGTATTAAGGTTTACAGCTCCCTCCATAATATTTATTGAATAGTCGCCGATTCTCTCAAATTCTGAAAGCAGATGCAAAAGAGTAGTAACAGTTCTGTTTTCTGCTTCAGTTATCTGACATTTGGTGATAGCAACAAGATAAAGATTAAGCTTGTCTTCAAGTCTGTCAATAATATTTTCATATTCCTTGATATGCTCAACAGATTTTGCATCAAAATTATAGAAAAGGTCTTTGCTTGCACGGAAATTATGCTGGGCAAGCTTACCCATATGAACTATAGCATTTACTGACTGCTGGATAGCAATGGAAGGAGATTTTAAAAATCTGTCATCAAGAGCAATTTCCTCAGATGCCTCAGCAAGTTCATCTGTTTCAGCAGAAGGAGTGTTTCTGATAGTCATAATTGCAAGTTTTTCAAGAAGCTTATGGAACGGAATAAAGAATATTGTAACAACAAAATTAAAAAATGTATGGAAGTTTGCAATATCCCCCATATTCATAGGTTTATCCCAGAAGCTTATTCCCACTGTATACTGGATTATATAAATAACTGTAAGGAAAAGTACTGTTCCTACTGTATTGAAATAAAAATGAACCATTGCAGCACGTTTTGCATTTTTATTAGCTCCTATGCTTGATATAAGTGAAGTGGAGCAAGTACCTATATTCTGACCCATTATAATCGGGAATGCTGCTGAAAACGGCAACGCTCCAGTAGTTGAAATTGCCTGAAGTATTCCGACTGATGCAGACGAACTCTGAAGTATTACTGTAACCAATGCACCTGCAAGAATGCCAAGTATCGGGTTTGAAAGAGAAGCAAAGATATTTTTGAATGCTTCAAGTTCTGAAAGAGGACTTACTGCATTTGTAAGGGAAATCATTCCTGTAAATATAAGTCCGAGACCTATGAGAATTTCACCGATTATTTTAAAATTATCTTTTTTTGCAATCATATAGAACATTATGCCTATTATAGCAAATGCCGGAGCGAGAGTATCCGTTGAAAGCAGACTCAATGCACCGTTTACGCTTGCATCACTTTCAAGGTCGCCAAGTCGGAGAATCTGACCGGTAACGGTAGTACCGATATTTGCACCCATTATAACGCCTACAGCTGAAGAAAGCTTCATAACTCCTGCATTTACAAGTCCTACCACAATTACAGTTGTAGCACCGGAACTTTGTATAATAGCAGTTACGGCAGCACCAAGCAGAACGCTTTTAAAGATATTGTTTGTAAGCTTTTCAAGAATTTTTTCCATGTGACCGCTTGAAAGCTTTTCAAGTCCGTTGCCCAGAATGCTCATTCCATAGAGGAACATGGCGACTCCGCCGAACATTGAGATGAAGATGATTACAAAATCCATCGTTTTCATAAAATTCTCCTTAACATTCTTATTAAATTTTACATATGCTTTACACGCACAAGATAATTATATCATTTAAATAATGATAATACAATGAATGTTAAAAAATTAACGCTAATTCAGCGAATTACAATAATTATGTAAAATCGAGGTTAAATTTTCATTATATTTGACTTTTTTATATTACAGTGCTGAATTGATGCTGATTCGATGACTATTTTTCGCAGGTTTACAATCAACAAAACGGGCGACCAATGGTCGCCACTACTATCGAATTGACATTATTTACCGAAAAATTCATCATTTTCAATTATTTTGTCGCATATTCTGCGGCAGCAGTTCTTATCCTGAAATGCAAAAAATTCATTTGAACGCTTTTTATATTCCGGTTTAAGCTTACAGCCATTTTTCATATATTCAATGATAAGCTCAACTGTATCCTCTGCATTATATGCAACTTCCCCGAAACCGTCCCTTTCATAATCAAAATATCCCTCACTGTATGAATGACCTGCAAAAAATTCCTCCCTGTCAAACTGACTGTAAATAACAGGTTTTTCAAGATATGCAAAATCAAATGCAACTGATGAATAGTCAGTAACCATAAGGTCACTTTCTGCAAATACCTCACGGCAGCTTTTATTCAGGTCAAAGAATATGACATCTGGATTTTTTGTGAAAAGGTCTATTTTCGGCAATACCATCGTATGCGGCATAAAACATATTGTATAGCCGTATCTGCGGGCATTTTCAAGCAGTTTTTCATTGTTTACAAGTTCATTGTAGAATCTGAAATATGAACTCTGTTCAAAATCATCATTTATAACCCACATAGGAGTATGAAGCTCCTCGTCCATAACTCTGCTCATAAGAGTTTTACGCCATGTAGGCATTATTGTTATATAACGCTTTTCATTATGGTGAAGCAAATCATATCTTGGCATTCCTGTAAGCCATATTTCCTTTTCAGTATAATAATACGGATATTCAAGGAATGAATCATATTCAGGCTTACAGCTTGCAATAAGCCCGTATATATCCTTATTGAAACGGTTAAGCCAGCTTGTCTGGTCATCTTTTGTTATTCCATGCTGGAGGCATATGTATTTAGGCTGATGATACAAATCCCTGAAATATTTCCTGCTGTCGCCGAACGGATTTTCAACCCATTCATTTCCCTGAGATGAAAGTATATAGTCAGCAAGCAGATGCAGCATAAGATGTTTCCTTGAACATGATGCAATGATATTTCCAAGAGGTTCAAGTCTTTTATAGTCATCGCAGTTTTTATCTATAACAAAATAAACATCAACATTTTCAGGTGCATTTTCACACAGATATCTGAACATAGCTTCGCCGTTGTCGTCTGCACGGTCAACCCGGTCTGACAAAAGCCATATCTGATGTTTTTTTCTTGATTTAAGATAATAATACCAGTGACGCATACGGACTGCCATTCTGCATTCTGCCGGTATATACGGTATCTTATCTGTTTCAGTTTCCTGTTCTTCTGATTCATAATCATTTTCAGGAGTTTCAATATATAAAGTACCCTTTTCAAGCATTTCATTTTCAAGCATTTCTTCTCTTTCAGAAAGCTGTTCCATGCTGCATTTTTCGGCAATTATCCTGTATTTATCAGCATATACGATATATCCGTCACAATAGTAATATGCATTTGCAAAATCTCTTGAAATCGGTGAAAATCTTGCAAAATTGAGTCCTGATTTCAGAACTCCGTTTCCGCAGATTGTATTGTATATTTTTATTTCTGCCGGTTCATCTGAACTTGTCAAATCGTATTCAAGTCTGAATGATGAACCCTGCATATATTTTCTTCCAAGAGAATAATGTTCAACTGTTCTTTCTGATTTTATTGAATTTACTTTATTTCCGTTGATTTTAAAATATATATCAGTCTTATCATCTGTAAGAGATACAGGAAGCGAACATACTCCCTCAAGGCTTAAAATATTCTTCTTTATCTTTATAAAATTGATATTTGCCGGAAATACAGCTGCGGAAAACATTACTGTATTATAATAATGAAGCAGTATATTTTCAAAACGGTTATCCTTCATAGGCGGTATGCCATGCTTTATATAAAGCACAAATGTTTTATGCGGCTGACGGATAACTTTCTGTTCAAGTATTATCCTGTCATCAATATATGAAAGTACTTCTTTAAGAACATCAAAAAATCTGTCCTTTTCCTCATCAGTAAAAAGCTCCTGCGGAAAATCATTTTCCTTTATACGCCACTGTATCTCATACATAACCGTATACTGAACATAATAAGGGATATATCCGCATTCAGCCATTGTTTCATTTAAAAGTCCAAGACAGCATTTTTCAAGAAATTCAGTATAATACTGTTTTGATATATTGAATATCTGTCTTTGTGAATTTTTTGATATCCTGATTCTTTTTCTGTACTGAGTATCCGTAACTACTCCGAGATTGTTTCTTCTGCGGATAAGCCTTATAAGAAACGGTATATCAGAAAATACACTGTTATCCTCAAACTGAAGCTTCTTTACAAGGAATGTTTTTGCAAATACTGATACAAGACTTGTCTGTATCTTGTCATAATCCTGAACAAGATGAATTATCCTGTCTTTTTTGCCGAATTTATATGACAATGAACCCTTTGCTTCCTTTGCCTCAAATGTATATATAGGAATTGCAGCAATATCAACATTTCCGGCATTAACTTTAAAAAATTCAGCGACTTTTTCCAGTGCATCTTCTGCAAGCATATCATCTGCATCAAGAAAACCTGTATATTTTCCGCATGAAATTTTAATACCTGCATTTCTTGCTTTTGCACTGCCTTTGTTATCCTGATGAATAACCGTTACATTGTCGGGATAACGCTTTTCAAATTCATCACATAAAGCTCCGGTATTATCCTCTGAACCGTCATCTATCAGAATCCACTGAACATTTTCCTCAAAGCCGATAGTCTGATTTTCCATGCTTTCAGACAGTTCATTAAAATAATCTGCTGTATTGTACAATGGTGTTATTATTGAAAATTCCGGTTTAAAATTCTGTTTCAAAATTCAATCCTCCCTATTTTTTAGGATAATTTATATTTTCTGAAAGTACTGCCGGCGAAGCGTTGCAGTTTCTTACAACTTTCCTTACCTTTTCCACCATATCGGCAAGCTTTACAGTAACTTCATGCTTTTCAGCATTACCTTCAAGTATTCTTTCTATTCTTCCGCAGGCATCATCATAGTATTCTTTTTCCATATGATAGCGTCTTGATACTGAAAGAGTACTGCTGTCTGCAAAATAATACTGTATACTGTCCACACAGTAGCAATCTGTCTGTTCTGCAAAATAATTCTGCCATTTAAAAAGAAATTTCTTTGCACTCAGTATATTTTCACGGGTTCTGTCAAGATATCTTGCAAGCATACCGTTTTCATCAAGGTAATATGATTTTATATCACCATAAATAAGGATTATACGGTCACCGTATATGCGTTTTGCAAATGATATAAACAAGTCCATATCATTTTTAATTTTCTCCTCGTCCTGTTCCCATGAATAACAGACAAGGTAATCCTCCGGCTTTGCTTCAAGGAATGTTTTCATTCTTCTCATAGAAACAGGAGCTCTCATACAGGCTTCATCTTCCTTATACTTTACGCAGTCACCTGTCAGGGATATAAGGTCAACTATCAGCCATTCTGAATGATTTGCCTCAAGTTCGCTGTGAATATTTCTTCTGAGAGAATGAGCGAGCTGTTCAACAAACGGGTCATCGGTACTTTGCAGCACTTCTTCAAGATACTGTTCCTGATGAGCGATAGGTTCTTCAAAGTCAAAAAGCGGACTGCTTCCTATATATCTTCTGTTTATCTTGACAGATGTGCCGAGTTTATCAAGTATTTCAGAACCGAATGCACTTCCCCAGAAATCAGCCTCTGTAAAATCTTCTGACTGTTTAAGTATAAGATATCTTGCTGCTTCATAATAATTGTGTTCCTTTTTTGGTTCAGAAACTGTATTCTGTTTTGCAAGACTGAATTTTTTTACTGTGCTGATATTTTTATTCATCTCATATTTTTCATATCCGAGTCTGCATATCTCATTATAGTTTTCAAACATAAAAAGACGCATAAGGTCAAAATATTCCTGAAGATTTTTCATTGTAACTGAATTGGTGTCAAAATTATCAAATTTGCTGAAATATATTCTTACATCATCGAGGATATCATTTCTTATATTAAGCTTATCAGTAAAAATTCTCTCATATGGAAGCATTTTATTAAGATAATTCTTTTTCTCAACTGCTTTTATAAGCAAAAGAGCTGTTCTCAAATCTATCGGCAGTTTTTCCCTTTCAAGCAGTTCATCAATGGATTTCGGTTCATCTCTGCGTATTTCAGCAAATTTTTCGGCATATCTGAGTATAAGCCTTCTGTTGAGCTTGAGTATAAGGTTATCAGTAAAACTTTTAGGATTTATAAACAAATTTTCCTCATGAAAGAAAAGTATGCTGTCATAGAATTTCCCGAATCTCTGATATTTTCTTATAAGAGGATAACCATAGATGACTTTTGAAGCTGGTTTTTTATTTATGATATATCTTATACTGCGTTTAACGGCATTTTTGCATTCTTCCTCATAGTTTGCGGCAAAAAGACCTTTTTTAGCATCAAATCCTCCGTAATAATATCTTACACAGCCTATAACATACGGATTAAGTGCCTTTATAAAATAATTTTCAAGCAGCTTCACCATATCATTTATTTTTTCACGTCTGTTTCCGCTTACATTCCACGGTCTTATCTGGTTTCCGTATACATAATATTCAGGATAACAGGTTCTTACAAGTATTATCCTGTCACTGCTGTAATATTTTTTTATCATATTTATATATGCGTCAAAGTATGGTTTTATCTCATTGAAATCCATATACAGACAGTCGTGATACCTGGCATTTGATTTGTTTATTTTGAAATACTGAGATTTTAAAAATACCGGACTCATTGTATAAAGCTGATTATTTATCTCTATCATTTTTGCATATGCGGTATTGAGCATATCAACCACAAGATAATCGCCCTTGCCGCTTTTTATATTCTTTTCAGCTGATTTGAGTATATCCGTACGCAGAAATTTCTGTGATATCATAAGATAATCAATATTTGTTACCGGTTCTGCCTTTTCATTTCCCACTATAGTAAAAAGTGATGTCCATAAGCTATCCGTATATACGTCATAGCTTTCATGCAGATTCAGACTTGCCAGCATTTCAGAACCATGAAGCCTTAATTTTACTCTCCCCATACATAAACCTCCATATCAGCGGTACAGCGGTCTTGCTGACATGAAATCAGCATATACCCTGCATATATCCTTTGAACTGCCGAATGCTATCTGATGCCCCTTGTGAATCCAGAGAACCTTGTTGCAGAGTCTTTCAATCTGCTGCAATGAATGCGATACAAGAATAGTTCCTGCACCGTCTTTTATTATCTCATTCATTTTCTTTTCACTCTTTTGTCTGAATGAGGCATCACCTACTGCAAATACTTCATCAAGTATAAGTATATCCGGTTTTATAAGGCATGATACCGAAAATGCAAGCCTTGAACGCATACCGCTTGAAAGATGACTGAACTGTCTGGTTTCAAACTCTTTAAGCTCTGAAAATTCAATGATATCAGGATACATTTCATCAATAAACTGTTTTGAATATCCGAGCAGTGAGCCTCTGAGATAGATATTTTCCTTGACACTGAGTCTTCCATCAAAGCCTGTACCGAGGGATATAAGTGATGATATTTCACCGTTTACTTTAATATCCCCCTCTGTAGGGCTTAAAACTCCGGTTACAACTTTAAGCAGAGTTGATTTTCCTGCACCGTTTCCGCCGATTATTCCGAGCATATCTCCTCTTTCAAGATTAAATGATATATCTGTCAGGGCTCTGAATTTACTTTCTATTTTTTCGCCCTTGATTTTTTTGATAAAGGCTTCTTTAAGTCCCATATTCTGAAAATCTCCGGTAAGATAATCAAGAGATATATGATTTGCTTCAACTAACATACTGCCCCTCCATTTTTTTCAAACCGTTTTTTCCACATATCAGCAGAGGTCAGCTCTTTAAGGTTATTTTTATATGACTGTTCTGCTTTATGGTATTTAAATGCGATTTCAGCTGATACTGCAATTGTCCGCATAAGCAATGCAAGAGTTTTAAAAAAGCTTCTTTGAGTTATATATCCTGTATTGCTTTTTGGATTATACTGAATAGTTTTTTTATATCCATAGCATAATTCCGTACGGTACTGACGGATATTCAGCAGCGGTATTTCCTTTTTGCTGACAAACATTCCGTTAAGCGTCAGATATTTCTTAAAACGGCTTATATGACACTGTTCAGCGTTCCCACATACAATATTCTTTTCTTTTTTATATATTTCATCAAGAGAAATCTCACGGGGCATTCCTGAACCAAGAATTTTATGATATTTTTCCTCATCATTGTTTTCAAGAAATTCAGCTCCTTTAAGATAATCCTCATAAGCTTTTATTATAATATCAGCCGTTTTATAACGCTGCATAAATACAAGTCCGCTTATTGTTGACATAAAATTCCTGATAATAGTTTTAAGCGGCAGAGTATCATTTTCAAGTGAATATGTTATAAGGCTGTTTCTTGTTATATAGTATTCAAGCAGAGGCTGATATTTCTTTTCAAAATTTTCATGCCATACGCATATTCCGACAGGCATTATAAAATTCATTTTTCCTCTCAGTGCATATTCCACATCATCAAATTTTATAAAAAGCGGCAGCGGAAAACCATTTTTTCTTATCATGGATACCGGCATACAACAGCACCACCAGCCGCAGTAATCAGGCTTTTCAGCTGACATTGCCCTTAATATATTATTTCTGTCAGACATATCAAGATTCATTTCAATGCCTTCAAGACTGCGGTTTCTGCATAAAGCTCCCGCCTCATACTGAACACACTGACAATCCCTGTCAAACATTCCTCCGCCTGCACATAATTCTGAAAATTCAGGTTTTAAAAGTGACAGAAATGAACTTAATTTTTCAAGTACTCTCCAGTCAATATTGATATCATCATCTGTAAGTATTATGTGAGTATAATCCTCACCGCTTTGAAGTATTTCATATATTCCTCTTGAAAATCCTCCGCTTCCGCCTAAATTGCGGTTATGGAAAAGATGTATATTATCCTTTTCAGGCAAATCATTTTTTTCAAGAGTACAGGCATTGTCTGCTATAAAATATGATACAGAATCAGAATTTCCGAAAATGCGGCTGAAATTCAATGCATTGCGGATAATATATTCTTCACGTTTATATGTGCATACTGCTATGGCTATCCGGATATTTTTGCCTGATACAGATGTTTTATAGAAGCCGCCTTCAAATATGCAGTTATCATCAAGAGCTGTGAGTCTTGCAAACAGTATTGCGGCTGATTTTTCTGTATTTACAGTATCATTGAAAATTCCGGATTCTCCGTCTGAAAAAATTTCAGTACTTTTTAAAATCTGCTCGCCCTCCTGTGACAGCAATACTGTTTCAGCCCTGAAATGACCTCTTGTTTTCACATTTACAGAAATATCTGTAATATCTGTATATTCAAGATACTGTGAAACAGGCATACTGTTGAAATATGTGTCAAGAGAAAGCATTGCTCCTCTTTTCATAATGATATTATTGTCACCGCATATGCATTTATTATCTGTATGAAAATACAGTTTTTCTGCATCAGCAATTTTACTGTCAGGAAATAATATATCAGATATTTTCAATTCAATCCCCAAATTCCTTTGATACGGCATCTAAAGCACTTGCTATTACCTTGTCCATATCATAATATTTATAGTTTCCGAGTCTTCCTCCGAATATGATATTGCTGTCATTTTCAGAAAGTTTTCTGTATTCCTCATAAAGAGCATTGTTTTTGTCATTATTTACTGGATAATAAGGTTCAGCTCCCTTTGTCCATTCAGATGAATATTCTCTTGAAATTACTGTTTCAGGCTGTTTTCCAAATTCAAAATGCTTATGTTCTATAATTCTTGTAAACGGAACATCTTTTTCAGTATAATTCACAACTGCATTTCCCTGATAGTTGTCTGTTTCAAGGATTTCTGTTTCAAAATGTACTGAACGGTATTCAAGAACTCCAAGCTTATAATTATAAAATTCATCTATCTGACCTGTAAACACTGTTTTTTCAGCTATATCCGGATTGGATTCTATAAATTCAAAGTAATCAGTACTGAGTTTTACATCTGCTCCCTCAAGCATTTTGTCAGTTATTACATTATAGCCGCCTATCGGTATTCCCTGATATCTGTCATTGAAATAATTATTGTCATATGTAAATCTCAAAGGAAGTCTTTTTATAATGAAATGCGGCAGTTCACGGCAGCTTCTTCCCCATTGTTTTTCGGTATAGCCTTTTATAAGCTTTTCATATACATCTGTTCCGACAAGTGAAAGAGCCTGTTCCTCAAGGTTTTTCGGTTCTTTTATATCAAGCTTTTCAATCTGTTCCTTTATGATTTTTTTAGCTTCTGCCGGAGTTTTTATATTCCACATTCTGCTGAATGTATTCATATTGAAAGGAAGATTGTAAAGTTCATCTTTATAGACTGCAACAGGTGAATTTATATAATTGTTGAACTCTGCAAATCCGCATACATAATCCCATATTTTTTTATCGCTTGTATGAAATATATGTGCTCCGTATTTATGAACATTTATATCCCTGATTTTTTCACAGTATATATTTCCGCCTGTATGGTTTCTTTTATCTATGACAAGACATTTTTTGCCTCTTTTACCGGCTTCATATGCAAATACACAGCCGAATAATCCTGCACCAACTATAAGATAATCATATTTCATTTATATATAACTCCTTTTTTCAATTTTTATGTAGGGGCTTCCTTAACACAAATTCGATGAATTATTTCTGTAGGGGCGACCATTGGTCGCCCACTTAAAATTCCAGTAAACTGCAACGGGCGACCATTGGTCGCCCCTACAAATAACAACCACCGAATTTACGTTTACTTACTGATATCATTTTGAAGATTGCAAAAAGCCTGTCAAATTCCCAGATATTTTTCCCAGAATGACATAGTACAAAGTTCATGACTGTTTTTTTCAAAATCATTTATTGTACTCTCATATTTTTCATCGCATAATCTGAAAATATACTTCATTTTTTTAATGCATCTGTATGCTGATTCAAAACTTTTTTCTGTTATAAATCCGGTATTTCCTGCACTGTCATAATTGCATACTGTTTTTGCACCGAATACGCTTATATGAGTGACCGGTGAAAGCGGAACTGTAACTGTTTTCCTTGTACATGGCAGAATATGACCGTTAATTGTCAGTTTTCTGACTGTTCTGTACAATAATGAGGTATTTTCATTTCTGCATGAATTTTCAGCAAGCTGTTTCATATCCGGCTTTACCGCCAGATTTTCAGAACTTACAAGCTTATATCCCATATTCATTATATCCTGATGAAGTCTGAAACCATCTGTATTCTTAAAAAATTCAGTTCCCTTAAAAAAATCCTCTGCTGCTTTAAGAATCAGTTCAGCATTTCTATAGCGGTAAACCAGTATTTCACCCATAACTTTTCTTTTTATATAAGCCTTGAATTCAGAAGGTTTTAAGCTTATATGATACACCGCATTGTTTATCAGTTCATTTCTTATTATATAATAGTACAGAAATGATGAATACTTGTTTTCAAATGTTTCATGCCACACGCATATACCGTTCATCAGCATAAGCTTTTCAGTATTGCGAAGACCATATTCAACATCATCGCCTCTTATAAAATACGGCATAGGCAAATTGTTTTCATTTATTACTGATATCGGAAAGCCGCAGTACCACCACGCCTGATACTCCGGATTATCATTTATTTCATTTCTTATGCAGTTTTCAGCATCTCGCAAATCATAGCCATATTTAAGTGATATGATATCTCCCCTGTTCCATAAAGCTCCTGATTCAGTCTGTTCAAAGCGTCTGTCAAGTCTTATCATGCTTCCGCCTGCAAATGCGTTTCTGTAATTTTCATTTGCAAGCGAAAAAAGTATAAAAGTCCTGTAAAGAGCTTCCGGAGAAATCACTATATCATCGTCCATAAGCAGAATATGCGTCAGTTTTTTTTCAGCTTTAACTCTGTAAGCTTCAATCATTCCTCTTGTAAATCCGCCTGAACCGCCTGTATTTCTGTTGCTGAAAAGATGTATATTTCTGTCTGATATATCTGTTTCAAGAGTCTGACCATTATCAGCAATAAAAATTTCAAGTCTTTTATAAAGCGGTGAATCAGGATTTTTTAAAAATGCTTTGTTGATAATGCTGATATTTCTTTTAAGAAATTCCTCTCGCTTATATGTGCATATAACAGCGGCAATCTTTACATATTCAGGCTCTGCATATGAATAATATTCTCCGCCGTACAGAAAAGAATCCTCAAAAGCATATATTTCAAATGATATTATTCCTCTGCCGCTGCATTCAGATGAAAAATTCATCTGATTTTCACTGCTGAACAAATGCTCGCCAGTTTTGTTTTTTATGATATTTCCGTCTGAGATATAGTTTTCATATATGCTGATTTTTAAATTTCCTGATATTCTGATATCAAGAAAAAATCTGTTCAAAGATGTATATTCACGCCATTTGTCAATACTTAATCCATTGAAATATGTATCAGAGCAGACCGATTTGTTTTTTTCAACTGATATTCTGTTATTCAGAAGCAATGCATCTCCATGAAAATACATTTCCTTTTCCGCACATATTTCATTATCGGGAAAAAGAATATTCTGAAGTATAATTTTTTTATTCATAAATATACACCATTTCACAGTATTTGAATCCATGCCGCTGACATGGATATGTATATGACAAGTATATCATATTATTTGATTAACGTCAATTAAAAAACAAGACCTGTCATAATAAGACAAGTCATTGTTTTTTCAATTTCAGCTGATTTTATTTCTTTCCCTTTAAAATCTCTCTTAATTTTCTTGGGATAAATGTAACAAACAGACCTGCACGGTATGAGAATGACCCTCTTATCGAATCAAGATAGAACTGATACTGTTCAAGTTCATTTCTTGCTTTTTTAAGCTCCTCCGAACGATGTTTAAGCATTGCCTTTGTACGCTGGAGTTCTGCATCATTTGATTTAGGAGCTACTGCCGGAAGCGTCATTGATTTGTTTTCATTTGCAGTTTCAGTATTTTTATCATCGGATTTCTGTGCCTTTGCAGGTTCTGCATTTCTGATTTTTTCAATCAGTGCATTGAGTATCTCATATGCATATCCGTCATTTACATCAGGGATTACTGTTCTTATCAGTTCAATATCTATCGCTTCACAGGCTTTTGAAAGCAGAAGCATAAGCTCTGAATGTCCGTCACAGATTACATCTGTTATTATCTGAGAATATTCCTCTGAAAGACGCTTTACTGTTCTGATATGAAGCTTTGCATATCTGTTTTCAGATGAAATTCTAAGGTTGTCAGTAATGCCCATAAGCAGACCTGATACCTTTTCAGAATCCCATTTTATCATCTGATGGCCGTCACGGAAACGGTATACAACCTTATCCACAGCATAGAACTGTCCGGCTGTATTCATTGCCTTTACAAAAAACGGCGGGTCCTGAAAACGTCTGTATGGCGGAAATACAAGGTTATTATCTTCAATCATTGAACGCCTGTAAAGGAATCTGTGGAATCCATAGTCAAACTGATAATCAGAATACTTTATCCAGCCCTGTTTTTTAAATGTATAGCCTTCATAATCTCCTGAAAATTCAAATGTCAATGCTCCGAAATGACTTATGCTGAAACTTCCTCCGCATATATCCGCATTATTTTCCTTTGCGAGTCTGTAAAGAGTTTCAAGCACATCATTGTCAGGATACCAGTCATCAGGGTCAGCAAATGCTATATATTCGCCTCTTGCACATTTCATGCCGTTGTTTCTTGCCGCACTTACCCCTGAGTTTTCCTGATTTATAATAACTATTCTGCTGTCCTTTTTATGATAATCTATAAGTATCGGGAGAGAATCATCTATTGAGCCGTCATTGACGCATATTATTTCGATATCCTCAAGAGTCTGATTTGTTATGCTGTCAAGACATTCAACAAGAAATTCATCTTTGTTGTATATCGGAATTATAACTGATATCTTAGGATTTTCAATGCGTTTTTCCTCATGATAATGCTTTTCAAGATAATCGCACTGTTCACTGATAATTTTACTCTCAAGTCTTTTCTGAAGCTCCTGAGCTGATTTTCTGAGTTCTTCATTTTCAAAAGTGAGCTTCTGATTTTCAGAACATTTGTCAGCATAAAGACCTTTCCATTTTTCAAGCTGGCATACCGCCTCCGGTGACATCATATTAAGGCGTTCAAGCTCCTTTACCTTTTTGTCTGCATTGACAAACTTTTCAAATATACAGACGTGCATAGGAGTATTCATAAGTTTCTGATATGCCTTGTATCTGTCCTTGAAATAGAAATACGGTTCTGAATGATTTGTTATTCCAAGCTCTGCAAAGCCGCCGTTTACAAGCTTGTCATATATTATCTCATATTTATTGACATCACGGACTGAATCAAGATTGTATATACAGCCGCTGAGCGACCAGTTTACAAAGCTGCATTCAACATCTTTATATACATTTATTCTGATAAGCTCCTTTTTGAGTGCAAGAAATGCATTATAGAAATCAAGAGGAGATTTATCATTTGTTGCCTGACAATTTGTAGTCATTCCTATTCTGTAATGTGCCAGTATCCCTTTGTATGTGCAGATGCATTTTGCCTTTACAAGTGCTGTACAGGTGAAAAACAGGTCATTTGTACGCCATATTTCCTGAAATCTTATATTGTTTTCCTTTATAAAGCTGCTTCTGAAAAGCTTATTCCATGCCCAGTTCTGAAATGCTGAAAAAATATGATTAGGCATACTCTTATATGAAAATGCTACCTTGTCAGGAAGATATGCTTCTCTGAATGCATAATCAGCCGGCTGAAACTCCTCTTTTACATCATGGTATGTATCAACCTTGTAAACACATATATCAGCTTTATGCTTTTCGCACTGACCGACTGCATTTTTAAGCAGATTCGGTTCAAAGAAATCATCTGAATCAAGAAATGAAAGATATTTTCCCTTTGCTATGTCAAGACCTTTGTTTCTTGCAGCTCCTGCACCTGAATTTTCCTGTCTGAGAATAATAAATCTGTCATCTTTTGCGGCATATTCTTCAAGAATTTTAAGTGAACCGTCCGTTGAACCATCATCAACGCATATTATCTCAATATTTGTGACAGTCTGTCTGAAAATGCTGTCAAGGCACTGTCTTAAATATTTTTCTACGTTATATACCGGAAGTATTACTGAAACAACCGGCGTATCGCTTTCATGGTCAACAGAATTGATGTTTCCAAGAACATAGCCTTTATTCTTTTCCTTTTCATAGAATGCTTCAGGGTCATTCATTATCATGCTGACATTTTCCCATTCGCCGTCATTGAATACAGTTCTGTCAAGCTCGCCGTTGCGGTCTGCTTCAAGATATTCATTTCTGAAATGTTCAAGAAACATTTTTTTATGTTCTTCGGCAATTCTGTTGTATGTGAAAAGATAATTATGATATTTTTTAAGCCAGTATGTTGTTATAAGCTTCTGCCGAAGCTGCGGATTTTCATCAAGAAATTTCCCTATTGATTCATATTCACGGCTTACCGCAAACACCTTTCCCTTGTCATGTATTGAGGAATTAGGATTGTCACGGCGGTTCATATAGTATGGTACATTTACAAACATTGCCCTGTCGGCAAGTGCAAATGTTCTGAACCAGAAGCCATTATCCTGAAACGATGCTCCGGGAGTTTCATTATGCCATATATTCTTTTCTTCAAGGAATGATTTTTTATATATTCCGCTCCATGTATTCATTACAAAACGGAATGTTGCTGTATCATCTCTCGGAGTGAGAACTCTGTTGTAATAATCCTTTTTGCCGTATGTCAGTTCATTGTAGAAAAGCTCATACTTGCCGTCCTCATTATAAAAACGGTAGAAATCAGCCTTTACAAAATCAAGGTCATTTTCAACGGCTTTCCTGTAAAGGCTCTCATACATATCAACAAGAACATAGTCATCAGCTTCAACTATGCCGATATATTCGCCTCTTGCAGCCTTTATGCCTACATTCATTGTATTGCCGTAGCCTGAATTAGGCTTGTCTATAACAACTATTCTGCTGTCATTCTTCTCATATTCACGCATTATTGAAAGTGATTCATCTGTTGAACCATCATTCACAACTATTATTTCAATATCCCTGAGAGTCTGATGAACAAGACTGTCAAGGCATTCCCTGAGATAATGAGCATTATTATAATCAGGAACTACAACCGATACTTTAATAAATCTCTCTTCCATTTTCAAACCTCTTTATATATCAAGATATTTCAACGCTTCCTGGTCTCTGCATTCAGAAAAATCATCAAAGCTTCCGTCACGCAGAACATCCTTTGCCCACATTACATTTCGGCGTACCACTGATGCCGGACTTCCTGCAATTATAACATTTGAAGGAAATGCGGAAGATGTTACTGCATTTGCTCCGCATATACTTCCTGAACCGATGCTTGCTCCTCCGAGCAGATTTACTCCCTTTCCTACCCATACATGATTTCCTATGAATATATTCTTTGCCTTGTTTATTCTTTTCCTTGTCAGAGCGTCAAATATAGGGTGCATATCCGACTGGAAAAGAGTTATTCCAAATGAAAACATACATGAATTGCTTATTGTAACATCTCCGTCAGCAATATCTATTCTTATATTGACAAAGCTGTTGTTATTGCCGATATGGACTGAACCATTGCTTCCGTTTGCGTTTATTTTAAGAGCAGTCATAACGCTGCAGCTGCCGATATCTATTATATTGTCATATCCTGCAAAAACTATCTCTATTTTATCAGATGTATGCGGAACTATTGACACCTGATTGCCTTTAAGGTCGGTATATCTGAGCATTTTAAGAGATTTGAGCATTCCCGTACTTACTTTTCCCTCGGTATAGAAACTGAGCAAATCCCTTCTTACTCCAAGAGAATCAAGTGTTTCAGAGGCTTCTGCTATTTTATCCGCTTCATCAGAACATATTATCGCTGAAGGATTTTTAAGCATTCTTACTGATTCAGCCTTTCTGAGCACAGGCAGCCCGCAGAGAGTATCCCCTGAATAGCTTTCATCTGCATAGACATATTCAATGCCGTATTCCTTCATTATTTCAGCCTTTGATTTTACATCATTGTTTCCGCCCCAGAGTATCGGTGTAATACCGCTTTTAACGGCTGTTTTCTCCTCATCTGAATACTTTCCGGTATCAATGACTGCACAGTGATTCCAGTTTTTCTTATACATTCTGACTATTCTTTCAGTATCCGATGAATAGCACAAAAGACTGTCACAGCGTATTGCAAGCATTACATCAAGTATTGATTCAACGCCTTTCAGATATCCGTCATATTCACGGTCTGATTCAATGATTTCAGGTCTTGTCATGCCTGAATAACGCATTCTTTCAGTAAAAAGCACCTTATCCTTTAAGATATTGCTGAATACTGACCATATTGTTTCATCTTCCGTCACAAGATAAACATATTCATAATCCCATTCATTCATCATGACTTTTGCAAGACCTGCAAGTTTTTCCGGTTCAGGAACTACAACAGCGTTTTCCTCCGGCTTCATTGCGTTTGTGCCTCTGCATACCATTGCAAGAACTTTGCCTTTGCCGCTGAAAAGTCTTTTAGCTGCATCATCTGTCATAATCTGCATATCTGTATTCAGTCTGATTATATCCTTCCATCTGCCGCTTTTCATAAAATCCTGTTCTGCTGCTCTGAAATCAGGATTTTCAAAAAGATAATCGCTGTGGAAAATAACATTTTTACTCTCGCAGACCTCCTTCATTGAAATATTTTCAGAAAGAGGTCTGAAATAATTCTCCCATGCATTTTCATCATCTTTTTTATAGATATTCTTATATCCGTACATATCCGCTACCGGTATATAATTATTCTTTTCAGCCCATGCACAAAGACCTATACATCTTTTGACCATTGAAAACAACGGCATACTGTAAAGCGGTCTTATAACAAAAAATGTCTTGTCCGGATTCTTTTTTCCGAATGAATATGAAAAGCTTTTATATTTTGCATTCTTGTCAATCATAAATCCTGATATCTCATCAGCTGTTAAAATCTTATTTTCTGCAATGCCATACTCATTTACAAGACGCTTATAGATATTATTATAATTTTTTCTGTCACAGATAAGTATTTTATCATATTCAAGTTTTAAAGCATTTTCAGCTGTACAGAAACTGCCTCCTGCGAGCTTTGCTTCTGACCGGAATCTGCTGTCAAAATCTGTACATGATACAATATTGAAATATCCGAACGGAAAACGGACTGAAAAGAATGAACTGAAATCTTCTCCAAGTCCGAATATCAGTAATTTCTGCATAAATTTTCTACTCCTTATCAAATAAGATTTTATTCCTATACCAATTCGACAGATTGTTTTTGCATGGGCTTTTAAGTTTGCCACAAATTCAGCAAACTGCCGTTTGCTCAAACTTTTTTCAAAAAAAGTTTGACAAAAAACTTAAAAAGCATTGAAGGGCAGGGACTTCGTCCCCGCACCCCTGACCAGAGGCTGAAGCCTCTGGACTCCGCCAGCTTTTTGAAAAAAGCTGGGCAAAAACTTTTATACCCGCCCTTACTTACTGATATTATTTTTCAATTGGGCGGATATTT
>ERZ808240.1831-NODE-1831-length-24976-cov-3.323984_pt1 | contig 24976 bp, 21 predicted proteins | sample MGYA00521084_ERZ808240 | MGnify/ENA primary metagenome ERZ808240 (study PRJEB31516, sample SAMN03275571) | gut metagenome | biome: mammalia-associated habitat; material: feces | host: Papio cynocephalus | place: Kenya | collected 2012-08-06 ... | reverse complement strand
GCGCAATAAAATTAAGAATTTCAACAGGTGCTTTTTTCATTATTTTTGCTACTATATAAATACCTGCTAATAATCCTAACAGTCCTCCATAAAAAACAATACCGCCATAAATCAAATAATGCAACAAAACGGATACCGTTATATTTTTTATGGTAGGTATTATTCCAATTACAAATAATACTCGACTACCAATTAATAGCCCTAACAAACCACCTCCAACTATAAATAAAAATTGCCTAAATGTTAGTTCTATCATTTCAAGACGATTATATAAAAATAATACCGCCACGCATAAACCAATAGTAGCCATAATTCCATATGATGGAAATGCCACATATATGTATGGTAAAATAAGAATCACCTCCTTACACTATTGTTCTACTGGCTCAGAACATGACCAACATCCATTTGGAAATTGTCTTGGTAATGCTTTGCTCAAATCTTCGGATTTAACATATTCTTTACTGCCACACGATGCTCCCAAGCAATTATCCTGAGTATACGCCTCCGTTTTTTCATCAGTAATATCCTCAACATAATGCTCGCCAACACAATTCAAGCCTAAACAAGTTGTATTTCTATCAAACTCTCCATGACTCTTCGCATTTTCGCTATCAACACAACCGAATGAGTTATAGTAGCATACCGTTCCAGTAAACTTTTCCTTATCCTTTGTTTTTTCTATATACAAACACTCAACTGGAATACAACGCGTATTACACCCTAGCCCTAAACACCCAGATGGTCCAACACAACTTTTGTATTCTGTTCCAGCTGAAGTAGTTCCAGAAGAATAACATAGCACACGATTTTTCGAATCACCACACCATGTACACTTAATTGTATCCGTCAAACCACAGCCTGCAACAAACAATAAGGGAACACAACACCCCAACACTAAAAAAACACCTCTAAAAAATTTTTTTCTTTTCACTTTCTTTCCTCCATTTCTTTTATTCATTTATTCTTGTAAAGCATTTTGTTCTAAGTATTCCTGCACATCCAAAAGAAGCCCTAATATTTTCTTTGATTCAAAAGCAGCCGCAAATATTAAGCCTTCAACATTGATGCAACTAAGAAATCTTTTTATTTTAATATCAACAAAATACTTCCATGGAATAATGCCTGTCTTTTTTTCATACCTATAATGAAAACCATCTGTACATAAAGCAAATCCTTCTTTACAAGTTTTGCCAGACATAGAGGAATCATAGATAAAATAAGTGTTTACTTTAAAGTCTATATTAAAATATCCCATTGCCTGTGCCATTCGATTATTATCATGACTTATTGGATACCCAAATTCACAATAATCCGATTTGTATTCATTAGCATTACATATATCTTTAAGTACTTTATCCATAATCTTTTCTTCTGAACAATCAGCACCATTAGCATCTTTTTCCCGATTATTAATCTCTTCTGTTATACCATTAATCTGAAATAAAAATTTCCGAAATCCTGTTACAAAATCCTGTGGATTATTCATTCCGTATAAATATAATGGCGTGCTTACTATACCATTTTTTAATCTTAATAGCATAGCCGGCTGCATAAGTGAGTTATGAAAAAAAACATTATCCACCTCTTTAAGCAAATATTTTTGAGATTCATTAACATAACAATATGCAATTTGATAAGCATCTACAACAAAACCATCTACACCAGCTTCTCCATAGCTATACCATAACAATGGTTTTCTTATCTCATATTTTTTTCGTATATCAAACCATTTATCTGGTAATCCATCATGTTCAGATTCAAAATATACTTTTTCACCATATTTTGAAGATGAACCTAAAGCTTTTTCTAATAGTTTCATTGTGTCACTTTCTTTTTTTTCATTTTCATACCATTCTACATCTATCAACGGTTCAAGAATATCAGCAACCATTATTTCATCTTTTAAGGATTCCCAAAGAGGATTATCATATGATTGTGTGCATTCATTTTCGTCTTCTTCTAAAATATTTTCCGAATTGTCATACGCAGTATCTATATCATAATTAATCTTATTACCACAGTATGGACAAAAGTTCATATTCTCTTTATCTACTTTATTTCCGCAGTTTACACAAAACACGTAATTTACCTCCTTAGCCAGCTTAGTCCAGAACAACAAGTCTAACATCCTCAATTGTTAATGTTTGAAGTTCCAAATTAGATACATTATCCAATACCGAAAGCCTATTTGCTTGATTTATAAGTGCCTTCTCAAAAAAATTTCTCACATCTCTTGCATTTGCAAAATTATCTGTCTTTTGTTTACATCGTTTATCAAAATAATGTAAAACATATGTAAGGCATTCCTGATCTGGATTAATATTTAATTCTCTACATTTTAACTCAAATATTTCCAGCAATTGATTCGGCGTATAATCGTCAAAAAAGATTTTCTTATTGAATCTTGATATTAAACCCGGATTACTTTTCAAAAATTTTTCCATAGGTTCAGGATATCCTGCCACAATAACAATTAAATCCTCACGAAAATCCTCCATTCCCTTTAACAACGTATCAATTGCCTCTTTTCCAAAATCATTTTCCGAATCACTTGCTAATGAATAAGCTTCATCAATGAACAATATTCCTCCTTTAGCTTTTTCAACAATTTCTCTAACCTGAATTGCAGTTTGTCCAATATAACCAGCTACTAGTTTAGAACGATCGACTTCAATTAAATGCCCTTTACTTAATATTCCTAACCGACAATATATTTTTGAAAGTAAACGTGCTACCGTAGTTTTTCCTGTTCCTGGATTTCCATAAAAAACTAAGTGTAATGACATTGGCAACTCTTTCATGCCATTTTCTTTTCTTTTTCGTTGTATTTGTAACAAATTAATCATCGACGTAACATCTTCTTTAACTCTGTCTAATCCAATAAGTGAATTTAGTTTTTCCAATAATACCTCTAATGGTTCTTCGTCACTACTTTCACGACTGTCTTCTATATCATTATCATTTATGGAAACTTCTTTTCTGATAGATTCAAAATTATTGGCAATATATGTGCAAACTGTATGTTCATACATTTTCTTTCTCTTTTCTACCATGCCAGAATCATCCTTAATATATTCCATAAATTTTTCACCTAAATGGCTAAAAAATATTGCCATCTTTGCTGCCAATAAAGATTCTAATTTCCCTTGAGTTTTACACATTTGCAAATCCCATTTCACAAGTTCACTGAACAACTCAGGAACATATTCGCCAAAATCTTCTGCATATTTATCTGTAATAATCAATTGCTGCATCGTATATGTTTTAAATTCATAGGGCGAAAATATATTAATATATTTCACCTTTTCACTCGTTGCCATTCCGTCAGAAGCAGCTAAATATAACAAATAATTAGTTACTTCTGTTATAAATAAATAACTTAATGTTTCTTTTGTTTCCACATCATAATATTGCAAAATTACATTATCTGCTCCTTCTAATATAGTCCGTTCTCTTTCGAACTCCTCTAGTAATTCATCCATAACCAAATCTCCTCTTTTTAATTCCATAAAACAATTAGTTTCTTGATATTCTCTTTAATCTCACAATGCATTTTTCTTAACTCGGACATTATCCTTAAATTACGAGTTTTATTATCACAAAATGCTGGTACATCCATCATTATTCTCAATATTATTCCTTTTTCAGATTTATGAATTACATATGTACAATCTGATGATAATTCATTACATTGAGAAATAGCTAAATATAATTCTTTTGTCAAATAATTTATATAGCCATAAAAACCAACTATTTGCACTTTATCAATATGATTTTCATTAAACACAATATCGTAAACAATATTTTGTTCTGTATCATCATCCATTGGCAAATTCAATTGAATTGCTTGTTTTTCTTCTATAATCATCACATCATTTTGCTGTGACTGCCTAATATAATCAGAAAAACTAATAAATCTTGTATCCATATCTATCTCCTTATTTTTTTATATATTCCCATAAATCTTTTCTGGCTAATGACGCTTTTGTAACTGCATACATAAAATTTCTTAATATCCACTCATTTTTTTCATCATCTAGCATCTGTGTTGTTGCTGACGTAGTTAATACTAAATCATGATTTTCGTCAAGATAAATTTTCGTTCCTGATATATCATTAAAATCATTTAATTTATCCAAACTTTCTAAAGTAGTCTCTTTCAATTTTCCAATTCCACTAACCTTTATGTATACTCTATCCTTGCCATCATCCCTATTATATATTAGACAAACAAAATCATATTGGTGATCATCAACATAACTTAATGATAGTTCTATTAATTGTTTTTCTAAATCACACCTCTCAACTTTTATTTTGTCATACGCTTGTATATATTGTTTTAATGAAGAAAATTCCGTACTATTTAAACTCATTTTCTATAATTCCTTTCCAATCAAAATATCATGTCATTAATTCTAATTAATTCATGTTGAAATATCATTGGAAAAATACAAGATTTTTTTCCTTTTTAACTCCACACCCACGCAAAAAAAGCCCCCTTCCGGGTGCTCTCCATCTACCTTCAAATCCATTTATTCAATTCATATGAGCAGCACGATAAGCCGAGTTCTGTCGTTGAGTGACCATCTATCTGGACCTGCTGTTGCCAACAGGCTCTAGCGACCTACCCGAAAGCACGACGGGCCGCCGTATTGCTTCCTGTTCGGTCTTGCTTCGGATGGGGTTTACATATGCCCTCCCTGTTACCAGAGAGGCGGTGAGCTCTTACCTCGCCATTCCAACCTTACCACGGGCAAAGCCGTGGCGGTATATTTCTGTTGCACTAGCCTGGGAGTCACCTCCACCGGACGTTATCCGGCATCCTGCCCTGCGAAGCTCGGACTTTCCTCACCCATTCCCTTTCGTCTGAATGGGCGCGGTCACTTGTGCTGCTCATAATGAAATCACCCTAATAATATACCACCACCGATAAATTCGCGCAAGATGGAATTCAGTGGAACATCATGTGGGTCAATTGGTAAGAAATAATCCAAAAACTTAAGCAGACGCTGTGCCTCCGCATATTCCGGACAATCCTTAGTCACCTGGAACAGTAACGGGTCTGCATAAAGTTTCATGGCAGCCAGTTCATAAATCAGTGCCGAGTTAAACATCGCATCTGCCTCTTCCTGATAAGGGAAAATGTTCTGGCTCTCGCCGCGGCGGACGGAATCCCACATAGAAATCGTTTTCTGGGCTGTATTGCCACGGGTTCTTGCATCTCTGATAATTCGACGCAAAAGTCTTCCTTCCGTTGTTGGAATCCGATTGTGATGATCAATATTTAATGTCGTCAGTGCACTAATATAAATCTTATATTTATCCTTCTTCGGGATGGAATAAGTCAGTTTGTCATTTAAGCCATGGATTCCCTCAATGACAAGGATATCCTCACTGCCAAGCTGCATAATCGGTTTATCGTATTCTCTCATACCGCTGATAAAATTATACGTTGGCAGCTGCACCGGCTTACCGGCTAAAAGATTCGTCAAATCTTCATTAAACTGCTTGGTATCAATGGCACCAAGGCACTCATAGTCGTATTTTCCGTTAGCATCTCTTGGTGTGTCTTCTCGGTTTACAAAATAATCGTCCAAACCAATCGGATGAGGTTTCAGACCAAGGGTGCGAAGCTGCGTCGACAAACGATAAGAAAATGTTGTTTTACCGGATGACGAAGGTCCTGCAATTGTCACGATACGGCAGCCACGCTCCGCAATCTGCACCGCAATATCACCAATCCGTTTTTCGTGCAGTGCCTCCTGCGTCAGCATCAACTCCTGAAAACCACCATTTACAATGATTTCATTTAACTCGCCAACTGTAGAAACCTGCATTTTTTCATTCCACTCATTTGCCATCTGCATCGTGCGGTACTGTTTTATGCTTGGTTTAAATTCAGGCATTGTGACAGGGGCTTCCTTTTTCGGAACCACAAAGACAAAACCATCTTCAAAAAGTTCCAGACGAAAATGAGTCAAAATACCCGTGCTGTATGGCATGGCACCATAATAATAATCTGTAAAATCACCTAAATGATATACCGTCATACGTGAATTTCTGCGGTATTTCAACAGTTTGCTCTTGTCTGCCATATGCATTTTATCAAACATTCGTCTGGCATCTCTGGTACGCATCACAACTTTTTCAAAACGGATATCTTTTTTTATATCCTCACGCATCCGCTTTTCCAAACGGTCAAGCAGTTCCTTTGTCGGCTTTTCTTTTGAGTTTAAATGGCATTAATAACCACTGTCTAAACAAAAATCAATCGTTATCCGGTCCTCTTCCTTAAATGCCTTTTCTTCCTGAATTGCCTTCAGCAAAAGCATTGACATACCACGTATGTAAGCACGCTTGCCATCGCTGTCTTTTGTTGTGCAAAAAGAAACCGTCGTTCCATCAATTACTTCATGGTATAATTCCTGAATCACACCATCTACTTTTGCGACAATAATCGGAAACTCATATTCTTTTTCCACCTGCTTGCTAATATCAAACAGCGTAGTTCCTTCTTCGCACGTTATAGTTTTATCTCTCCATGTAATTTCCATGACTATTCCTCCCTTCCGTTAGGAAAACAAATTAGAATTTGTTTAAAATCCAATTAAGCCCCGCAATCTCTTCCGTTAATTCTTCCACACGGGCAAAGACACCGGATGTCTTTTGCATTTTTAATGTTTCCTGCAATTTCATTTTTTTATCCCGTTCATCCAGTAAATAATTACGATAAGCGTCATCACTCGCTTCCGGCAAAAGTCGTCCGTATTCATACTCAGCCGGCTCATAAGGAGTTTTTTCTTCTCCTCTTCTTGCACGCATCACAAGATACGGTTTACCGGCGTCCATACAAAACTTTTCCTTTTCAATGAAAAAGCCTATCTTATGAATCATTTTTCTGACTTCGCATAAGTCGGACTGCGCCTGAATTACAAGTGTGGAAACCTCCTGCATAACTTCCGGCGACTGCTCAAGAATCCGGCAGACTAACATACCGCCCATACCGGCAATTAAAACGGTGTCGACTTCGCCTCGCTTTAACGCCTGCATGCCATCACTCAAACGGCAGTCAATGCAATCACTAAGACCTGCCTTTTCAATATTTTTTCTTGCATGGGCAAGTGGTCCCTCATTGATATCCATGGCAATAACTTTTTTACATGCTTTTTTCAAAGCAAGATAAAGCGAAACATAACCATGGTCACAGCCAACATCCGCCACTTTTGCTCCATCAGGCACAAGCGAAGCGTTCATTGCCATGCGGGCAGACAATTCTATTGTATGCTGCATTAGTCCAAATAATCCTTTAATTTACGGCTGCGGCTCGGATGACGGAGTTTACGAAGCGCCTTCGCCTCAATCTGGCGGATACGCTCTCTTGTTACGTCAAATTCCTTGCCGACTTCTTCGAGTGTACGGGCACGTCCATCCTCTAAGCCAAAACGGAGACACAGAACTTTCTGCTCTCTCTCAGTCAGCGTTCCAAGAACTTCCACAAGCTGCTCTTTCAAAAGAGTAAAGGCTGCTGCTTCTGCCGGTACCGGTACATTATCATCCTGAATAAAGTCACCCAGATGACTGTCTTCCTCTTCACCAATTGGTGTCTCAAGCGAAACCGGCTCCTGTGAAATCTTCTGAATCTCGCGCACACGTTCAACCGGAAGTCCCATCTTTTCTGCAATTTCTTCCGGATACGGCTCACGTCCTAATTCCTGTAAAAGCTGGCGCTGAACACGAATTAATTTATTAATTGTCTCTACCATATGAACCGGAATACGAATCGTTCTTGCCTGGTCGGCAATCGCTCTTGTAATCGCCTGACGAATCCACCAGGTAGCATAGGTACTGAATTTGTAACCTTTGCGGTAATCAAATTTTTCAACCGCTTTAATCAGACCTAAGTTTCCTTCCTGAATCAAATCCAAAAACAGCATACCACGTCCGACATAACGCTTAGCGATGCTGACAACCAGACGCAGGTTTGCCTCCGCCAGACGTTTTTTTGCCTCCATATCACCGGCTTCCATTTTCATTGCCAGTTCTTTTTCCTCCTCGGCGGTCAAAAGCGGCACTTTACCGATTTCTTTCAGATACATACGAACCGGATCCTCAATGCTGACACCATCCGGAACTGCCATTTCGATATTTTCCAGTTCTTCTTCTGTCGGCTCATCTTCAACATCCAGAATAATATCATCCTCGGTATCACTTTCCGGCACCATCGCAACAATTCCTTTGTTTTCCAAATACTCGAAAACTTTCTCGGTCTTGTCGTCATCAAGTTCCATTCCCTGGTCTGCGAATACCTTCTCAATTTCACTGAGTTCGAGCACATTTTCTTTTTTCTTGCCCATCTCTACTAATTCATTCATGATCGTAAGCATTTTCTGCTGTTCGTCTACATTTGTATTTTCCTTATCCATCTTTTCCTCCATTTCTGTTGTCAAACAACGGCTCTATTAAAATGAAATCTGTAATGTCTGTAACTTCCTTTTCTCTTCCATAAGAGTCTGTAGTTCTTTCATATCCGTCACATGCCTGCTCCGGTATTCCAGACTGTACTTTTTGATACTGTGTACAACTTCATTCAGTGCTTTCTGCTGTTCGGTATCTTTACTGATTTCTTTTAATTCTTTATTAAAAATTCCGGCTACTAAGGACTGCTCCTCTTTGCTTTGGAATTTGCTGATAATCATGGCCGGCTCTACTTTGCCGGTATTTTCATACTGCTCATAAATCATCTGCGCCACTTCGTGATACGGCTCATCCACAAAATCTTCGGCGGATAAAATTCCTTTTGTCTTTTCAAACAAAACCGGGTCATTACTAAGCCATGTGAGAAATACGCCCTGACTTTTCGCAATGCCGTCTTCCTTTTGTCTTGCCGTCTTCGTCAGACGTTCCTGCCGCCTCTTCTCATAATCAATACCAACCATTCTGGCACTGTGATAGGCAACCAGTTTTTTGAAATCCTCGGTTCTTACGCTATATTCTCTGCAAAATGCCTCCATGTAATTCGTCCGCTCGATTTCATTATCAAAGGTTAAACATTTTTTCGCCACTTCATTCATAAATGACGTTTTGGATTCCGGATCATTCATGTCATATTCTTTCATCAGGTTGTCCACCTCATAAAAGAAACTCGATTTTGCCTGTTCAATCCTCTCCTTAAACGCCTCCGGCGAAAGCCCTTTCATAAATTCGTCCGGGTCCTTATACGGACGCATATTGATTACCTTGACACGAATACCCGCTTCCTTCAGCATCGGAATCGCACGCATCGCCGCTTTCACACCGGCGCCGTCACTGTCGTAACACAGATATACCAAATCTGTATACCGTTTTAGTAAACTGCAGTGCTGACTCGTAAATGCCGTACCAAGGCTTGCCACCGCATTTGTAAATCCTGCCTGATGAAGTGCAATCACATCCATATAGCCCTCACAGATAATCATGCCCTCACTCTGCTTGCCGTGCACAAAATTCAAACCATACAGATTCCGGCTTTTATCAAAAACCATTGTCTCCGGCGAATTTAGGTACTTTGGTTTCGCATCACCCATCACACGGCCGCCAAAAGCAATCACGCGGTTGTTCCTATCTAAAATAGGAAACATCACACGGTTCCAGAACTTATCATACACGCCTCGCTTTTCATCATAAGTGAAAAGTCCGGTCTCTTTGAGCACCGAATCCGGATAGCCTTTGGATTTTACATACTGGTAAAGAGGACTTCCCCCTTTTCCCGCAAATCCAAGTCCGAACCGCACAATAGTCTCCGGCTTTAACTCGCGTTTTGTCAGATATTCATAACCAATCTTTCCCTGCTCACTTTTTAAGCAGGCAAAATAATAATTGGCTGCTAACTTATTGACTTCCAGTATCGAACCCCGTAAATCCCGGCTTTTTCTGTCGTTCCCCGAATTCCCTTTTTCCGGAAGTTCCACCCCCGCCTGCTCGGCAAGCCGCTCTAAAGCTTCCACAAACGTAAGGTTTTCATATTCCATCAAAAAGGTAAATACATTACCACCGGCACCGCACCCAAAACAGTAATACATCTGCTTTGACGGGCTCACGGAAAAGGATGCTGTCTTTTCATTGTGAAACGGACAAAGACCAACATAATTGCTGCCGGTCCGTTTCAGATTTACATAGGAAGAAATAATATCGACAACATCACTTCTTTGTCTCACTTCTTCCACAAAATCTTCTTCGTAATACATTCCATCACTCCGTTACTTTTCTTCCCTACAGCACAGACCATGTGCGAGGAATTGTCAAACTCTGGTATGTGGCTACCGCATACCGGTCGGTCATTCCTGCGATAAAATCACAGACCACACGCTCAACGGATGCCTGCCCGGATTTTAACATCTTACCATATTCCTCCGGAAGTTTTTCCACATGGTCAATATAGTATTTATATAACTGGCCAATCATATACTCCGCTTTGCCTTCTTCCGCTTTTGCAACGGAATTGACATACACATTTTCAAACATAAAAGCACGGAGACCGGTCAGCGCTTCCCGCATTGTATCCGACTGAATAATATCATTTTTATCCATGCTGTTACGAATCAAATCGTGTATCAGCGTATTGAGACGCTCTCTAAGAGTATTTCCCAAAATCTCGGTATATTCACGGGGAATATCCTCTTCTTTAATAACCTTTCCTCGGATTGCATCGTCAATATCTGAGTTGACATACGCAATCTTATCACAGAGTCTCACAATTTTTCCTTCCAATGTCGATGGATTTCCTGAAGTCGAATGATTTAAAATACCATCTCTTACTTCAACCGTAAGATTTAATCCCTCGCCATCCTTTTCAAGACGCTCCACCACGCGGACACTCTGCTCCTGATGGCGAAATCCCTCGGAATATATTTCATTCAGAATCCGCTCACCGGCATGTCCAAACGGTGTGTGTCCCAAATCATGTCCAAGTGCGATTGCTTCCGTCAAATCTTCATTCAGACGAAGTGCTTTTGCAACCGTTCTCGCATTCTGCGACACTTCCAAAGTATGCGTCATTCGTGTGCGGTAATGGTCTCCTTCCGGTGCAAGAAATACCTGCGTTTTCCCCTTTAACCGCCGAAACGATTTGGAATGAAGAATCCGGTCACGGTCTCTTTGATAAACCGGACGCAGGTCACACTGCTCTTCGTATGTATCGCGCCCCTTAGACTCATCACTAAATGCCGCATAAGGACTTAGTATGTCATTTTCTCTTTTTTCTAAATTTTCACGTATTGTCATATCCACTCTTTCCTGCCTTTCGGGATTAAGCAAAAAACAACTACATTAGAAGAATTACAACATAAGGATTTTATTTCCTTTTTTTCTTAAAAAGTTTTTGCAGATTTCTAAAAAATAGTGTATGCTAAAAGATAGATTTCGATTACATAAGGAGGTGCATCATGGCAAGAGGAGCAGGAAAAAACGGTTGGGCACTCTTTTTACTGATTTTAGCAGGTGTTGTTCTTGGCAGCTTTATCAGCCAGCTGACAAGCGGAGTTGCCGGCCTGTCGTGGCTGAATTTTGGAAAAAGTTTCGGATTAGCAAAACCACTTACCTTAAACTTAGGTGTATTGGTTCTGACTTTCGGACTGACAATCAAATTCACCATTGGCAGTATCATTGGAATTATTGTTGCCGCTATTATTTATCACTTTATCTAGGATTTTATCATTCCCGCTTTTTCAGATTGATAAAAGGTACCATCTTTGCGTATCAAAATAATCTGAATCTGCGGGTGTTTTTTTTGAAAAGCAATTGCCTTTTCTTCTCCCATAACAGAAAGTGCGGTCGCATACGCATCCGCCATCGCCCCATTTTCCGCAATTACAGTAACGGACGCCAGATTATTGTCTGCCGGCATACCGGTTCTTTTATCCATGATATGATGATACAGTTTTCCGTCTTTTTTGAAATTTCTCTGATAAATTCCGCTGGTAATAACCGCCTTATCCTTTACTTTTACTGTACCATAAATACTGCTTCCATCCGACGGGTCCGTAATTCCTACCGTATATTCCGTATCATCCGGCTTCATGCCGATTGTCTGCACATTTCCACCTAAGGAAAGAATGCAGGAAGTAACTTTTTTCTCTTTGCAAAGGTCAATAATTTTCTGGGACAGATAACCTTTTGCCGCCGCTCCCAAATCAATTGCCATGCCGGATGGAATCCGCACCTGATAATCCGGAAGAAGTTCTATTTTTTTATAATCAATCTTTTTTATAACAGCATCTCTTTCGTCTTTATCCGGCACATGATATTTCTCTGTCGTAAATCCCCATAACTTCACAAGCGGATAAATTGAAATATCAAATAACCCATCTGTGTCATTTCCATATTGAATACAAGCAGAAAGTAAGTCATACGTTTCTTTTGAAACCGTAACTTTTTTTCCTCCTGCGGCATTAATCTTAGAAATCTCACTGTCTGCTTTGGTAACAGACAAAGTTTTCTCTAACTGCTGAATTTCGGAAACAGCCGCTGTCATCGCCTGTTCTCCGTTTTCTCCGTAAAAAGTCAGATTCATAATCGTGTCCATGGCAAAAATTTCACGCTCTGTCTTCTTTTCCTCAGAAGCCGCACATCCGGGAAGAAGAATGATGACGCACAGAAAAAGAGAAATCCATTGTTTCACTCGCATTGCATGTCCTCCTTTGCCTTTTTTGAAAAACGGCAGCCACAAAAATCCTGCCGGTACAAATCGTATTCTCTGGATAGTTCAATACTTCTTTTATACCCATTTTTCTTCTTAAAATCCGATGGCAGGTAAGGGACACCGTAGTTTTCAGAAAGTTCTTCTCCAATCTGCATTAACAAATCCGCATTTTTGTGAGGACTGATGGAAAGTGTCGTACAAAAATAATCATACGCACCCTCTTTTGCGTATTTTGCGGTTTCTTCTAACCGGAGTCTGAAACACTTTGCACATCTTGGTCCCCGCTCCGGATCATTTTCATGCCCTTTTGCCATTTTTTCAAAAAGCTCCGGTTCATAATCGGCATCGTGCATATGAATTTCTTTTCCAAAAGGCACTGTCTGCAAAAAACGCTTTAGCTCCTCTTTTCTTTTTTGATACTCACTCTCTTCCGAAATATTCGGATTATAAAAAAATACCGTAATCTCAAAAAATTCGTGCAGGTATTCTAATACATAACTGCTGCATGGTGCGCAGCAGCAATGAAGAAATAATCGTTTTTTTTCTGAAAACGATGCCAATAATTCATCCAGTTCCCTCTGATAATTTCTGCGGTTCAAGGTCTCATTCTCCTTCCATCAAAGTTATGACGCCTGCCAAATTTCCCCGTCTGCCACCAGTCGCACGGTGGGAAAACAGCCAGTCTGAATGACAGCAGGTGCATACGCCGCTCACCTCAATCTGTTCTTTCGGGATACCGGCTTCTTCTAATATAATTTCATTTGCCCGCCATAAATCGAGCTGATATTTATGTGCCGGTTTCTCTTCTAAAATCTCCTGCCACTGCTCCTCTTTAAATTCTTTCTGAAAAGCAGCCGCAACATCTTCGCTCACTTCGTAGCAGTCTTTACAAATCGATGGCTCGATTACCGCAAGGATATCTTTTGGATTGGAGCCAAATTCCTCTTCCATGCGGCGCACCGTTTTTTCTCCGATTCGCTTTACGCTTCCCCGCCAGCCGGAGTGGCTTGCCCCAATTGCTTTTTTTACCGGGTCATAGAAAAACAACGGCACACAGTCCGCAAAAAAAGTCATCAAAACTACTTTTTTATCATTCGTAATCAATCCGTCGATGCCAATGATATCCGATTCTCTGACAACACCTTTGCCACAGTCTTTTTCATCAACGCGCAAAATTTTTGTCTCGTGCACCTGATTACTAAGCACCACATTTTCCACCGGATAACCGACGGCTTTTGCAAATCTTCTATGGTTTTCAAGTACGGCTTTTTCATCATCGCCTCTTGTAAAACTTAAATTCATAGTCGCACAGTCTCCTACACTGACGCCGCCTAATTTCGTAGAAAATCCGTGTTTGATTCCCGCCTTTTCAAAAAGAGGAAACGTTAAATACATCACACCATCTTTTTCATTTTTTATCATTTTTTCGCACATATTTTCCTCCTGTCTGGTATACTTATAAGTGAAATTTGCAATCCTAATTTCATACATGGAAAGGAGATTTTTATTATGCCTTGTATTTATGCCCATAATTCCTTTGGCAAAGAAGTACAAAAAATGCTGCCCAAACCACTTAAAAATACCATTCGCCGACACCCTGCCGCTTTCCGTATCGGATTGCAGGGACCGGATTTTTTATTTTTTTATCATCCCATATTAAAATGTAAAACAAACCAATTAGGTTATCACCAGCACAGCCATGCGTTTGATGCCTTTCTGGCTTACGAACTGCCCATCATCCGAAAACTTGGTACAGACTCTGCCGCCTATGCCTATTTGCTCGGCTATATCTGTCATTTTGTGCTAGACAGCGAATGTCATACCTATATCATTCCAAAATCTACAGAAGCCGGAAAAAATCATCTGGTAATGGAAAATGAGTTTGACCGTTTCTTACTGAAAAAAGATGGTTTTAATGCCATCTCTTATCCTATCTGGCACATGATTCCAAACGATAAAGCCACCATCCATGCCATTTACGAAGTGTACCGCCCATTTGCGCTTTCAAAACACAAAATCATGCGGGCTCTTTCGGGCATGCGTTTTTATAAGAAGCTTCTAACCTGTGGCTGCTCATTGAAACGGTTTGTGATTCGTCTGCTTATGAAAATCACATTCCACTACAAACAGCTTGAAGGACATATGATGACACTCTGTGCCAAATCCTACGCAAAAGAGACCAATGCTGCCCTCTTAAAGCACTATAAAAAATCGATTCCTTTAGCCAATGAATTGATTTTGGATTTTCACAAAAGTGTGACGCAGGGGAAACCACTTCACAAACGGTTTCATACGACACTCAAAAGTAACGAGCCGCTTGACTAATCCATCAGTCCTAAATCCCTGCGGTACTGCCTCAGAAATTCATACACAAGCGTTCTCTTTTCATGCCAGAAACGCTTGCCGGGTGCTGTCACAAAATCCATCTGCTTCATATGACGATAGGTATATTTTTCAAAATGCCTGCAAATCTCATTAAACGATGGATTTTCTTCTTTGGACGTAATCCACGAATCGAGCACAATTCCCATTGCCCCGGTATCATCTAACATATCCGCTTCCATCAGAACAACCAGTTCAAGCGGCGTTGTTTTCTCATGCAAAAGCCGTTTATTTGGGTGCTCTAGTATCAGATAACAGATAAAATCAATCTGCTCGGGCGTATACGGACGCCGTTCCAAATAATCCCTGCAAATTGCGGCACTTTCTTTGGCGTGTCCTTCATCTCCCTGCACGGCATATCCTACATCATGGAAAATCGTTGCAATCTTTAAGGATTCCACATCTAAACTGTCATCCTTTAACTCTCTCGTAATGCGGAGCATCCACTGATAAACCCGCAGTGTGTGGGCGTATCGGTCATATTCAATTTTGTTCTTACTCTTATCGCCCTTTCTGCGGTCATAGCTGTAAAGCATTTCTTCCACATACTGGAACATCTTGCGATGCTGTTTCATGATTTGCTCCATTTCCAATGTATTTTTTCTGATTTTTCTTCCAAATCAGTATTATAGCACAGCTTTCCCCATTTGTGCAAAGAAATCAATACCAATGTTTGACAGTTCTGTCTTTGTATGTTACAGTAGGCAATACGATTTGATTTAAGGAGTATAGTATGAAAATTCAGTTATCCGAACATTTTACTTATCATAAATTATTACGTTTTGTCTTTCCTTCCATCGTCATGATGATTTTCACATCCATCTATGGCGTAGTGGATGGTCTTTTTGTGTCCAATTATGCCGGAAAGACAGCGTTTGCAGCAATCAATCTTATTATGCCGTTTATTATGGCTCTCTCCGCTCTCGGTTTCATGGTCGGAACCGGCGGCAGTGCCATTGTGGCAAAAACTTTAGGCGAAGGCAAAGAAAAAGAGGCAAACCGGTATTTTTCCATGCTTATTTATCTGACGATTTTTGGCGGCATCGTTTTAAGTATCCTTGGAATTTTACTTTTAAGACCGGTCAGCATCGCACTTGGTGCCTCCGAAGAACTTTTAGACTATTGTACCCTGTATGGGCGCATTACATTTTTATCGTTAACACCGTTTATGCTGCAAAATGTATTTCAGTGCTTTTTTGTTACGGCAGAAAAGCCAAAACTTGGTTTACTCGTCATTGTTCTTGCCGGTGTTACAAATATGGTACTGGACTATCTGTTTATTGCTGTGTTTGGCATGGGGCTTGTCGGTGCTGCCATTGCGACCGTCTGTGGCGAATGTATCGGCGGCTTTGTACCATTAATTTATTTTGCATCCAAAAATTCAAGTCCATTCCGCTTAGGAAAAACCAAATGGTATCCTTTTATCCTGAAAAAGACTTGTACCAATGGCTCCTCGGAGTTGATGACAAACTTATCCAGTTCTATTGTAAACACACTATTCAATTTCCAGCTTATGCGCTTTGTCGGTGAAAACGGTGTAGCTGCTTACGGAACAATTATGTATGTTAATTTTATTTTTGTTGCGATTTATTTGGGATATTCCATCGGCAGTGCTCCTATTGTCAGTTACCACTATGGCGCACAAAATCATAAAGAATTAAAGAATTTGTTGAATAAAAGTCTGCGTTTTATTGGTGTCTGCGGCGTTCTTCTGTTTATACTCGCCCAGTTGATTGCGACACCTCTTGCCCGCATTTTTGTTGGATATGATGTGGATTTGTTTGAATTAACCAGACATGGCTTTCGAATTTACTGCACAACATTTCTTGTGTGCGGACTTAATATTTACGGCTCCTCATTTTTCACAGCCTTAAATAATGGGCTTTTATCCGCTCTGATTTCTTTTTTGCGAACACTTGTATTCCAAATCAGCGCTGTCCTGATTCTACCCGTTTTCTTTGCGATTGACGGTATCTGGTCATCGGTTCTTTTAGCAGAACTTCTCACCTTAGTCGTTACTGCTATCTGCATCATTAAAATGCGTCCCCGCTATCATTATTTCTAGGGTCTTTCAAAAATTTCTTTCAAAGATTTTATCCACCGCCTGCATCGCATCAACAACGGTCTCATCCATTTTGTAGCAGTGATGAGAACCGTTTCTGCCAATCGTATATAAATTTTTTATGCCATCAACAAAAGAAAGTAATTCTCCCTTCTTTTCATAGCTGCCGGCATACGCCGGATAAGCTTTCGACACATACTCTCTATGATAGCAGATTACTTCTCTGCCCGATTCAATGAATCCAATTTTTTTCAGTTCAGACACCGCGATTTTCGCACATTCATCTTCCGACAAATTCCAGAAATCATCTCCTTCTTTGCAGAAAAATTCGAGTCCCAGCCATAACTCATTTTTCTTTTTCACAAGGTACGGCGACCAGTTATTATAGACTTGGATTCTGGCAAGTTTTATTTTAGGATCCTGCACATAAATCATACACTCCGGAAAGTTTTCCATAGAAACTGCTCCATTTGACAATTCCGGCCACTTAATACACAATCCCATAATGACACAATCGCGATATTTTAATCCATCGGCAATCGTCCGCAAAGACATTGGAACACTTCCCGTCATATTAGCAAACAGTGCATTTAACGGCATCGTTGAAATGACAACATCCGCCTCTTCAAATACTCGTTTTCCATTTGATTTTGTATAGCTGATTTTTTTCAGTACATCCCCTTCTAACACAAGAGAATCCACATGAGCCCCAAGTTCAATCACACCACCTCTATCTTTGATTTGATCTGCCACTTCCTGCCACATCTGTCCGGCACCCAGTTTCGGATAGAGAAAATATTCTGTCTGAATTTGTTTTTCTCCCTGCATTGCCCCCTGTTCACAGGAAAATTTTTCAGGTGATTCTCCCCAGCATTTTTCCATATAATCCTGCAAAAAAACATGGTAAATCGTCTGACCAAATCGATTGATATAAAAATCTTCCAAGGTAAGCTCTTTTCTTTGTTTTATCTGACTTTTTACAAATCCCCCCATACACTTTATCGTTCTTAATCCACCAATCTGCCGGCGGAATTTATGATTAAACCGAATGGGATGACTAATATAATTTCCCTTATAATGTACTTTAGACTTCTGTTTTCTATGAAACATCCGCTTAATATAATTTCCTCCCCCAGAAGGCAAAAACTGATTCCACCAATCCAAAACTTTTTGATTCACCATAAGAAAACGATGTCCTCCCAAGTCCATTCGATAATCTTGGAAGGCTACCGTTTTCGCTAATCCACCAACTTGATTTTTTTCCTCTAATACAAGAACCTGGCAGGAATCCGTCCGATTTAGTATCTCATACGCCGCCGTAAGTCCTGCCGGTCCCGCCCCTATAACGATTACTTTTTTCATATAGTTTATTTTCTTTCTTTATGTGATAATTTTTCATTATTATATCACTATCAGATTAGTATTTCAATGTTTTTTTATTATTCCTACCGAAATTATATAAAATATATAAAGATATTAAAAAGAACGGTATGGGCACTGAAACTACCTGTGCCCACACCCATCATTCCAAACTCAATTTCTCTTTATCTTATAACTTTTTATAAATCGCCTTTTTGCTTACTCCCTTCTTTTTCAGCATTTTCTTATACACCCTGTATTTCTTTGCCGGTACCTTAAAAACAATGTTCTTCGCCGTTTTCTTAAATGCCAAAGTTCCAACTCTTTTTTTAGTCAACTTGGTTGTTTTTATTATTACCTTTTTAAGTTTCCTGCAATTATAAAATGCTTTTTTGCCAATTGAAGTTACATTTTTACCGATTATTACTTTTCGCACCTTCTTGCGGTTTGCAAATGCCTTACTTCCTATGGATACGACCTTGTAGGTTACGCCTTTGTACTTCACAGTTGCCGGTACGCCAACTTTTCCCTTTGCATTCTTCTTTGCCTTATAATACATGACCGTCGGCTTGCTCTTCTTTGCAGAAATGACTTTGTATACTGCACCGTCTGCCGCAACAAAACTTCTTGTCTGCGTAATCTGATTTGCTGCCTGCTTTATCGTCAAAACGCCGCTTTTTCCATCCGCACCATTTCCCTTAAATTTCACGTTGTATTTTTTGCTGTTACAGATACCTGTAATAGCATATTTCCCGGCAGAGGAATTAGCTTTTGCAACGGAGACCAATGTTATGCCGAGGTCTACATTACTATCCCCAGTAACAAGACCTGACCCTTTGGCAAATTGCCATGTGAATTTCGGATTATTTTGCCCATGTATCTTTTCTTTATCGTCTATCAATACTGTAACTGCTTTCTTTGCAATCTCCGGTGTCACCTCACAGGATGCCGTAACATAATGGTCTTCATCTTCTCCGGTTGGGGTAAATATCAGCGTGTAAGTTTTCGTTGCTCCAATCTTTGGCATGCTTTCTTTATCCTCTTTTTTTATAGACCAGATTCCAGAAACTTTAGTCACGCTTCCCCTTGCTGCCACTACCTTTGCACGCGCATCATCCAGTCTCATGTCAGCCAACCTCAGACCATATTCCCCGACAAGCTTCGGTGCTGTCTTGATATACGGAACTGACTTCAAAGTTGTAAAATTGATTGTCGCAATGTTACTTGCATTTCCTGCCTCATCTGTCGCCACCATATACAGAACATAATCGGTATTTGATATAAGACCTTTAATCTCCAATTGTTGAGCATTTTCACCACTTGTTATTTTTCCGGTCACTGTACCGTCTTTTGCCTTCCAGATATCTACTTCTGCATCTGCATCCTTGCTTACATCCGATATCTTATCCGCAAAATCATTAATGGAAGCCGGTGTCGGTTCTCCTGCTTTCTTACAGATATAATAATAGTTGCCCTGTTCTGTGCTCTGAGCCCAAATTTTTGCCGAAGTATCCAAAACTGTAATATACTCTTTTTCTGACAGAATCTTCAAATCCGGTGCCTCATTATCAAATATCACACCATTGGAACAGATATAACTGCTCCGGTTGCCCACTGCATCTTCCGCGTAAACATAGACCAGTTTGCCTGTATTTGCAGCATCGGCAAAAATTGTTGTCAGTTTTTCTGCCTCCCCGTTTCCGGTTACAGGTATTTTCTTAAAAAAGCCTACTCCTGCCCTCTCGTCTAATTCCTCTATTGTAATAAGTTTATCTCCACTACTCACATAGTAACCATACAGTGCCACTCCGCTCTGGCTGTCATTTGCCTTAGCCATTACATCCAGACTGTCTCCCTTATATATACTGGAAATATACTTTTCTAATAACGAATTCCACCAGTGTTTCTTGATGTTGATTCCCGCATTATCACCGTTCCAGTCCGGTGCCGTCTGATCTATCTTTGCCGTTAATGTTTTCTTTGCAATCTTACCATCTGTGTTTTTCAGGTAATAAATAATCTCCTGCTGCTCCGCTTTGGATACTGAATGGTATGTAAAGGTATCACCATATGTGCCATCTGCCTTTTCTGAAATGGTATAGTCCGCCGGTGCTTTTATATAAAACTCCGCAGGACACCATTCTGAATATTCGTTACCGCGTCGATCAATCATCACAGCATCCGGTGCATTTTCTAAATATTGAATAGTAAGAGTCATGATATCCGACTCAGCAGCCGTATAGTTTCCGTTTGCAGAAACCGCCGCCTTCACTTCGTAGACACCCGGTTCTTTCGGAAGACCGGATATAAAATCTCCTGCCTTGCCGCTATCCTTTTTCTCCCGGTAAGAATAGGTAAATGTTCCATCGTAGGTCTCATTATTTTGTAAAGTTACAGACAATGTTGGCAGTTCTTGTTCCTTCACTGCAACTCCGTTATATGTGAATGCAGCCTCCTTTTTCGTCCAGCAAATCACAGGTTCTGCCTTTACTACGGTAACTGTCAGGCTGGAATCAAGGTATACCTTACCATTTTCCAAAACATATCCTTTCACCTTGGAATAGTCCACTTCATCTGTATCTGACGGAGCAAATCTAGCTTCATATTCTTCTGTACCCAAAGAGTTCAACTTGGCAGACGAATCTTTCCATTCCCAGCTGTCCGGTAAGTCTACATCATTCAGACTTTGCCCATAAGCCGCTGTCAGTCCGGTTACCTTCTCTGCCTCTGTGATGTCTGCCCACTTCTTTGTTTTTACGGTTACTTCTGCTGCATTCGAAGCCGCATACTTTCCCTTTCCTGCATATCGTATGTGGATTGTATACTCTGTATCCGGCGTCAGTCCGGTAAATGTTCCGTTATTTTCACTCTTCCATGAGCCACCGGAAATATCCGTCATAAACTCTAAATTTCCATATGTTCCCGTCTCATCGATACCGGAGAGCTCGATGGTGTCTGCGCTCACTTTCATTTTTCCGTTTAAATCCGGTGTAGGTGCTTTATCTCCGTATTCTGCAATTACATTAACAACATTTGCCGGCATGGTAAACGTAAGTGGCGACGTCCTCTGTATCGGAACATCCGCTCCACTAACCGTCCATCCAATCAAGCCCTTTTTCTCATAAGTTTCCGGATCTGCATATATAACTGCCCTGTCCTTATAAGCAAAATAGTAAATTTTATCCGACCATGTTGTTGTTTCTTCCTCCATAACACCATCCAGTTTTCCATTTGTAAGCAGCCTGTACTTCGGCTTATTACCGGTTACTTTGTCTGCACTTGCAGAATCCATTTTTCCGGCGACTTTGATTGTACCCTTATTGGTAATGGTCTTTCCCTCGCCAACCGTCAGCGTGGTGTCTTCCGGTACGGAAAGTGTCTGACCTTCGGTAATTTCAAAATCCACGGCTGTCATTACACTGCCATATACCCTGCCGTCAGATCCATCCATGGAGATAATGTTACTCCAACTGTCTGAATCCTCCTGCTTGTAAATACCTTTTTTTATACCATCACTGCTGCTTGCAAAAATAAACGGGGAATTTTTAATCGTGAGCGTTGGTTTCCCTACAAAGCTGTTACACTTTCCCGGCCCGATACCACTTCCCATATTACTGGCTGCCTTTATCACTCCCCCTGTAATGGTAATGCCGCTTCCGAAAGCCGTCGCGCCCTCTCCACCACCGATTCCGGCTCCATAATTACCGGTTGCGTTAATCTCTCCTCCGCTGATGGTTACCTCACCCCTTGTATCCTTTCCGCTGCCGATTCCGGCTCCAAACTCGCCGGCTGCATTGATCTTTCCTCCGCTGATGGTTACGATACCTACTATACCATTCCCGCATAGGTATCCACTGCCGATTGCGGCTCCATCTCCCTTACCGATTGCGTTGATTTCTCCTCCCGTGATGGTTACGGTTGCATTACCTTTCGCATAGCTTCCACCACCGATTCCGGCTCCCAGCAAACCACTGGTTGCATTGATTTCTCCTCCGCTGATGGTTACGGTTATGTCGCCTGCATAACCTCCACCGCCGATTCCGGCTCCCTGATACCCACCGGTTGCATTGATTGTTCCACCATTGATCGTAATCTTCCCACTCGTGCCATCCGATGCTGTCTCTGCTCCGCCAATGGCTGCTCCACTATATGCTTCACTGGTTATATTTCCTCCGTCAATGGTTATCGCTCCATTTACATCCCCGGCTTCTCCTCCAATAGTTGCGCAGCCACCTCCGGTATTTTTACAGATTAGTGTTCCCTGCGTATCTCCTTGTGACTGTGCATGGATAAATAAACCATCCGTTCCCGATACTGAAATGCCACCCACATATGTACTACCATTTTGCTTTGCAATTTCAAGTTTACAATTATCTTCCAGTATCAGATGTACGGTTCCCAAAACTGTGACACGGTTTTCTATCGTAATATCCCCTTTTGCCACATACCAGCTCTCCTGCTCGGTCGTTCCCCAGATTGTATCTTCTGATGTCACCTCTTTTACACTGTTGCAGGTTTTTTCTTCCATTTTCTTGCTTTCCTCATTGTATGCAAGATAAGTTACACCTGCATCAAACAGTGCCAGTTTCCCTACATTCTCTTCCTCAGTGACTGCTTTGTTCTGTCCGACACTCTCTACTGCAATGTCGTGAGCAGATACTTCCGCTGCACTTGCTGACATCGGAAACATGCTTCCTGTCATGCTGATACACAATAATGTTGCAAGTCCTCTCCAAAATCTTCTCATTCTATCCCTTCCTTTTTAAATTATTACACTCTACACTGCTCAAAAAGATACCGTAGAGCTAACTATATTGGATAAAATTATATCATAAAGACTTCGGAAGAACAATCCAATTTTTGTAAAATAATTACCTTTTTCCCCATTCCAAGAGAACCACGGTTTCTATCCCGCGTGTCCACGGAAACATATCTACACATTTTGCCTTGACCGGCTGATATCCATATTCCAAAAACACTTCCAAATCTCTGGCAAGCGAAGTTGGCTTGCAGGAAATATAGATAAATGAGGATAATCCATAATCTAAAATTTTGCGAATTGCTTTTGGATGGATGCCCTCTCTTGGCGGGTCTAAGACAATTGCGTCCGGTGCCTCCGTCAGTTCATCCAACACCGTCAACACATCTCCTGCCAAAAATGTGCAATTGTCCAGATGATTTTCTTTGGCATTTTCTGCCGCTGCACAAACTGCCTCTTCCACGATTTCAACGCCTGTTACCTCTTTTGCCACCGGTGCCAATACCTGCGCAATCGTTCCGGTTCCGCTATAAAGGTCATATACCTTTTTCCCGGTCAAATCACCAATGTATTCTCTTGCCAGCGAATACAGTTTCTCTGCTCCGGCAGAATTTGTCTGAAAAAAAGAAAACGGCGTAATGCGAAAACGCAGCCCCAAAAGTTCATCATAAAAATAATCTTTTCCATATAAAATATCTACCGCATCTGCTTTCACCACATCCGAAAGACTATCGTTTGTCATATGCAGAATACCGGCAAACGTCCCTGTCGTCTCTAACGCAAGAAGCGTATCTTTGTATTTTTCAAGTAACTGTTTCCCTTCCGCAGAATCGATTCCTCCCTGAGAAGATGTCACAAGACAGATTAACATTTCCCCGGTTTTTAATCCCTTGCGGACAAGCAGGTGGCGAAGCACTCCCTCATGGCGCATTTTATGATAAAAATCAATACTTTTTCCACCCAGTTTTGCATTTCGGAAAAAATCCTGCGTTGTCTTTAACACCTTGCGCAAATCCTCATCAATAATCTGGCAGTTAGGAACGGAAATAATATCATAAAAACTTTCTCGTTTATGAAGTCCCAAAGTAAGCGGACCATCCTTCACTTCATCCCCAAAAGAAAACTCCATTTTATTTCTGTATTCCCAGATTCTTGGACTTTCCACACATTCATCCAATGGAAAATCCGGATACACAGCATCCAACAAAGCTTTTACCTGATTCAGTTTCAGCTTCTTCTGCTCCTCGTACGGAAGTGTCTGGTATGCACAGCCGCCACATTCCGAAAAATGCGGACACGGCGGCACTGCTTTTTCAATCTCCGAAGACACCAAAACTTCCGTCAGATTTCCCTCCGGTCTTTTCTTCTTCACTTTCTTTAATTGAAAACGCACTCTCTGACCCGGCAGTGTATTTTTCACCTGTACATAGGCATCCTCATCTTCTACATAAACAATTCCTTTATTCGGAAACTTTAGAGATGTAACCATCCCCTCATAAAATTCATTCTTTTTCATAGTAACCCTTCCTCGTAAAATTTGCTATTGCCATAGTATAGCATAGATTGGGGGAAATGTCATTTTTTAATGTTCAATCGTTGTGGGGAATGTTCGATGGCACTCTTTTTCTGGGTTCCGTAATTTAAGAGAAAAGCTTTGCGTCTCGTGGGCGCTCTCGCTCATTGAGTGCGTAGCGGTATGGGCACTGAAACTACCAGTGCCACATACCGACGTACT
>ERZ808240.1830-NODE-1830-length-25010-cov-14.109397_pt1 | contig 25010 bp, 22 predicted proteins | sample MGYA00521084_ERZ808240 | MGnify/ENA primary metagenome ERZ808240 (study PRJEB31516, sample SAMN03275571) | gut metagenome | biome: mammalia-associated habitat; material: feces | host: Papio cynocephalus | place: Kenya | collected 2012-08-06 ... | reverse complement strand
AAGCTGGCCGCTTGCCTGACAGAGCGCATGATGTTTGTCGATTTGAATTTCTGTCTGCATCCGAAATTTTAGCTGTTGACTTTTCTCCTGAATTTCGATATGCTGTTCTTGCTTTATCCGTTTCATTTGCACTGTTAACGTTAAAGCAAAAGACCAGAGTTGTAAAGCCTTTTGGCTAAATAACTCTGGTCTTTTTGTTAGGACTTGTGCAACAGCCACTTCTTTTGGGGAGATTTAGGGGGTGAGATATTGGATAGAAGAAGTAATTACTGCCGATACCATATACCGCCTTTTGGCGTAGAAAAATAATTTTAGAAGAACCTGCAGAAGCCGAGGCAGATGCCCATAATGAAGAACAGCAGGGCTTTTATTACCAGCGGCAGCCAGAAGTTGTTCTTTGCGAGGCGGATATCCCAGCGGCTGATGTTTCCTCGGGGGCAGGTGCCGACGCAGGCTTCACAGGCGATGCACTCGCCGCTGCGCAGACTCTCCTCGTCCAGTTTCAGGTTGACCGGGCAGCGGTTGGCGCAGGCATTGCAGCCCTGAATACACTGGCTGCTGTCCCGGTGAAGCTGTGCAAAGGGCGGAACCGGCAGCAGTGAGAAGACTGCACCCATCGGGCAAAGAAACTGACAGAAGAAACGGCTTTGGAGAGCCATGCCGATAAGGATGAGGATGAACAGCAGGATGCCGATCCCGAACCCGTGCGGCGGAAGTTTCAGCGCAGTCAGACGGGAGAAAACTTCCCACGGGTCGGTGCCGGACAGTTTCCCGTACTGGTTGTTCGCGCACATCGCAACGATAAAGAGCAGAACCAGATACTTCACTTTCTGGCCGAATTGGATCACTTTGTCCGGCAGCTGGAACTGTTTTTTGCGGTGAAAGAGTTTCTTCTGAACAAGGCCGGACAGCCAGTAGACAAAATCGCCCAGACTGCCGAAAGCGCAGACATAGCCGCAGAAGAATCGGCCAAACAGGATGGTAAATCCGCACAGGCCAATGAGCGACAGGGTGAAGCTGTCAATGGAGAGGACATCACCGGTTCCGACACGCAGAAACAGCTGGCGGACTCCGGCAAATCCGGCCACAAATGCGCCGGGCATTGAGACAAAGAAGAGAGCCTGAATCCCGGCACGCAGCCATGCCCGGTGGTTCAGGTCACGCTGGCGTTTCTGTGCTGCCGTCAGAGGCTTTTTTTCGGTCGTTTCCATCAGGACACCGCCTTTCCCAGTGCGTCAGCAACTGCTTCAATAATCCCTTCGGAAGTAAGGGTCGCTCCCGATACCGTGTCGACTTCGGTGGACTGGGTGGACAGCATCTTATCCAGCACGGTCAGCGACTGGGTGTAATAGGGCTTGTCCTCACCGTCGGCATTGATGACCGAGATGTCGGTCATCCTGCCGTCTTTCAGGGTGACGGAAACGGTGATGAGGTCGCCGAAACCGTAGGCAGAGCCTTCGTAAGTTCCGTCACGGTAGCCGCTCTCATCTTCCTCCTGCTCTGCCTGCAGGACGGAAGCGTTATAGGCGTTTACTTCGTCGATCTCTTTCTGCCGTTCTGAGACTGCAGCGGCCCGGACGAGGGCGATGCTCTGGTACTGCCACAGGATGCCTAAAATCAGCAGCAGGTTCACTGCTCGGATGATAAAGTTTCGATAGCGTTTCATTCCACGTCCTCCTGTTGCTTGGGCTGTTCAGATGGCTGAGGTTCGGCTGAAATTTCAAACGATTCCGGAGATGGCGGTTCCGATTCAGCGATTTCCGAAGATGCAGTTTCCTCCGCCGGAACAGAATCTGCGGTCGGCTCCGTCACGGGCTGAGAATCTGCCGGTTCGGAGTCGGCCGCTTCCGAACTGCTTTCGGGAAGCTGTTCCGAATCTGCTGCGCTGGACGCAGGTTCCGAGGATGCAGAAGAACGCTCCGGTTCTGACGGGAAGAGAGATTCCCACAGCTCTTTTGCTTTGTCAAAGAAGGTCGCAGGTTTCTCTTCGGGTCTTACGACTTCTACGACCGGCTGCATGACCTCCGTCGTTTCACTGCTGGGTTCCTCAGCAGACGTTTCGGACGATGCCGGAGTTTCCTCCGCTGGAGTTTCGAGCGTTTCTTCGGCCTGCTCCGGGTCATTAGCGGCTTTCTTCAGGGCGGACTTGACGGCGTTGATGATGCCGGTGGAAGAGTAAGTCGCACCCGAGATGGTGTCGACTTCCGGCGTTCCGGTGGTGAGCATCGCCGAGATGACATACCGGGCACGGGTGAAGTAGGAGCGAGTCTCCCCTTCTGCGCTCACGATGGAGATATCGGTAATGGTGTCATTTGCGATGGTGACCTGTACCGTGATATCGCCGCCGAAGCCGCGTGCGGTGCCGGTATAAACGCCGTCACGGTAAGCGGAAGGAGCGACGAATTCCTCTACGACCGGCGGCTCCTCGGGAACTTCCTGTTTGGGCGGAAGTGGGTTGTTGACCTCTTCGCCGGTCAGGGCGTTTTTGATGGCACCCAAAATGCCACGAGAAGTATAAGTCGCTTCGGAAACGGCGTCGACCTCCCAAGTCTGCTCTGCCATGACGATGTTCAGCAGACGCTTTGCTCTCTTTAAAAAGGCAGCTGTCTCGTGGGATGCGTCCAGAATTTGTAGGTCGGTGATGAAACCGTTCTCCATTGTGACCTGTACTTTGACCTTTCCGCCGTAGCCACGGGAAGAGCCGGTATAAACGCCGTCTGCGTAAGGCAAAGCAGGCAAGAGCTCTTCTTCGGGTTCGGATTCGGAGACAGCTTCACCGGACGGCTCGCTCACTGCGCTCAGACGTTCCGGAACCTCGGCCAGAACAGGATTCGTGCCGGGCAGCGTCACAGCGATGATGCCGGCTACCGCCACAGCTGGAATGAGCTGGATCAGGGGGCGCAGCTTCTTGAGTTGGTTCATGGGTTCCCTCCTCTGACATGGAAAACAAGGTCACCCCGTTTTTCAGAGGCGACCTTGTTGGATGTTTCTATTCGAGATGAAACGAAGCGGCTCAGACAGCCTGCAAGTTCTGGATGGCCTCGGTCAGGTGAGTAACCTGCTCGAGAGCGGAAGCCTTGTACAGAGTCGCGCTCTGCAGCAGGTCGATGCTCTCGCTCAGTTCCGTCTCCAGATTTGCGAAGCTTGCTGTGGTATACTGAGACTTGACCTTGGTCTGTGCCTGATCGACAACAGCCTGCAGTGCGGCACGGTCAGCGGCATCTGCCAGCTCGTGCTTTGCGATGTTGTCGCTGGTGATCTGGACCTTGACAACGGTGTCAGCATAGCTCAGGGCACGGAGGGTGATGGTCCAGTAGCCGGTACCATCGGTGCCTTCCGGCAGCTGGAAACGTGCGGAATCGGTCAGACCCAGCTGGATGCCCATGGACTTGTGCATCCAGTTGTCCGCTGCGAACTTGGTGCCGTAGATGGCCTTTGCGTTGGTGTAGGTGCTGTCGTTGCCGTAGTAAGTCCAGACAACGCTCTGCATCCGGGAGCCCAGCTCGCCGTAGTTGCCGTTCAGGTCAACACGGATCATCTCGCCGAAGCTGCCGACATCGCTGCCGCTGCGGACTTTGACGGTCAGACCCTCAGCGGTCTTCTGTTCAGCATCAGCGATGCCGGAACCGGTACCGTTGTGTGCTGCGGAGAAGGTGTAGCCGTCACCGCTCTTGGTGGCGTACTTCAGGCCGTTGGTGTTTGCGTCAACGGCAGCGGTCAGCTCGTAAGAGACAAGCTTGTTCTCGGAGTAACCGCCGACCAGCTTACCGCCGTTCTGAACGGTAGCATACTTGGAGCAGAAGTCGTTCAGGTCTTTGGTTGCGACACGGACGGGAACGTACTTGGTGCCGAGGATCTCGTAATGATCCATTTTGACAGTGGTGCCGTCGGCCTTGGTGATGGTGCCGCGGTTCCAGCCGTAAGCGGTGCCGTCAGCCAGATAGAAGATCTTGCCATCATCAGACCAGTGAGAAACAGTGTAGGTGCTGCCATCGGTCGCATAGATAACAGCGACCTGCTGGAAGCTGCCGCGGTGCAGGCCGTGGTTTGCAGTTGCACGGGAAACAGCGTCGAACGCACCCTTGTCATGCTCTTCGTGGCTGTCCAGCTGGTCGTTGGATGCGGTGCTGCCAGCAGCATACACACCCTCGTTTGCCCAGTACTCATCCCAGTCCAGAGCAGCGTACAGATAGGTGTACTTGTCGCCCGTCAGAGAGGCGATGAGATCATCAAAAAAGCCATTTTCGGTCTCGTCCGGGCCTGCTGCGAACGCAGTGGTCGAGATCAGGCAGAATGCCATTGCCATCGAAAGCAGCAGCGAAAGAATCTTCTTCGGTTTCATGAAAACACTCCTTTCTTGTTGTCACAGCCAAAATGTTAGAATGCACTAACTTCTGAGTCTTATTTTTCTGCGAAGAACAAGAAGCATTTGCATCTGCAAAGTTCGCTTGCACTAACTCTTGCCGCAAATAAAAATCCTGTTCTCCGCAGGAAAAACCGGCCTGACTGTATTAGAAATCACTAACCGACAGGCATATTATAGTGGAGCAGGTTTTATTTTGTCAAGGGGAAAAGAAAAATTTTTGTGAAACGGTTTTCCAATAAAAAAGACTGCTGCGCAGACACACAGCAGTCTCAAAATAGTTAAAAATCAGATGCCGCACTCATCAAGGATAGAGCGGAGAGTATCAGCAGACTTCTTGAGGTCGGCGGCTTCCTTCTCGCTCAGGGAGATGGGGACCAGTTCCTCGAGGCCATCTGCACCCACGACAGCAGGCATACTCAGGACGACGTTTTCCACCCCGAAATCACCGTGCATCATGGAGGAGATGGGCAGGATGGATTTCTCGTCACGGATGATGACCTCGCAGATGCGCTTGACGGCCATTGCAACACCGTAATAAGTCGCACGCTTCTTCTCGATGATCTCATATGCGCTGTTCTTGACCTTCTCGGCAATGTTCTCCTGAGACTGGTCGTGGTTGTAGTGGCCGCGCATCTCGCAGAAATCATCCAGAGCGATACCGGAGACATTCGCGCTCGACCATGCGGCGATCTCGCTGTCGCCATGCTCGCCGATGATGAAGGCGTGGACGCTCTTGCTGTCCACAGACAGATGCTCGCCCAGTTGATACTTCAGACGGGCGGTATCCAGAACGGTACCCGAGCCGATGACCCGATTCTCCGGGAAGCCGGACAGCTTGATGGCGGCATAGGTCAGGATATCGACCGGGTTTGCAACCACCAGCAGGATACCCCGGCAGTTCCGCTTCGCGATCTCGGGGATGATGCTCTTGAAGATGTTCAGGTTCTTGTGGACGAGGTCGAGACGGGTCTCACCCGGCTTCTGGCCTGCACCGGCCGTGATGACGATGATGGATGCGTCCACGATGTCATCGTAGGTGCCGGCATAGATCTTCATGTTGCCCACAAAGGGGATGCCGTGGCTGATGTCCATCGCCTCGCCCTCTGCTTTGGCGGTGTCCGCGTCGATGAGGACGATCTCCGAAAACAGCTTGCTCTGCATCAGGGCAAAAGCCGAGGCGGAGCCGACGAAACCGCAGCCGATGACAGCGATTTTGCGCAGATTAACGTTGTTCATAAGTGTGTACCCTTTCTATCATTACCCTCAAAGCTGCCTTGCGCAGCCGGTGGATGGCCTTCCCACAGTGGAAGTACCAGCTTGTATCCCTGCTCGTTAAAAAAATGCCGAACATGCCATAGATTACCGGAAACCGTCCTTTTTGTCAAGTGCCGGAGCAACAAAAAGTATGTCCGATTCCAAAATGGAATATACTAACTAAAATTTTCATTGACACTTCTATGACAATGTGTTAAGATTAAAACAATTTTGGAAGGATGAGAGTGATCAGGGTCTTTCCAGGAGCATTACACTAGAACCACCCGATGCGCGGGTCAAGGCCATACGGACAGCCGGGTTCACTGCCGAGCGGCGGCATGTTGCTGCCATTATTGATTGAGTTTGAAGCTCAAATTTTATAAGTTGGTTTCTTACAAACCGAACGGCGCAGCGTGCGCTGACTTGTGAAACGGTCAATAAGAGTAGTAAAAGTAGTATTGCTATATAGACTCTGACATCTATCTTTCCATGAAGATTGCAAAAGGACGGTTCTCTGCGCATTCAGGCGCAAAGGATCTTTGCCGTACTTTGGCAATAGGGGAGCACCTCACGAGCCAGCCGGACAGTTTTGCGCTGTTCAGCTGGCTCGTGCTTTTTTATGCCCCAAAAGCTCTGAGCCGCAGAGAGGTGAAGAGAATGGAAGAGAAAAAGCAGTCCTCGTGGTCGGAGCGTCAGAGCCACGCCCCAATCTACGAGGCGTTGGAGCGGTTCCGCCAGATGCGAGTCGTTCCCTTTGATGTGCCGGGCCATAAAAGAGGCCGTGGAAATCCGGAGCTGACGAAGTTCTTGGGTCAGCAGTGCGTAGGCGTGGACGTCAACAGCATGAAGCCGCTGGACAACCTCTGCCACCCGGTGTCGGTCATCCGGGAAGCTGAGGAGCTGGCTGCAGAAGCTTTTGGTGCAGCCCATGCCTTCCTGATGGTGGGCGGTACCACCAGTGCGGTACAGAGCATGGTCCTGACCGCCTGTAAACGAGGCGATGAGATCATCCTGCCTCGTAATGTCCACCGCAGTGTCATCAATGCACTGGTGCTTTGCGGCGCGGTCCCGGTCTACGTCAATCCGGAGATGGATACCCGTCTGGGCATCTCTCTCGGCATGAAACGGGAGCAGGTGGCGAAAGCTATCGCTGAGCATCCCAATGCCGTGGCGGTTCTGGTGAATAACCCGACCTATTACGGCATCTGCTCCGACCTGAAAGCCATCGTGGAGATGGCACATGCTGCCGGAATGCTCTGCCTTGCCGACGAAGCCCACGGCACCCATTTCTATTTCGGGGAAGGTCTTCCCATTTCGGCAATGGCCGCCGGTGCAGATATGGCGTCTGTCTCGATGCACAAGAGCGGCGGCAGCCTGACCCAGTCGAGTTTCCTGCTGGCCGGCCCGAATGTCCACGCCGGTTACGTCCGGCAGATCATCAACCTGACCCAGACCACCTCCGGCAGTTACCTGCTGATGTCCAGCCTTGATATTTCCCGGCGGAACCTTGCTCTGCGTGGTGAAGAGATCTTTGCACAGGTCAAGAAGCTGGCCGAGTACGCCCGGGAGGAGATCAACGCCATCGGCGGCTATTACGCTTTCGGACAGGAGCTTGTCAACGGCGATTCGGTCTACGCCTTTGACCCCACCAAACTCAGTGTGCATACGCTGGATATTGGTCTGGCTGGCATCGAGGTGTATGACCTGCTCCGGGATGAATATGATATCCAGATCGAGTTTGGTGATATCGGAAATCTGCTGGCCTATATTTCCATCGGCGACCGGATTCAGGATATTGAGCGGCTCGTCTCTGCACTGGCAGAGATCCGCCGCCTGTATCAGAAAGACCCCAGCGGCATGATGAGCCATGAGTATATCGACCCGGAAGTTGCCGCCAGTCCGCAGGAAGCGTTCTATGCGGACAAAGTCAGCCTGCCGCTCCGGGAGACGGAGGGCAAAGTGTGCAGTGAATTCGTCATGTGCTATCCTCCGGGAATTCCCATCCTCGCGCCCGGTGAGAAGATCACCCGGGATATTCTGGATTATATCGAGTATGCAAAAGCCATCGGCTGCTCCATGACCGGCCCTGAAGACCCGGATATCGAGCGTCTGAATGTGCTTGCGTAAGGGGGAAAATGACGATGGAATTCTGGTTCAGCGAACTGCATACCCCGGACGTCAAGCTCAGTCTCCGGGTCAACAAATTATTGTACAGCGAAGAGAGCGAATATCAGCGCATCGACGTCTTTGATACGCCCGAGTTTGGCCGTGTCCTTGCGCTGGATGGAAACATCATGCTGACCGAACGGGATGAGTTCATCTATGACGAAATGATGACCCATGTTCCGATGGCGGTCCACCCCAATATCCGCAAAGTCCTTATCATCGGCGCAGGCGACGGCGGTGTCGTCCGGGAATTGACCCGGTTCGAGCAGGTCGAGCGCATCGACCTTGTGGAAATGGATGAGATGGTCGTCGAGGCCTGCCGCCGGTATCTGCCCGGCAACGCCTGCCGTCTGGACGATGAGCGTGTTCATATCTATTATGAAAACGGCCTGAAATTCATCCGCAAAAAAGAGAATGAATATGACCTCATCATCGTAGACTCCACCGACCCCTTTGGCCCGTCCGAGGGTCTGTTTACCCGGGAGTTCTATGGCAACTGTTATAACGCCCTGAAAGAAGACGGAATCATGGTCAACCAGCAGGGCAGTCCGTTCTACGGCGAAGACGCTGAGGCCATGCAGCGGAGTCACAAGCGCATCGCATCCACCTTCCCCATCAGCCGGGTCTATCAGGCGCATATCCCGACTTATGCCGCCGGTTACTGGCTGTTCGGCTTTGCCAGCAAGAAGTATCACCCCATTGATGACCTCGACGCTACCCGTTGGAATGGTTATCACCTCCGCACCCGGTACTATACTACCCGTCTCCATGTGGGCGCATTCTATCTGCCGGCTTTCCTCGAGCAGATGCTGAAAGAAGTAGAATAAAATCAAAATAAAGGAGCATATCAAAATGAGCAGAGTTCTTATCATCGGCTGCGGCGGTGTCGCATCCGTCGCCATCCACAAGTGCTGTCAGGTCCCGGAGGTCTTCTCCGAGATCTGCATCGCCAGCCGCACCAAGTCCAAATGCGATGCTCTCGCCGCAGAGCTGGCACCCAAGACGACCACCAAGATCACCACCGCTCAGGTCGACGCCGACCATGTGGAGGAGGTCATTGCCCTCATCAAGAGCTATCAGCCCGATCTCGTGATGAACATTGCCCTGCCCTATCAGGACCTCACCATCATGGACGCCTGCCTTGCCTGCGGCGTCAACTACATGGATACCGCCAACTACGAGCCGGAAAATACCGACGATCCCGAGTGGCGTGCCATCTATGAGAAACGCTGCAAGGAAGCAGGCTTCTCTGCCTACTTTGATTACAGCTGGCAGTGGGCCTATGCCAAGAAATTCGAGGAGGCCGGCCTGACCGCTCTGCTGGGTAGCGGTTTTGACCCGGGCGTGACGCAGGCTTATTGTGCCTACGCGAAAAAGCACGAGTTTGATACCATCGACACCATCGACATTCTGGACTGCAACGGCGGCGACCACGGCTATGCTTTTGCGACAAACTTCAACCCGGAGATCAACCTGCGTGAAGTCTCCGCTCCCGGCAGTTATTGGGAGAACGGCCACTGGGTCGAGATCCCGGCTATGAGCATCAAACGGGAGTATAACTTCGACAAGGTCGGCCAGAAAGATATGTACCTGCTCCACCATGAGGAGATCGAGTCTCTGGCAAAGAACATCCCGGAAGCAAAGCGCATCCGCTTCTTCATGACCTTCGGTCAGAGCTACCTCGACCACATGCGCTGCCTCGAGGATGTGGGTATGCTCTCCACCACCCCCATCAACTTCAACGGTCAGGAGATCGTTCCCATCCAGTTCCTCAAGGCTCTTCTGCCCGACCCGGCAAGCCTCGGCCCCCGTACCAAGGGCAAGACCAACATCGGCTGTATCTTTACCGGCAAGAAGGACGGTAGGGAGAAGACCTACTACATCTACAACGTCTGCGACCATCAGGAGTGCTACAAGGAAGTCGGCTCTCAGGCCATCAGCTACACCACCGGTGTTCCGGCGATGTGCGGCGCACTGATGCTCCTGACCGGCAAGTGGACGACCAAGGGTGTCCACACCGTCGAAGAGTTTGATCCGGACCCGTATCTGGATGCGCTGGACAAGTACGGCCTGCCCCGTTCCGAGAGCCACGACCCGGCTCTCGTCGACTGATGGAGCTGCGTGATAACCGTCCGCCGTTTGCCGGACTGGTGAACCTGACGCCGGAGAAACTTGCACAGTTGCCGACGCCCTGCTATCTACTGGACGAAGCACAGCTGCGGCGGAACGGCGAGATTTTATTGGGTGTTCAGCAGCGCACTGGGTGTAAAATTCTGCTGGCACAAAAGGCGTTCTCCAATTTTAACTGCTATCCCCTTCTTGCCCCCTATCTGGCCGGAACAGAGGCCAGCGGACTGTACGAATCCCGTCTCGGCAAAGAGGAACTGCCCGAAAAAGAGAACCATGTTTTCTGCGCAGCCTACCGGGAGGATGAATTCGAGGAACTGCTTCAGTATGCTGACCATATCGTGTTCAACTCCCCCCGGCAGCTGGAGAAATTCGGCCCTCGTGCAAAAGCGGCTGGAAAGAGCATCGGCCTGCGCATCAACCCGGAACGCTCAACGCAGGAAGGCCATGAGATTTATGACCCCTGTGCACCCGGAAGCCGTCTTGGAACGACCCGTGCGCAGTGGGATGCGGCAGTGGAACAGGATCCGGCTCTGCCCGGTCTGCTGGACGGTCTGCATTTCCACACCCTCTGCGAACAGGATTCGGACGCATTGGCACAGACCCTGCCGGCGGTCGAAGAGAAATTCGGCGACCTGCTCCCGAACATGAAGTGGCTGAATTTCGGCGGCGGACACCACATCACCCGGCCGGATTACGACCTGAAAACGCTGGAAGCCTGTGTCACCTCGATGCAGGAAAAGTACGGCGTGCAGGTCTATCTCGAACCCGGCGAGGCGTGGGCATTGAATGCCGGCTATCTCGTTACCACAGTTCTGGATACCCTGAAAAACGGGGAAACGAATCTGGCGATTCTGGATATGTCGGCGGCCTGCCATACGCCGGACGTCATCGAGATGCCCTACCGTCCGCCCCTTCTGGATGCAGGCGAAGCCGGTGAAAAGGCATTCACTTACCGTCTCGGCGGCCCGACATGCCTTGCCGGAGATGTGGTGGGCGATTATAGCTTTGATGCTCCCCTCTCCGAGGGCGACCGGCTCATTTTCGGAGATATGGCGATCTACTCCACCTGCAAGAACAATACCTTCAACGGAATGCCCCTGCCCGATATCTGGGCCTTGACCGAGACCGGCGAGACAGTTCGTCTGGCGCATTTCGGGTATCAGGATTTCAAGTACAGGCTGGGAACTGAATAACGTTTTGCGGCCCTTCCGGGATGCTTTCCGGAAGGGTCGTTTTTTTGCCAAATCTGCCGGACTGTGGTACAATAAACGAGGTATCATTTCGGAAAAGAAAGGATCGTTTCAATGCAGCTGTTTGAACTTGTCAGCCCACGGTTGTTCCGGCCCTTGGCAGGCCCGAACCGGGCGTTTTATGCGGAGCTGCTGCTCCTGCTCTGGGAGGAATGCCGTCACACGGCAGATTACAGTATCTCCCGTGCCGAAGCCGTTTCCCGTGCGGAAGATTACTTTGCGGCGTTGGCAAAGCCACTCTCGCTCGATGCCGACGGCGTGGGCGATGAAGAGGAACAGCCCACCCGTGATCCGCATCTGCTGGCGTTGGGGTTTCTGCTCCGCCTGCGGCGCACCGGATGGCTGGAAGAACAGCCCGGCAGTTACGAGGAGGAGCCTACCCTCGCCTTTGTGCCGGAGGTCACGCCTTTGCTGGAAGCCCTCGAGGAAATCTTGAACCCTAAGATCGTCACCTACACCGGCAAACTATACAAGGCGTGGCAGCTGCTGCGGAGCGTCGGTGAAGAGAAAAGTCCCTACGAGAATGTTCTGCGCGAGGTGGCATCCGACCTCGATGCACTCAACAAGTCGCTTCGGGCATTGAATGCGTCCATCGGCCACTATATCGACCGCCTGACCCGGAACCGCACGCCGCAGGAAGTGCTGGAACTCTTCGACCAGTACGAGGAAAAGGTTGTTGCTGCTGCATACCACCGGTTCAAGACCAGTGATAACCTCTTCAATTACCGGGCATACCTTGAGGAGGGTCTGGACGAGTGCGAGGCGAATTACCTGCCGCAGCTGGCGTTGGATTACGCCCGGGTGGAACACTGCGCACCCAACGAAGCGGCTCCGGCGGTACGCGCGCTCATCCAGAAACAGCGTGATGCCCTCGAGGAAATGAGCGACCTCATCAAACAGATCGACCAGAATCATATCCGCTACCGTAAACGGGCTGTTCAGCGTGCGCAGTTCCTTCTGCTGAGCGACCGCTCGGCACAGGGCAGCGTGACAGCTCTGCTCCGCCGGTACGCGGAAGAAATTAAAACGCCCGACCAGCTGTTTGAACTGGACGATGGGCCGATCTCAACCCGTCTGCATCTCTATCCGGTGCAGACCTTCGGTGAGAAATTCCTTTATCCGCCTGCCGCACCTCGGACGGCTGAGCCGCTGGCACCGGTCGAGACGATACAGCTCGACCCGGAGCAGCTGCGAAAAGAACAGCAGCTTCTGCTGGATTACGCACGGATGGCTGTCACGGAGGAAAATGTCGACCTGCTGGCACGGCAGGCTCTCGCCGCCCGTCCGCAGGTGCCGGCCTCGACCCTCGTGACAGAGTACCCGGATGACTTCGCCCGGATCATCGGCCTGCACACCTATTCCCACTCGCCGCGCCGGAAGTACGATATTACTCTCACCGGCAATTGGGTCGAGCGCGGCGGTTTTCGCTTTGAGGATTTTGTCCTGACGCCGCGCCGGGAAAACACAGAAGATGGGGAGGAAAACTGACCATGCCTGAAACGAACAAACTGTTAGAGGAGACTGCGAACTACCTGCTCAACCACTGCTTTCTGTTGGGCAGCGTAGAAGATCAGCGGTCGAAATACCTCTATGTGCAGGACCATCTGAACGAGGTGCGCGCGGTGTTCGCGTCGCTGGGCTATGCGGTGGTGCTGTACCCGGCTCCGCTGCAGGCGGCGGCTCTCGTCAACGAACACGAGGGCAGTCAGGCACGGCTGCTGAAATATGAGAGCATCCTGCTGCTGGTGCTGCGCCTGCTCTATCTGCAAAAACGGGAAAGCCTTTCGGCCAGTGCGGATCAGGTGCTGGTGACAGTCGAGGAAGTGCAGGCGGAATTACAGAAAATGAACCTGCCGCGCCGCCTCGACCAGCCTACACTGGAACGGCTGCTGCGCACCCTGCGCAAGTATAATCTTGCCCGGCCGGTGGGTCGTCTGAGCGGACTGGATAGCCGCATCGAGGTCTTTCCGACCGTGCTGCTGGCCCTGCCCGACGCCGACCTTGCGGATGCCGCCGCCGAGAGCAGCCGCACCCGGAATGAGCTTTCCCTTTATGAACGGCCTGACGATACCGCGGAGGCAGAAGAATGATCGAACTGAAACGCCTGAAACTCATTAACTGGCATAACTTTGAAAATGTCACCTTTGATTGTGACCGTCTGACCTATATGATCGGCGTCAACGCTGTCGGCAAGACGACCATCCTCGACGCCATCCGCTACTGCCTGACGACCAACCGGAACTTCAACGCCCTCGGCAACAAGAAGAGCGGACGCACCTTGCAGGGCTCTGTCCATGCCAAACAGCGTGGAGAGAACGCTTACCGTCGTCCGGGCCGCACGGTGGCCTATATCGGTGCGGAATTCTGGGATAGCGTCAAACGGACACACTTTGTCATCGCTGTCCGGGTCGAGTCCGAAGGCCCGATGCAGGAGCTGCATCCCGGCGACCAGACATGGTATATTTCGGAGGACGGCTGCACCCTCGAGATGCTGCCTTTCATCGACCCTCGCACCGGTGCGCCCAGCGCGAAAGAGGACTTCAAACCCTCTGTGGGTCGCCTTTCTTACACCCGAAGCCCCAGCGAAGCCCGTGACCGCATCTGCCGTGCCCTTGGCATTGGCCGTGCGTCCAGTCCGCTGGGCAAGAAATTCAATGAAGTTTTCCAGATGGGCACCAGCATGGACGAGATCCCCAACTTCCGGGAATTTCTGTATCAGTATATCCTGCCTCAGCCGGAACTGGATCTCGACGCTCTGCAGGGCGACCGGGTGGAGCTGGAAAACCTCCACGCCATTTTAGCCGAAGCGCAGACCCGTGCCGCCGCATTGGAAGAGATCGTCAACGCAGGCCGGGAAGCCGCTGAAAAAGAGACAAATGCCCTCGTCAACCGGGGTGCGGCACTGCTGGCCCGTGCGGATGCTGACGCCGGAGAAGATGACGTCTGGAAAGACCGTCTGGACGCCGGAAAGCGTCAGCTTGAGACGCTGAATGCCCAGTATGAAGCCGCCAAGAATGCCGAAGCCGAAGCACGCCGTGCGTATCTGACCGCTCACGGTGCGGCGTCGTCCAGCGGCGAAGGCCGGGCACTGGATGCCATGACTGAGGAAGCTGCCCGGAAGAAAAGCGCGGTGGATGCCGCCGCTCGAAAGGCAGCACAGAGCGAGGAATCCGCCGCCCGGGTCACGGCTCTGCTCAAGAGCCTGAAACGGAGTGGCTTGGAAGTACCGTCTAAGCTCTGGCCGGAGAACCTCACGGCAGAGACACAGCCGGAGTTGCTGGAAGCTCTGAACGCGCTCGAAAAGCCGCTGGAAGAGCGGTACTTCGCCGCTCGGCAGGTGTCAGCAGAACTGACAAAAGAACAGGCTGATAAACGTGCTGAGCTGGATGCCGTGTCGGGCGGCAAATGGGTCTATCCGCATGGTGACGCCGCGACCCGTGTCCGGGATGCTGTCAACGCCGAACTCAAGAGTCGCGGTATGAAGCCGGACGCGAAAATTTTCTGCGAGCTGCTGAACGTCGAGGATGAGAGCTGGCAGGACTGCGTGGAAGCCTGCCTTGGCGACCGCCGCTTTGATATTCTGGTTCCGCCGTCCCATTACGATGCCGCCAAGAGCGCATTCGTGGCTCTGCGTGAGAAGGTCGGCCCCATCAGTCTGCTGGATACTCCGGGCATCCGGAGCGCGAACCGCAAAGCGAACGCTACCCCGGCGGACAGTCTTGCGGCACAGGTCACGAGCGAAAATCCGCTGGCGGCACAGTATGCCGACACCATCCTGCGCCGCATCGTCTGCTGTGAGACGCCCGATACCCTAGAAAATTACCCTGACAGCGCGACGCGCGATCTGCTGCGGCACCATCCGTTCCGTCTGGAACGTCTGCGCAAGCCGCAGCGGTATATCGGTCTGGACGCACGCAAGGCCCGGGCCGGTGCGCTGAAAGAAGAAATCGAAGCTCTCGGTGAACGCCGCCAGGCTGCTGTGCAGACGGAGAACGTCCTGAAAGCTGCCTACGATCAGTTCCAGAACATTCTGCGAGGCAAAGCCCTCGAGGAGCTGGCGGCTCTCTGGGCGAACTGTGAGGCTCTCACAGAAGCAAAGGCCGACTATGAGGCGCAGGAACAGAAGCTTGCGGACTGCCGGGAGAACCCGATGCTGCAGGAACTCTACCGGGAAGAGGAAGCACGGGAAGCTGCATGGGATGCCGCACGTACCGCTGTGGAACGTGCCGGCGGCGATGTCCGTGTCTGCGAAAAGCAGCTGGCCTCTTGCGAATCTGAGAGAAACAAGGCTGTTGAAACCGCCAACCAGAGCCGGGAGACAGCGGACGAATTCTTCAAGAAATATTCTCTGCTTGAGCCGCTGGCGCAGAAGCGGTTTGAAGAGCTGGCAGAGGGAAAGACCGCCCGTGCCGCTGCACAGGCCGCAGAAAAGGCGCAGGCCAAGCTGGACGATCTCTTACAGATCTATCTGACCGGCACGCTGGAACCGGCCCAGAAGAGCTATAACGAGCGGTATGTCTGCGACTATCCGCTGGGTCTGGCCGGTGTCGAGCAGTACCGTGCCCAGTATGAGAGCCTTGTCCGCATCGACCTTGAGCGGTATGCTGCCCGTCTGGAACAGGCGCAGAAGGACTGCAAAGACCGCTTCCGGAAAGATATCCTCTTCCGGATGAAAGACGATATCTTCAACGCCCGGCGTCAGTTCCGGGAGCTGAACAAGGTCATGGAACAGCTGACTTACGGCGAAGAGGTCTACCGCTTTGAGCTGGAGCCCAGCCGTGACCCACAGCTGGCGGCGTTCTATCAGGTCATCGTGGACAAGGGCAATCAGCAGATGACAGCAGGCGACTCGCTGGACAATCTGGCGGCAACATCCGACCCGGTGTATGAGCGTCAGGTCGATGAGCTGATGGAAAAGATCATGGCTGACGTGGACGAGAATACCCGTGCCCGTCAGGAAGGCCGCCGGCCTGAAAATGTCACCTTGTCGGATTATGTCGATTACCGAACCTATCTTGATTACGATATCAAAGTTACCAATACTGTTTCGGGTCAGCAGGCGTATCTGTCCCGGGTCAGCCGGGATTCCTCGGGTGGTGAGAATCAGGCACCCTTCTATGTTGCCATCTGCGCTTCCCTGCTCCAGATCTACCAGAAGAGTGAGAACAGCATCCGTCTTGTGCTGCTGGATGAGGCGTTCAGTAAGATGACGAGCGACCGTATCCGCCCGATGATGGAACTGTTCCGCCGCCTGCAATTGCAGGTCATCCTCATCTCCACGGTCGAGAAGAGTACCGCTATCCAGCCCTACTGCGATATCACCTATTCCATCGTCCGCCACGGTGACGCCAACGCCATCGCACCCTTCTACCGCCTCCGTGACCCGGCAGACGAAATTTCCGAAAAGGAGAATACACCCGAATCATGAACGAACATCTGATGAAATTCTGGCTCTTTTGCACCCACTGGACGGAGCTGGATACCTTCGACAACGAAGACGAACTCAAGGACGAGCTGGAACTGCTCCACCGTCAGAATCTCCCGACTAAAGTCCGGGAGCGTATCAACAAAGAGGGAAACCACGAGCTTGTCCTCTACGTTAAACAGGCCGACCGCGACTATGCCCGGTACTGCACCGGCTGGCGTCCGCCGTTCTGAGAACTGAATAAGGAAAAAGGCTCTGAGTCCTGTCCTGCGGCAGGAAACTCAGAGCCTTTTTGCGTGTGTTTATTCGGCTTTTTCGCCACTCTTTGCGGAAGCGTCCGAATGGTCTTTTCCCAGCATGTCCAGCTCGGGCATCAGCTCGTTGCTGATGATGGTGAGCATCTCTTCGAGCTTGGCGGTATCCTCTTCCGGGAACCGCTCACGGACACGCTCGGTAACGGTATGCAGGTAGGAGTAGCTGATGTTATAATAGTCGATGTACTTCTGGGTCGGACGGAGGTGATACTCCCGGCGGTCAGTGGTGGACTGGATCTTCTCGACATAGCCTTTCCGCACCAGACTGCCGATCTTATATGCCGCATTGGGCGTCGAGATCTGCATCATCCGGGAAAACTCCGCAATGGTGGGTTCGCCCATCGCCATGATGCCTTCCATGCAGAAGGATTCCACCGTCGTCAGGGTAGCTTCCCGGGTGGCGAACCGCTGGAACACATTCTGATAAAAGTGCAGTTTGAATTTGGTATATACGTCCTGAAATGCTTTTTCGAGCATGGTAACTCCTCCAGATAACTCAATTTCCTTTAGTATACCATGTTTTGAGCAAAACGAAAAGGAAAATCGACTTTTGGTTGGAAAATCTTCTTAGCCGCAGCTTATGCCCCGACGTTTTTGCCGTGGGCGACCCGGACACGGATGACATTCAGGACGACCAGCTCGAGGAAGATGGCGATTCCCAGCAGAACGAGGGAGGTCAGCAGGCTTGCGTTCGAGCCGAGGAATGCCTGTGCCACGCCGGTAATGACATAGCAGAACGCAGAGATGGCAGCGGCGGTCATGGCGTAGGGCAGCTGGGTCGAGACATGATTGACGTGGCTGCAATGCGCACCGGCAGACGCCATGATGGTGGTGTCGGAGATGGGCGAGCAGTGGTCGCCGCAGACCGCACCGGACAGGCAGGCGGCAATGGCGATGACGAGCATCTCACCCTGTGGAAAGGCGTGGCAGACGATGGGGACCAGAATGGAGAAGGTGCCCCACGAGGTGCCGGTCGCGAAGGCCAGACCGACCGCCACAAGAAAGATGATGACCGGCAGCATGTACTGCAGACCGGCGGCACTGCCGCTCAGCAGGCTTGCGACGTAATACTTTGCGCCCAGCAGGTTGGTCATGCCGGACAGGGTCCATGCCAGCGTCAGGATGAGCATCGGGCTGACCATTGCCTTGAAGCCCTCCGGGATGCAGGCGGCGAAATCCTGAAAGGTCATGACGTTCCGCACCCGATAGAAAACAAAGGTGAACAGCAGAGCGATGCTGCTGCCGAGAACCAGACCCATCGAGGCATTGCAGTCGGCGAAAGCGGTGACGAAATCTACGCCGTCGAAGAAACCACCGGTGTAGATCAGGCCGAAGATGCAGCCTGCAATCAGGACGACGACCGGTGCGATCAGGTCGATGACATGGCCGCTGGTGTCGGAGGCTGAAATGATGTCATCGCCATACGGACGATCTTCGGTGGTGAAAAGGTCGCCATTCCTTGCGTTGTCCTCATGGAGCTTCATCGAACCGTACTCAGTGCCGGTAAAGATAAGGAATAACGCCATGATGATGGTGAGGATAGCGTAGTAATTGTAGGGGATGGTGCGGAGGAACATGGTGAAGCCGTTGATGTCGGAGCCTTCCGGAACCGAGGACGTGACGGCAGCTGCCCAGCTGGACACCGGCGCAATGATGCAGACGGGAGCGGCAGTGGCGTCGATGAGATAGGCCAGCTTTGCACGGGAGATCTTCTGCTGGTCAGTTACCGGGCGCATGACAGAGCCGACGGTCAGGCAGTTGAAGTAGTCGTCCACAAAGATCATGACGCCCAGCAGCAGGGTCGCAAACTGCGCACCGGCCCGGGTGTGGATGTGGGTGGATGCCCAGCGTCCAAAGGCGGCACTGCCGCCGGCCTTGTTCATCAGAGCGACAAGGATACCCAGCATGACGAGGAAAACGAGGATGCCGACATTTCCGCTGTCAGCCAGTTTGTAGATCATGCCGCCCTCTTCGTTGAAGAAAAGGGTATTCAGAGCAAGCTCAAGGTTGCCGTTGGCATAGAGCAGGGCACCGGTGGCGATACCGACCAGCAGCGAGGTGTAGACCTCTTTGGTGTTCAGTGCCAGCACGATGGCGACCACCGGCGGCAGCAGCGAAAGCACTGTGCTGTACACGGTGCAGGTATAAGTGGACGGGTCAGCGATCTTGCCGGGCGTTGCAGCGGTACACCACAACAGCAGGGCAAACACCAGCAGCGCACCGACCCACGAAAGATTGACTTTTTTCATAGGTGGATGATTCCTCTCTGGTTTCGAGTGATTTTTGGATGCGTCCCGGGCAGACTAACACCGAAGCTTTCAGCAAAGGGGGTGTGCGCTGCGCCGGACTATAAAGCAATGTATCTTACACTTTTCCGTGCCAATGAGCAGGCTGCCCGTCTCCTCTTAGAAGCGCAGCAGCGTGCCGAGCAGCAGCTTCTGGAAGAGTCTCCTCCTCCGCTGCATTTGGACACCGAAAAGCCTGGCCTATTCGTCAAAGATTTTCCCGACAGGGAAACCGACAAGGACGACAGGCATTGAGGGAGAAGTTTAACCCTTCTTTGCCTCTGCTTTTGCCGCAAACTTTGCGTCATTCACGATGAACCGCTCATGGACACCGCCGCCGACCGGCCCTTTTTCGTCGTGAAGGGTCACATGGAAGACCAGCTTCCGGCCTTCAACGGCGGTCAGCTCGCTCTCGCAGGTAACAGTCATACCGACCGGTGTGGGTGCGGTATGCTCCAGCTCCAGTTTGGTGCCGACGGAGCCGCAGCCCTCGTCCAGCTCCGGAGCAACGCTCATCCAGCAGGTCTTCTCGGCCAGTGCGACCAGCGCAGGGGTCGCGAACACGTCCAGCGTGCCGCTGCCCATCGTTTTTGCCGTGTTTTCAGGGGTGACGAGCTGGCTCTGCTCGCCGTGGATACCAACAGTCAACATAAAAATACTTCCTTTCAGCGTTGAGATGAATTCCTAACTGCCTTATAGGATATCACATTTTTCGCTCGTCTGCACCCATATCCGCCGATTTTTCTGAAAATCCCTCTTGCCTGCCGCCGGAAATGCGCTATGATAAGGACAGAAAGGCGGTGGACTGGATGAATAATTTTTGGAAGTCCTATGATCTGGTCGAAACGGAACTGGGCGCAGACTATCAGTGCTATCCTCTGTTCGGGCGGATACACCTGACAGAACTTGCAGTTTCAGCTCTGTTTATTCTTGGTATGGTGCTGTGGTATCGCCGGGCGTCGGTGAGGACCCGGCGGAAGATTCTGGCGGGCGTGACCGTCCTGCTTTTGCTGGACGAAGCCGCTCTTCTGCTGGGAATGGCTCTCACCGGCCAGTGGAATTGGAGTTACCTTCCGCTCCATCTGTGCAGCATCAATGTCTTCATCTGCCTGTACAACACGATTTTCGACCAGAACTGGTGCAAAGAAGAACTCTATGCCCTCTGCATCCCCGGTGCGGCATTGGCTCTGCTCTGCCCGAGCTGGCTCTGTATCTACTCGTGGTGGAGCCTCATCAACCTGCACTCCATCTCCATCCATGCTCTGCTCGTGCTGTATCCGCTGCTTTTGGTCGCAGGCGGATACCGACCCTCGCCTCGCCGCATCCCACAGGTGCTGGCCTTTCTGTTTGGCTCCGCCCTGCCGATCTACTTTTTAAATAAGCCACTCCACACAAACTTCTATTTCCTCAATAACCCCTATGGAAATATCATTACCAGCACCTTCACCGCCATTCTGGGTGAAAAGTTCTATATCCTCGGCTTCCTCCCTGCCATCGCTCTGGCTCTGCTCATCATGTATCTGCCGTGGGTGAAGAAAAGCAAAAAGTCGTAATATCACTGGGCTGTCGCGTGGGCGACAGCCCTCTTTTTATCCCCTGAATCTGCACCCTGATTGCAAAATAAAAACGCGACTTTTTTGCGTTTTAGGGTAAAATTCTGCAATTTGAAATTTGTGTTGTGTTTTTCGCAAAAAGGGATTGACAGAACGCAGACAGCGTGCTATCATGAACACATGAACAGATGCTCATATATCGAAGCGAGCGAGAGGAGATGCCAAGATGCCCAATCAGGACGAAGAACTGAAAACGCCGCAGGAGCCGGTCGAGATGCCGGACGACGAGGTGCTGTATGAGCTGGCCGACTTGTTCCGGGTGTTTGGTGACTCCACGCGGATCAAAATTCTGTACGCACTCCACGACAATGAGCTTTGTGTGCAGGACATCGCCAACGCGGTGGGCCTGAGCCAGTCGGCGGTCAGCCATCAGCTCCGGGTGCTAAAAGACTCCAAGCTGGTACGATTCCGCCGGGATGGAAAAACCGTTTTCTATGCACTGGATGATGACCATGTGCGGAGCATCCTCTCGATGGGGATGGATCATATCGAAGAGTAATTTTAAGAAAGGTTGGTACACTGTTATGAAGAAAAGCTACAAGATCGAGGTCGACTGCGCAAACTGCGCTCAGAAGATGGAAGATGCAGCAAACACCGTCGCCGGCGTCGCAAAGGCAACGGTCAGCTTCATGACCCAGAAGATGAATGTCGAGTTTGCTGAGGGCGCAGACCCCAAGGCTACCATGCAGAACGTTCTGACCGCCTGCAAGAAGGTCGAGGACGACTGCGAGATCTTTGGTATTTAAGGTTTTTCATAACTTTAAAAATCGCTGTCCGGCTCCCCTTTTCAGGGGAGCTTTTCTAAACACAAAGAGTTTGGAATGTGGAAAAATCAAGCAGTTTTCAACACTTTCCACTGAGTTTTCAACACGTTTTTCTTGAAAAGCAAAAAAGAAACGCAAAAAAGCAGGTTTTTTCGGGAAAAGTTCGTGGAAAACATGGGGGAAAGGGTGGAAAAGCTCTTTTTCTGGGGAAAACATGTTGAAACTGTTCCCCTCTGCCAAGTGGTCATAGCGGAGGAAAAAGCCAAAAGGAGGCTTTGGAGATGACAAAAAAGCAAAAAAAGACACTTTACCAGATCATCGCCGCCCTTGTGCTGGTCGTGATCCTGAAACTCCTGCCTGAGTTCCCGACGCCGGTCGAGCTGGTTCTCTACCTCATCCCCTATTTGGTCGTCGGCTGGGATGTTCTGCGCAAGGCACTGAAAGGCATCAAGAACCGTCAGCCGTTTGACGAGTGCTTCCTGATGGCGGTCGCTACTGTCGGCGCGTTTGCGCTGGGCGATTACGTTGAGGGCTGCGCTGTTATCATCTTCTACCAGATCGGCGAACTGTTCCAGAGCGTCGCTGTCGGCAAGAGCCGCAAGAATATCAGCGCACTGATGGATATCCGCCCGGATTATGCCAACGTTGAGGACGCTGACGGCAAGCTTGAGCAGGTCGACCCGGATGAAGTCGAGGTCGGCACTGTCATCGTTGTTCAGCCTGGTGAGCGTGTCCCCATCGACGGCGTGATCGTCGAGGGTACTTCCGCACTGAATACCGCTGCCCTGACCGGCGAGAGCCTGCCCCGTGACGTTAAGGCCGGCGATGAGGTCATCAGCGGCTGCGTCAATATGACCGGCCTGCTGAAAGTCCGCACGACCAAAGAGTTCGGCGAGTCGACCGTTTCCAAGATCCTCGACCTCGTGGAAAACTCCAGCATGAAGAAAGCTCGTGCCGAGAACTTCATCACCCGTTTCGCCCGTGTCTATACCCCGGCGGTCTGCTATGGTGCATTGGCTCTGGCATTCATTCCCCCGGTCGTTCTGATGCTGATGGGTCAGCCTGCACGCTTCGGTGACTGGCTCTACCGTGCATTGACCTTCCTTGTTATCTCCTGCCCCTGCGCACTGGTTATCTCGATCCCTCTGAGCTTCTTCGGCGGCATCGGCGGCGCAAGCATCTGCGGCATCCTCGTCAAGGGTTCTACCTACCTCGAAGAGCTGGCACATACCGGTGTTGTGGTCTTTGATAAGACCGGTACCCTGACGCAGGGCGTTTTCAAGGTCGTGGGCGTCCACACCGCAAACGGCGTTGAGGAGAATGCTCTGGTCGAGGCTGCTGCCTTGACCGAGAGCTGGTCGAAGCATCCCATCTCCCTGAGCATCAAAGCTGCTTACGGCAAGGATATCGACCAGAACCGCATTACCGATGTGGAAGAGCTGGGCGGCTATGGTGTCACCGCTAAGGTCGACGGCAAGTCGGTGGCCGTCGGCAACGCCCGTCTGATGAAAAAACTGAACCTCACCGCTCCCGAGGTGAATGAGGTCGGCACAGTTGTCCATGTCGCCATCGACGGCAAATACGCAGGCTATCTGCTCATCTCTGACGTGGTGAAACCCTACAGCGCAAAGGCCATCAAAGGCTTGAAGAGCGCAGGTGTCCGGAAGACCGTTATGCTGACCGGCGACGCTGAGCCGGTCGCAAAGGCTGTCGCCAAGGAACTGGGTCTGGATGAGTACCATGCCGGTCTGCTGCCGGGCGATAAGGTCGACCAGATCGAAACGCTGCTGGCAAACAAGCAGCCCAAAGAGAACCTCGCCTTCGTGGGTGACGGCATCAACGACGCGCCTGTCCTGTCTCGTGCCGATATCGGTATCGCAATGGGTGCACTGGGTTCTGATGCCGCCATTGAAGCTGCGGATATCGTCCTGATGGATGATGATCCGGCAAAGATCGCGCTGGCAATGCGGATCGCACGCCGCACCATCAGCATCGTCTACCAGAACATCGTCTTCGCTCTGGGTGTCAAGGCGATCTGCCTGATTTTGGGTGCCATTGGTATGGCAAGTATGTGGACGGCCATCTTCGCCGATGTCGGTGTCATGGTCATCGCAGTCCTCAATGCGACCCGTGCCCTCTACACCAAAGACCTCGAGAAGAAGAACGATAAGTAAACGACGATAAAACGATCCAAAGACCATTCTCGCAGTGCAACGCACCGTCAGAATGGTCTTTTCTTATGGGTTGAAAAAACAGAGAAACCTGTTATACTACTGTATTGGAGGGTTGAACTGTATGCAACAAGAAAAAGAAATCCATTCGTCTTCGTCCGGAAACGCAATCTTCCGGGCGTTCAAAGCCGCTCTGCCCCAGACAGTTCCGGTCTTTGCCGGGTACCTCGTTCTAGGTCTAGGCTACGGCATCTATGTGCAGTCGCTGGGACTTCCGGTCTGGCTTCCCATGTTGATGGGTACGGTAGTCTATGGCGGCTCGCTGGAATTTGTGCTGGCTTCCCTGCTGCTGAGTGCGTTTTCGCCGCTGTCGGCATTTCTGATGGCGTTGATGATCCAGGCACGGCACCTGTTCTATGGCCTTGCCATGCTGGAACGCTATAAAGGGTATGGTCTGCGCAGTTTTTACATGATCTTTGCCATGAGCGACGAGACATTTTCCATCACCTGCTCGGCAGAACCGCCCGAGGGAGTCGACCGTGGCTGGTTCATGTTCTTTATTACCCTGCTCGACCAGTTCTATTGGGTCGCAAGTGCCGGTTTGGGTGCTGTGGTCGGCTCAGTTCTTCCTTTCAGCACCGAGGGTGTGGATTTTGTCATGACGGCCATGTTCGTTGTTATCTTCCTTAATCAGTGGGAAAAAGAAAAGCAGCACTACGCGTCCCTTATCGGTCTGGCGGTGCCGCTGGTCTGTCTGCTGATTTTTGGTTCGGGCAGCTTTATTCTGCCCTCCATGCTCTGTATGCTGGTGCTGCTCATTGGCCTGCGCAAGCCTATTGAAAAGGCCGAGGAATCCAAAACAGAAAAGGAGAGCGCAGCATGACGACACCGCAGTTCTTCATCACCATTGCAGTCTGCACGGCGGCGACCATGCTGACCCGTTTCCTTCCCTTTCTGGTCTTTTCGTCCAAAGACCAGCAGCCGCCGGAAATCGTGCGGTATCTCGGGCGTGTCCTGCCGGCGGCGATTTTCGGAATGCTCATCGTCTATTGCCTGAAAGGGGTCAGTCTCTTCTCGGGAAGCCACGGCATCCCGGAGGCGATCGCCATCGCAGTGACCGTGGCACTCCATAAGTGGAAGCATCAGACGCTTGTTTCCATCGCCGGTGGTACACTCTGCTATGTCCTGCTGGTGCAGTTGGTGTTTTAACAAAGCAAAAAGGGGCTGTTGCACAAGTCCTAACAAAAAGACCAGAGTTATTTAGCCAAAAGG
>ERZ808240.1829-NODE-1829-length-25027-cov-4.002323_pt1 | contig 25027 bp, 38 predicted proteins | sample MGYA00521084_ERZ808240 | MGnify/ENA primary metagenome ERZ808240 (study PRJEB31516, sample SAMN03275571) | gut metagenome | biome: mammalia-associated habitat; material: feces | host: Papio cynocephalus | place: Kenya | collected 2012-08-06 ... | reverse complement strand
GCACATGTCTAATGCCGGAGTAATAATGATACTACCTGGAGTAACCCACCCAGCACCGGATAATCCGGGTATCTCAGACAACTGTGTTGGAAGAACGTCTTCCTTGCTGTCTGCCAGGAGTAATAGACGCATTCCACCGTCACTGTACGTGCGCTTAATATCAAGTAATGTTGCCATACTGCGCCTCCTTAACCTACGATTACATCTTCATAACCATCTGTTTTCAGTATGGTGTCAACATCTTCTTTCCAGTTCTTGTAGAGACTTGTCCGGACAAAATACGCTCTGTACTTCTTCTGCCCTGCCGCTGTGCTTTTGTCTGCCTCTTTCATAATCATTCTTGCAATAAATGTAGTCATATCTTTCATCCTTTCTTTTCCTTTCTTACTTGGTTTCTGTATTTTCTGCACCATCTTCACCTGAATCGGTATCCGAGCTATCATCTGGCTCAGCATCTTCATCTGCCACGTCTCCAAACAATAGTGGCAAGATGTCTGTAAGAATACTGTCTACTGTTGAGGAAATTTCCGTGTTTTCCGCAGCAAGCTTCTTGTCTGCTTCTGCCAGTTTGTCCATTCGCTCTGTTGGGGTCTCTTCTTTCTTATATAACACGACTCCAAGAATTCCTCCAATGTATTTGACGAGGGCATTGAGGTTGGTGTAGTTCTCGTATTCTGCAATGGTGGACTCCCGTTCTGTTACAGTCATTTTCTTAGTCTTGAATTCGTCCTGGAATATCGTCCTCAGCTCTTCTTCTGTGACGGATATAGTCTTAATGAGCAAACTTCCATCTGCACGAACTGTAGCAGACTGGATAACCAGTTCTGTGGCGTCGTTAAATACGATTTTCATATTTTCTCCTTTCTGTGCGACACCGCACGATATAAAAAGAGCCTTTCGGCTCTGGTTAACAGGTTTCTATATAATAACGCATGACGATGGTGAGTGTAGTTTTAAGTGTAATTTATCACAAGGAAGGCTTCTCCTTTCTTTTTTTGTTATTTTTATGTCGCCATGCGCTTATTTTCCTTAACTAAATAGCAAAAGTATAAAAAATTTTATAAGGCCAGATAACAGTACAGAAAAATTAGGGTGTGTTGAATTTTCTAACGGTCTAAAAATCGTATTTGGAACAGTTAGATGTAACTATGCGAATCCTAATGTACTAGGTGGAGATGCTGATTTCCCGGTAGTATTTTCTCAAACTCCTTTTACTACGACAGGTGTCGAGAATATCGGAAATACATATGATGAGCTTAGCCGAAACGCTAAGGTAAAAATCTCTGTAGATTCCATTAATATTGCCGTTCACGATGTGTATGGCAAGTTTAACTCCTCGATGTATTATTATGTCGGCTTTATAGCTATTGGCATCTAATAAAACCTATAAAGGATAAGAAACCGTAAATCCAGCTTCGACAAATTCACCACCACTGATCAGATATATTCTTCCATCTGTGTTAATACCGATAGAAGCTCCATAACGCTTTCCACTAGCTTCAGCCGTCCAAGCTTGAGAGCGAATTGAATGATTTGGACGTATTTCGTTTGGCAATTTCGCAACTAAAAATGGCATAGTGGAAACTCCGCCGCTAACAACACAGTAGTAATCAATGTATATTGCATTTCCTATCCTAGTAATACTGTATGTTGGATTTGTCCAAGTAATAGACTCGAAATTATAGTTTCTTTTGCTATTTAATTCAGCAAGACTCGGAGCTATCTCGAACACTTTTTTGATTTCCGTAATGTTCAATCCATCAATAACAACCTGATACATCGGCATATCTGCTACATAATCCCCTGCCTGAATATCTCCCTGTGTGTATTCTGGAACTTCCGGGTTAGACTCTGCCGGCGTACCCTGGATAACTTTCAAGTCAAGACTTTCTATTCCATTGTCTTGATTTTTTTCATATCTTGCAACGATCAAATCAATACGTTTCATTCCCTGACTACCATTTATGATAGTGAGAGAGTCATATGTGTTCTTCTTGATTGATGCCGTACACCCTTGATGCATTAGTACACCGTCTCTGATTTTAATTTCATTGTTACTGGACACTTCTGCTGCTAACTTCATTCCTGTTCGTAATACGTAAGATTCTTCACCCACAACTCCGATGTTTACATCTCTATCCTGTTCTGATGTCACATGTGGCTTTCCTGTATATCCTGTAATTATTTCCATTATGTCTCTCCTTCCAGTTTATACACTACTTTTTCTTTTCCGGAAGATATTGTCCATATCTTTCGACCAATCGGTTTCTTCATACTAATTCCGGTCAAATAGTCTTTTCCGCCAACAATGTCTCCTAAGTCAATATTTCCTTCCAACTTAGTCATGGTCATGTTGTAAGACATGCTCGACTTCTTGTTCTCCAATTCCTTAATTCCATTCTTAATCAGATCATCTCTTTCAGATCCGCTGCTATCATATATAGCTACAATCTCCTCTACTCCCTTGAAAAACTGCTGAGTCTGTGAAATCGTCCCATTCTGATCAGCGTATAAATGTATAACCAGTCGGTCTTTCAGTTCTCCTTTTCCAAGGCAGATTAGATGATTGATTCCACGCCGGTTATCGTCAGTTGTGAAATTCATGTTATTATCATTGGTTAGCTCATATTCTGATGACAGGTCATTGATTGGGACAGCTCTCACACTTACATACCCTGCCATACCGACATCGCCTTCCTGGTATCTGATATCCAGTCGATATCCTACTGATTTCAGCATCTTAACTAATCCAGCATGCAAGGTACAATACCGGTCGAATTGATAATTCGTAACAATTATTCCGGTGTTAATCTCTACGCCGTAAAAAAGTCCAGGAAACTCAGCTTCAACCTTGGATTTTATGATAGAATTAAGTTCTCCAGATGCTACTGCGTAATCTTGTCCGCTTAATGGCTGTATAATCTTTTTGGTCATCATTCCGCGCCAGGTATCCCCTTTTGCACGAATTACATTAGCACTTGTATCGGTGCTGATTTCCCGGACAATTCCGCCATATTCAGTGCCTGGCGAGAATACTCTGGATCCATATTCAATAGAGCCGTCCCAATTCCAACGCTTAAGTTCAATTTCAAAATCGTTAATACTGTCTGATTCATCAGCTCCGACTTCGAAATCTATATTAGCGCCTTGGACATATCCTATCTGCCTTCCGTATTTGTCTGTTTTGATGAGATCCATTCCGGTACACTCCTTTCTTTGTATATCACAATATCAAAGCCGAATTCTCCGCTCCAACTTATTAAGATATCCCCTGCCGGAATCTCTGTGAATATGGAATTGCCAGTTGCTTTCTTGTAAAAAATATTCTGCTCTGTACCATTGGCAAGTCTTTTGATAATTGTTTTCTTGCGCGAATCAATCACAATATATTCCTGTGCTTCAAGCGTGTCATATACTTGATAGACCTGTCCCGCAATGGTGATTCTCGGATTCGCACATGGACCATAGATGGTTATTTTGAAATTGCTGCTTCTGTAATGATCGACATACCAATGCTCCGTTCCGGACAATGGTTTCGAATAGTCGTATCGGTAGCCATATGGGTAATCTAAAAAGCTATAAGCTTCCCCCTTGTTCGCGCTATCCGGATAGAAGCTCTTTGATTTTTCCTCTGCCCACATAGGATATGGACAGTAAATTCCGAGTTCCATGTCTGTCCAACAGTTCCGGGTAGACGACACCTTGCTGGACATATCCTTAATATAGCAATCAATATAATAACTTCCGAACCATATACGCCCAGGAGTAAGATTTACAACGTCATACTCAAAGCAATTTGTCAGTTCGTCCATCTTCGCTTTGCGTTCTTCCAATGGTCCGCGAAATGTTAATGTAATTTGATACGTCTTAGGCTCTTTCTCAAATCCATAGACATCTGCTCCCATTTCTTGATCCGTGGTCATTGGCTTCCATTCATATTCGTGGAAGTAACCGGACGTTGGTCTCATCCGGTCACCCACAAGATTGTATTCTTTTCCATTAGAACATACATATTTGATTTCTATCATTCGAATACAACCCCCATATCTCTTAATGCTCGAATCAGCTCTCGTTCGCTGACATCTCCGCTGTCTTTTCCGTCTATGATTGCTATAATTGTTCTTAATAATGCAATCAGTGTATCAAGACGGCTTGATGTCTCATTGCTTGATGTTCTAGAGCTGTTTACTGTTCCTTGCAAATCATAATTTAGGTTCTCGCTTGAGAACGGACTTGTAGCGATATCCCGAAGCTTGGTTACTGCAGAGTTAATCGCTGGAAGCTTTCCTATAATACCTTTGACGAATCCTGCGTCAATCATTTCTCCTACAAATACGCCCCAACGCGCCGGTGAATGAATGCCGAAGAATGCTAATACGTTATCTTTAAAACTTCCAAGTACACCCTTTACTGCCTCCCACAACATATGCCCTGCATTCCTAAGTCCATTCGCAATTCCTTGAATGATATTGTGGCCAATAGATCCCCAATCAACATTCGAAAATGCGCTTCGGATTCCGGAAATAATTTGAGGAATCTGAGCTATAAGACTTGGAATTGCTCGAATTAATCCAGCTGCCAACTTTCCAATAATCTCAATACCGGACTGTAGAATCTGTGGTAGATTCTGTGCAATTGTTACCTTCATTTTTACCACCGCCTGAGCTGCTGCAGTTGCAATCTGTGGAAGATTATTAATAATTCCGTTAACAAGGTTAAGAATAAGGTTTGCTCCGGCTTCACAAATAAGCGGTAGCGCTGACCATATCGCATTTCTGTAATTAGCCATCAGTGTCGCTGCCATCGAAATTAATTGAGGAATATTCTGTAATATACCATTTGCAATATTGGTTACGATTTCAACGCCTTGTTGTAATAATCCTGGTAGATTCGTTTGGATTGCAGTTGTAATCTGCAGTATCATTCCGTTTGCCATTTCGTATAGCTGTGGCAATGCAGTTTGAACTTGTGACGCAATCTCTGGTACAAATTGCATTAATGCGGTTGCTAACTGTGGTGTAGCAGTCTGTATAAATGTTACCAATGCTCCCGGTAAAGCGGAAAGCACGTTCCACACTGCTGGGAGTAGGTTCCCGACAAGAAATGTTGTCATCGTCTCTGCTAGTGCTGACAAAGCTGGTTTTATGTCCATTCCAAGAGCAATCTGCCCCATAACATTTTGCGCTGCGGCCTTCATAGAATTAAAAGAACCAGATATAGTTGTTGCTGCTTCCTTGGCTGTCGTTCCGGTAATATCTAACTGTCCCTGTATTACGTGAATAGCTGAATACACATCAGACAGGTTGTTGATGTCATATTTTACACCCGTAATTTTCTGCGCATCAGCAAGTAATCGTTCCATTTCTGTCTTAGTGCCACCGTAGCCTAATTTTAGGTTGTCCAACATAGTGTAGTTTTGTTTCGCAAATCCCTGATATGCATTCTTGATATCTTCCATGTTGGTGCCCATTTTATTGGCGTTATCAGACATATCTGTCATGGCCATATCCGCTACATCTGCCGCCTTTGATGTATCATTGCCAAGACTTGACAGGAGGCTTGCGGAGAAGCTTGTAGTTAACTCCATATATTCATTCGCACTCATTCCCGCAGTTCTATAAGCTTCTGCAGCGTTCGCCTTAACTTTATCGGCGCTATCTTTGAATAGTGTCTCAATACCTCCGAGGCTCTGCTCTAGGTTGGCTCCCTCACTAATTGCTGATCCTAACGCTTTTCCAATTGCAGCTGTAGCAATGACTCCCTTGAGTTTACCTACCAATTTTCCCCCAAAAGATTCTCCTGCTGGTGCTGCTTCCGGATCTATTGCCTGCTGTATTTTCCCACTGATTCCCTGTGCAGACGGAATAATCTGCACATACGCCTTTGCGAGTTCTGTAGCCACTACTTCTCACCTCCTGTTAGTCGTCTCCACTCATCATCGAAATCCTGTCCTGTTTCGAATGTTTCCATTACGCTTTCTTCGGTTTTCTTTTCTCCGACCAACACATCTACTATTGATTTCGGTCTGTTGATACCTTTTGCACCGTCTGAACTGTTTAACCAAGCAATCGCCCGCGTATTATCAGCAACCAGTGCTAATAACGTTTGATCCGTTGTAAGTTTGGAATCAGATATTCTCATTCCAATTCTTGAGTCAGGCCTCAACCCACACGCAAAAATCCCCACCGTTCGCAGCGGTAGGGATTTGTAATCGTGAACGTGATACGTTTCTGCAAAATCACAGATTAACGCCTCTTCATCTACGTTAATCATGTGGGCGAGGACTAAGAGTTTTTTACTTGCGATCCATTGAATATCTGAGTAATCTCTTCAACCATTTTTGTGGCTGAAACTCTGCCGTTTTTCTTTCTCACGTGATTCTTGAGAGCTTCCAGTTGTGCATCTCCAAGAAGTCGTCTGGCAATTATTGGAATCTTAGAGATGTCTCCATTATCAATATCACACAGATCTTCCAGTAATTCATAGTCATCTATCGCATCTGGCGGTAATGTATATTGAAACCCGCTTTCTGTTGTTCCTGTAGTCGCTACCACTTCATTTTTTTCTGTATCCATCTTATTTCCCTTTCTCTACAATATACTCGTAATGAGTCTGTCCTGCCGAATCCGGTGTTGCCTTCATTGTTGTTTCGTATCCAATGGCTTCACTGTCTTTATATACAATGTCCGCTACCTCTGTAACTGATCCTGACGGAACAACGATTCGTTTCAATGCATTTTTCAGGATCATGTCAAAAACCCAGGCGCATGCTTTCACTTCACTGTTATTGGCTTTCACTGTAATTCCAGTTTCAAGCGTTCCCGTTATATTTTCATCACCATATACTGCTTTTAAAACCTCAATATTCGTGATTTCAAGCAGCTTGTACTTGAAGCTGTCCTCTTTACTTGTCTGTAAATCCAGGACCGTATCTCCTCCCCAAGCTTTTACATTATCTGTCTCAGGACTGTTAGAATTCGTGATTCCGTCTTCCGAACAGTATCCCAGCTCTTTAAACGCTGCATCAAGCTCTGTTTTGGCATCAGTCGGAAGTTCTGTTCCTAATGGTGCTCGATAGATTGCTCCGCCAATCTTCGGTTTTCCGGCACTTACATACTCTGTATTCAATCCTATCCCTCCTAATAATGGACGATATCATATACCGCCTGATATCGATATTTTTTTCTGGCAGTATCGGTATAGTTGTAATCTGTATTCAGTTCACATCTGCTGATATCGTCCAGTTCAATTATTTTTTCCATTGCTTCTTTTACCCGCTCGTTGAGCGATGCCGCCCCGTATAGAGACGTAGAATAAGACTGGATAGCCAGAGTTGCTGATGCAATGTGATTCTCTGTGCTGGATCCAGTCTTTTCAATCAATACATATTCATTTCCAAGATTATCCTCTTCTTCCAGCCTGACCGGTATTTTTAGACTGGATTCCAGATGATCTTTAACGATTTTTTCCACCATGTTTTCCAACCGCCTTCAATAATCCGTTGTTACCATCGTCTCCGCAGACCTTCACAACTGCACGCGTCTGAGCAACATATGCTTCTGTTTCTGATTCCTGTACTATTTTAGTCGCATGCTCCATGAGAATTGCTTGCATCTCTGGCGACTGTATCAGTTCTCTGACACCAGCACGATTCAGAACGATCTTAGTCTTACTCATATAACGCCACCTGCCATTTCTGATTCCAGTCTAGCGGAATATTCTCCTCAATCCCCTGCTGTGGAAATCCTATTACCTGCCAAGATGTTCCAAAGAAATCTACCCGGTAGTCCTTCCAGGTATGATTGTCCCCTTTTGGAATTGCAATATTATATACCGCTTTCTTTCCGGTCAGATTTAATGTGTCAAGAATTTCTGTTGTTGTGGCCGGAGCTACAAGCACGTTCTCAATTGTTACTGGTGTCTCCCGATATAACGGGTGGTCAAATTCATCTTTTCCAATTACTGTCTTCTCATACAGTGTCACCGGAATTCCCTTGATCATCGATGCCATAGATATCCATCACCCCAACTTTCTGTCTTCTCAGACCTAATCTTGATAACTCAGACTTTTTGATAAACAGTCCTCCGCCTGGAACCAAATATGTTCCTGTCACCGAATAGCCCAGTGCTGATTGCGACATCTGTGTCATTGGTTCTGTATCTGTCGATGTCATAAGTGTACGTGCCACTACATCAATAGTCACAGATTTTGCAACATTTCCCAATGCCTCGTTCTGCTCAATCATTTTATCTAAATCTTTTCCAACCTTGTTGGCTTCATATCTCAAAGAATCCGAGACAACTGTCAGAAGCTTCTCCGCCTTGCTGTACTCGGATTCCTTAAGTTCACGCCACAGGATAGATATATCTTCTAGTGTAGCGAATGGATCCATTATTCTGCGCCCTCTTGCGCATCATCTTTGGAATCGCCTTCCCCTTTGTTAGCCTTCTGCTTTTTAGATGGCGTTTTTTTCTCCTCGGATTCTTTGTCAGTAAAAGGTTCCCAGTTTTCGCCGGAAACCTTTGTACTTGTCTCAATAATTGCGCCTGTTTTTGTATTTTTATACTTCATACTACGCCTCCTTAATTCTTACAAACCATTCCGGAACCAGAATTCCCCAGCCAAGATATACTTCTGCGCGAATATAGATCTGACCATATCCTTTTAAATCTTTTCCTGAATTGTCCGGATCACCATACTGAATAATTTCCATAGGAATTTCTTTTGAGTATCCCCATTTGAATCCATTCTGGAAGTCTCCGATAATGCCATGGTCTTTTGATGTTCCATTAGATACATTATGAGTTACGCTTGTTGGGATTCCATTAAATGCCGCCGGGGAAGCTCCAAATGCAAATTCTGGATACTGCTTGATTCCATTTGCTTTGACTTTTGCCATTGCCGATCCAAATGTCTTAGATAAGGCAAGTCCTGTTACATCTTCTTCTGATCCATCGACTACCGCAATTGCATCTTCCAGATTATCATCCGGTGTCGCTGATGAATAATCTACAGTCTGTGTTACCTTTGAATCAAAATGATTATCTCCAATCACGGAAGATGCTGTTCCTGTTCTTGGATTGATTCCATGCATAGCAGCAAGGTCAAGTCCTTTCGCTACTTTCTTCGCAAATCCATCATTAAACGCTGTTAAAATATCCAACTGCTCTTCTTCTGTAGCGATCATAAATTCATCAGAGATTCTTGCACCATATTCAAACTTAACCGGTACAATTTTAACTGGTGCGATAGCAATACCGCCTTCGGTTTTCTTTCCATTCTCTGCGACAATATCAATTTCATTGTCCATAGAAAACATCCTTTCTTTCAATCCATTGAATGGAATTGGGGTCTGACCGCATAATGCTGCCAATGCTGATTTTCCTTTTACTTTTGTGATAAGGTCCTTGACCAGTGTAGGGTCAAACATTGTTCCTTTTGATGTTGTTGCCATTTTTTTATTCTCCTTTCAAACTAGCCAGCATGCCCTTCATTGCTGTCTTTTTATCATCGAGTTTCTGTGGATCTCCTCCTGCAAGCGGCGGAACATCTTTTTTTCTTAAGAATTTTGCCATTGTCTCGGCATCTTTCTTAATTTCCTCTTCATTAGTTCCGCTTAATCTGCCTGCAAGTTCATACGGGATTCCATTCTCATGAGCGATTCTCATCTTAAGAGAACTGGACTCATACCCTTTAATCTTGCTCTGTGCTTCTTCAAGCTGTTTCTTATATCCGATGTTCTTTTCTCCATCACCATTGATTTCCTTGTTCAATGCTGCAATCTGCTGTTCGAAGCCATCGGATTTTTCTTTTAGAGCATCGTAATCTTCCGCTTTTTTCTTATAATCATCGAACCCTTCGTATCTTGATTTCACTCCTGCAATACGTTCTCCGATTACTTTATCAAGCTGCTCCTGTGTTGTAATTGGTGTAAATTCTGCCATTTTTTGTTGCTCCTTTCTCCATTAACCGCTGGGTTGCGTAATATGCAAAGAGACACCCTATTCAGGTGTCTCTTAACAACTAATTCTTTGTTTTCTTTTCTTCGTTTTTGTTTCACTGCACGCCCAGTATGCAAGTATGATACTGTCAAGCAATGCAATTTCCATTTCTTCCTTCATTGCCTTATATCCGAAACCACCGTTAGTTCCAATTGTCCTTTTTTCACAGTTGCTTACTACTTGTACTAATGACGGCTGACCTGAATGAACAATATTCTTCTGATATAGCCCCTGCTCAAACGTTGCATTTGCTGCAATGATTTCCTTCACGGTAGGAAGGTGCGAATTTTTTATGCCGTAATCTTTCATTTCATTTTCCATTAGCTGCTGTCCTGATGCTCCATCAATAATCACCTTCTTTGCTTTCCATTCTTTCAAATATGCTAATATCCATGTGTCTCCTGCACGTACTTCACGGCAATCAATACACTCCAGAAATATCTTTCCATCTTTTGTTTTAGATGCGACTCCCATTGCTACATTCCCATCTTTGCTGAATTTTATTCCTACAAAAATGTCTCCTGTAAGCTCCGGAGGAGTATCCGCTTTCAGCTCATTCCATTCTGTTGCACTGATAGCTGATTTCTGATTGTAGCGAATCCACAATCCCAATCGCTGAATATTAAAATCAATCGGATCGGAACCAATCTCATCTGTTACCGACCTTTCTGTGAATACTGTTCCAAGAGACGGATTTGTTTCATACCAGGCATCTATATCTCTTATATCGGTCTGTTCTGGTACTGACCATTCTGCCCAACCGGAGTTGACTGTCTGCCCTTCCAAGGTTGCTTTTCTGAATTTTGTAAAAACTGTTCCGGAGCTGACTGGAGTTGGCGGTGTTCCACAAAATATTGTCTGTGGATTCTTGCTGTCTGTAACGACATATTTTAACGCGCTCTCTTGATCGTCCTGATACTCCTGCGCTTCATCAATGATCAGAAGGTCAAATCCTTCTCCCAAACCACCCTTTGATGTCCTGGTTCGGAATTCGATAATTCCACCGCCAGCAACTTCCAGATGTTCTTTTCCAAATGCCTTATACGAAGAAACGACCTCGATATTTGCCTTTTTTAACAAATTCGAAAGTCGTTCCCATGCGCTGTGTGTAGTTGTGGTTCTATGTGCTGTATGAAGGATTCTTTCACCTTTTTTTAATCCATACATTTCCCTTATTGCAACAATTTCATTTTTTCCGTTACGTCTAGGGACTGAATACCCGAATTTGGTGTGTACCCACAATCCCTCTTCGTTAACAGCCAAAATATCCGACAAGAGAAGCTCCTGCCATTCCTGAGCAGTCCTCCCAGTCGAATTGTAGATATCTATTGCTTCAGCTCCATACGTTGAAGAATAAGGCAACACGACAGATTGTGTCGGGGTCTGCCGCCCCTTCCTTGCTTCTCCCATGTAGCCTCCTCAAAAATATAAGCCACCAAAACAATCTGGCGGCTTATTTAATCTCTATTATATCTTTTATTTCATCTAATGGAATGCCATAAAATACTTTCCCGGCATCTAATTCTATCTCTTCTTTTCCAGACGATGTGTCGTATTCTGACACCGTATTAGTGAATGTCCCTTTAATATGATTTCCATCTATATCTATCACAATAATTTTTTTGTGTAAAAATCTTTTTACTTCATCATACGTCATGTCTTTCACCTCTTTTTACTCGGATAATCCGGTACAATATGTACTCCGTCTTTTGCATAATGTATTTTAAATACAGGTGTTTCTGCACTATTCCCATTCCTATTGTCAATCACAATACCTACTGTCTTATCGTTTACCGTTATAATTTCCTGCGAGTCCCAGTTTCCTTTTCTGTCATATTTTATTCTTCCAGTTCCAGAATATTCTTTTACTAACTGCAATACTTCTTCATCTGATACGGTTATGTATGACGGTCCAAATTGTCCTTTTTCTTCCAGACTCTTTTTCCTGGCTTCGTACATCTGTGTCCCCTGCCGATGTATTTCTTGTCGTGATGCAATTTTTTCTCTGTTTTGTTCCGGGATTATCTTTTCCCGTATATTTCGTATAATCGCGTCCGAATCTGGGCTTAATCCCTGCAGTTTTCTTTCTTCTATTTTATCAGATTCTTTTTCATATTTCCATTCTTTTGTCCATACATTTTGCTTTTTGCCGTCTCCCGGATAATACTCGACAACGCAATCACAATTATCATGTCTCCGGAACACATCTTTAGGAACATCTGGATATACATATGTTCCGGCCACCTGATTACACCATTCGCAGCAATGCCCGGAAGACCTTCGTATGATCTTGGGCCTTAATCCGGATTTCGCATGAAAATCTGCATTCTTCTGAATAGTATCGTCCATTGCTTTCTGAATCAGATTACGCACAGGTGCATCAAGAATCCATTTCACATCATCGAAATGCTCTTCATTGGAAATCCGATTCACGATACCATCTATATTGTCCTGTTGGATTTGCGATTTCATCGCCTTAATTCCAATGCCTGCAGCTTCATTCATAATCTGTTGCACAATTTCCGCATTATCTGCAGCCATTTCATAAGCTTCCGTCAATGTCGGATTTAGCACCCTGGAAGCAATATTATAATACATTTTTCCATCTGGCAATACATCTGATGATAGGTTGTCCGAATATGCTTTCGCTAAGATTCTTCCAATCTCTTGTGTCGCTTCGTTCGCTTGGCTGTATGAAATCTCGCTTCGTGCCTGTTTCTTAAAGTTTTTAATGATACTGCTCTTTTCAATGTCTCGATAGAATTGTTCCCGTATCTTCTCCAAGAGTCCTGGTACAATATCCTCCATAGACTACCCCTCCGTATTCTCTACCGGCATATTGCTCATGTTGATCCCTGTCAAATCTCTCAGGTTATCTGCATTGAAATATCCTGGCACCGCCTGATTAATTTTGATTGCCCCATCTCCAATATTGGACAGCATCGCTGCATCTGGTTCAAACACTGGTTCCCAGATTGGTGTGGTCATATATACCTGATTCCGATAATATTGATAATCATCTCGAAGGCATGCAGCCAAATAACCGGCATTCAAGAACCCGCTTCCAAATGCCCGTTGCGCCTTTCTTGCTGTCAATCTAAGGTTCTCATGAGATGCTTTGATTGCTTCCTGAGATGCTGGATTTTCTGTTGCAAATCCGAGATCATCTAATGTCAATCCAGTCTCTCCAGCAAACAATGCAGCGAACATTTTGAGCTGATCTAGATGTGGTGTCATAGACTGCTGCTGGAACTGCCCCAAAGTCGGTGAGTCCCCGTCCTCATCTTTGTCGAATTGCAGGAGACTTGATACAGTAGCTTTCCACTTATCCATCTGTTCTGCATCTGGGTCCAGACCAACCACGTACTTTTGTGGAAATGAATAGAACTCTGCGGTTATCTCAGAACGCTTCAGAGTTCTCATAGCTGATTCTGTAATCGACATACATGCTCTGCTGATTCTGGAATGTCCAAATGCTCTCTTAGCATCTGGCCGGAATATAATCGGCACTAATAACGGTGCCGGTGCATTCTCTTCAAAAAGCTGATCCGGAATTCCGTTTCTGTAGATTACTGTCCAGCCTTCCACGAAATAAGCCTCTACGGTTACTTTTCCGTAATCATCACGTTCCAGAACTGCATATCCTTCTGTGAGCAGATTTGTGATTGGATTAATAATGCCTGTTGCATTTGAGCCATCAATCACCTGTAATCGTGGAAAATCATCTTCTCCTTTTGAGATGTATACAAAACAACAGGAGGAAATCAACGCAGACAACACTGCTGAATCATATAGGATATCTGGATTATTCATTCGGAATATCCCCGTCATGTCAAAATTGTCATCACGGAATCCCCGAAACACTAACCTGTCTGCAATTGAATCTACCGCTTTTGCATTCCAGCCAAGCACTGCCTGTAGCCATTGCAAACTTGGTGGGGTTGCAATCCCCATGTCCCGTGCTATATTTTTCATCTCATAAAATTTATACCGTCTCAAGACTCGGCTTCTCTTTCTATTCAGCTTTTTTCTCAGGTATTCTATGCCCTTGTAATCTGACATTTCTTTCTCCTTTCCACGCCATTTTCTCTTAGCGTGTGTTTTTTTTCGCAGTGACGGTGTGAAGTCCGCGCGCGCCCGTGTTGGGGGAGGTATGCCCCCTATCTGTCAGAATTATTTCGGTCTGTAATTGCTCCAATCAAACGTATGAGGAAGTACCCTATTTCCGATTGATTCTTCTTGCTTCGTTCCGCCTCTGCTATCTATCAGCTTGTCGCTCTTCTGCCTGTTGCATGTCCAATGTGCAAGCTGCATGTTATCTAAATCAGATGGGTGTCCGCCCTTTGCGATTGGAATAATATGATCTATACATGGTGACAACGGATGTGGATATTTGAGTGAGAAGTCCACAGGCTTCCCGCATATTCCGCATACAGTCTGGGTTGCATATATCTTCTTTTTGTTTTTTTCAAACGCTCCTCGGTGTGTACCGTCCTTATCTGGTCTATTTCTCTTCAATACTACTTTTTCTCCTTGCATACAAATAGCAGCAATCTATTGACTGCTGCCACTGTTTGTTTTCTTTTGTTGTTCTCTTCTGTTCTTTTTACCGGAGTGCAATTAGGCTACACTCCGGTGTGTGAAATTCTAAGGAGTCCGCTGTGATTCGTCTGATCTCATCTTCTGGACGCTATCATATTAACACGAAATACTGTCCTGTGAGTGGTGATGTTTTTATAATTTTTGAGCTAACAGCCAATAGAATTTTCTTCTGGTTCTATAATACTTCTGATCTCCGCATGGCATACCCTTTGCATCTCTAAGATACCGGTATGTAGCATAGTCACTGGTGACCCCTTCCAGAATCCATTGATATAACTCAGCATCAGTCTCAATGGCAGTCTGCTCAATTGTCTTACATTTCTGTTCGAGTTCCATTCTCTTGATTGCTAACTGTTCTGTGGCGCTTCCTTGCGGTGTACTTCCTTGTCCTTCCTTGCCGTATTCAATTGCCTTGACGGTATCTGTGAGTGTGGCAAGTTCTTTTCTCCATTCCTGATACTGCATACAGTGATGCTTAAGTTCTAGGAATCTGTGTTTGGAGATATTATATTTTTTTTCGTTAATCGGTCTTGTGTCCGGCATATACTCCTCCTACGCTGTTCTCCGTCTTACATCTCGCATTGCCTCTGGACTGATCTGTGCGTAATAGCGACTGGTTACTGTTGGATTGGCGTGTCCCATCACTTCCTGAATGATACCGATGTCTGTTCCCTTGTCTTTTAAATTGACTCCCAGGGTCTTTCTGAGTTTGTGTGGATAGACTTTGCAGTCCATATCCTTGCCTACTGCTTTCATAGCGTTTCTGATGCCGCTCTTCTTCAGGCGATTATATGGCGCCTTGTCCCACACAAACAATGCTTCATTGTCATCGGTACGGCTGTCCAAGTATTTCTTCAGGTGGTATCTGGCTACCTCGTCTAAATATAACAGACGATACTTATAAGACTTCTCGCTCATAATCGTGATATCTCCGGTCGCCCAGTCTACGTGATCGATGTTAATCTGCGGAATCTCTCCGACGCGTGCTCCGGTGCTTCTGAGCACTTCGATGATAGCTCTGTCCCTTAATGATACGCAGCCCTCCCTGAGCTGTTCAATCTGTGCCGGCCGGAAGTAGTCAATTGGCTTAATCACTTCCTTCATCGGCTCGGTTGATTCTACAGGATTGTAGCTCATGAACTTCTCTTTCCTCCTGCTGCCACGTTGCGTTTTTCGTACCAGTCGAGATAACTATCAATGTCAATCTCGTCCATCTTGTTTAATGGTTTCTCGATTACACTGGTAAGACGCATAATGGCATCACGGTACTGAGCTTTTGTCTCTGGACGCAGATTCTTTTTCTTGATCATCATCAATGAGATGTAATAACGGTTCTGTTCTTCTACTGATGTCCGGATTTCTGCTGGTAGATTGGTGATTTCTTCCATGTTCACAGCTACCAACTGTTTTTCAATGACTTTTTGCATAATATCTAATGTGGTGTTGTCTACATATCCGGACATCTCGAAGATAATATTATTAATAATTTCAGTTTTGATATTGGCGTTATACATAATGGTCCTCCTTGTTTCCTAAGAGGCATTATGGTATAATGCTCTTAGGTGAATGAACAGTAGATACAGTGTCTTGCCGGACGGTCTACTGTTTATTTTTTATTGTCAATGTTCACTCACCCCTTGACTCTGCAGTCGTTATACCCTTTTCTGGAATTTTTCAAGCATTCTTGCCTTCCAGTTTTGCGGTTCTTCTGATGGTTCCTGTTCTTCCGGCTCTCCCATTCCATTATACAGGAATGACTTTATTTTTCTTTTGCATTCGCCGCAATAACATCTGGCTGCAATTGTTTCTGCTTCGAATGTTGTAGCCAGTGTATCTGCGGTGCCAAGTATGCTTACACTTTCAGCTGTGATTGCTACTCTGTATTTTCTCTCATTGGCTTTCCTTTTTCGTAGACGGTGCAATTATCTGCCGTGCAATAATGGCTACGCGAATGTTTATGGAATGCTCCGAAGTTGCAGTGGCTTACCGGGTATCTTGCACGCCATTTGCAGGTCTTGCATTTTTTTCTATCGCCGTTCGTGCCGTTTGAAATTGGTTTTTTCTCCGATTTCTTAGGCTTTCGTTGTGTTGGCTGATGGTATCCACCGTCTGGCCGGACGCCTAAGAGTCCTTGTTGCTGAACTCTATACTGTACCTGTCCAATTGAAAGCCCTAACCTGTCCGCAATTTCTCCATTGGTCTTTTTCTGTTCGACCATGGATTTCAGCAATTCTTTGTCGTATTCTTTCATACAACCATCTCCTTTCTCGCTTTCCGGAATAACTTGGCTTTCTCAGCATGGTACCGGATCAGCTCCTCGACTGCTGCCATCTGTGCTTCCTCTACCTGGTACCGTTCATACACTTTTAGGTCGATTCCCCATGTGTCATTATTTTCGAATAACAGCCACCGGAAGTTTTTATATGCGATATAGGCAAGCTTTTTCTCTCCATCTACAAGGTCAATCTGTGTCATGCTCTCCTGGATCCATTTCATAGCATCGCCTCCATATCTTCTGCACGTCCTTCCCAAAGGTTTGCCTTTTCCTTACAGTAGTCTATAATGGTCTCGACTGCTGCCTGCTCGACTGGTTCAATATCCAGTTTGCCAAATCCTTCCATGGAATCCAGATAGGCATATCCACTCCCGCCTGTATACCTATAATACAATTTCCAGTTCAAGAATCTCTCGTCCCAGAGTAATATTGCAATTACTTCGTCCTCTTCTTCATCATGTAATTCAAGACGTTCGTCCGATTTAATGGCCCACATTTTCTTCTCCGCCTCCTTGCTGTAATTATCTTGTTTCTGTCATCTATGTAATAATCTGCATAGACTTTTCTACAGTTATTTTGTATTTCTCTTTGTTTTTTCGGGATATTATCGTTGACTGCGTCAAATTCCAGTCCATTTGCCCTGCAGTATATGACCGCTTCTCGCAAAAGGTCTCCCTCCCTGCATGTCCAGAGGATAATCTTGTCTCCACACTGCTGCCTATGTATTAGAAACTGGAATAACTCTGTATTGGGTTCTCCCAGTTCCGGGTATTCCGCTGTATTTAGTGTGCCGTCGAAATCCACGGCATATATCTTATTCATCGCGCTCCTTTCTCCTCCGGCTCCACCGGCCGGAGGGAATCTATGGTTAATAGTTCTGTGATACAACTATTGGTGCTGTAATTTTCTTACTCTTTTCACTGGTAATACTGCAAATTCTCCAGAATCTTCCAGCCATACTGTGACCGTGTCTGCCATGTGTTCCTTTTCGAACACAATTCCGAGTCGTTCTTTTTCCTCTCCCGTCAGAGTGCATCTTACATATTCGCCCTTGTAAAAATCCCTGGAGCTTTCGTCTTTCCTAGATCTAGAGGTAGTTCTTGTAAGCAATCTCCATCCACTCCTCCCTTGTGTGGTCCTGTTCATAAGCTTCCTGCAGGTAAGCGCATAATCTTTCGCGGGTTGCACGGCAGTTATGTACAGCATCCTTTCCGTCCTTGTGGTGTCTCCGACACAGATAGACTTTTAAGCCATTCTCCTCGCTTCTGGCACGTCCTCCGCCTCCGAATACTACGTGGTGACATTCTGTGTACTGGTAGTTCCAGTTGCCTTCTTCCTTTGCGCACAGGTAGCAGATGCCCGGATATGTCTCCACAATCGGTGCTGGGTGGTGCTTTCGCTTCTTTTTCTTCTGTGGTTTTGGATACATTAATTCGCTCATTGCTCTACGCATTCAATCTCCTCTCCGCTTTTGTCTACTTCTGTCTCAAGGAATTCCTTCCAAAATTCCGGTTCCACCAGCACCGCAAAACTTACACCTTTCATGGAGCGTATTTTCCTATCCATGGCTTTCGCCATATACTCTGCCGCTTCCTGTGACGGTATTGATGCGAGGTATAATCTTCTTGTGGCGTAAGCACTTTGAATTTCTTCCTCTTCTGCGATTTCTTCCGGTACTTCCATGTTATCCGGGCAATATTCCGGAAAATCCTTGGTGATTTCGGTCTGTCCCGGAATCTGTTCTTCCGGCTTTGCCGGCTCTTTTGGCGGTTCTTTTTTGACTTCCGATCTCTTCGGAGCTTCTGTCTTTACTGGTGCTGGCGCCTTTTTCTCCGGTTTCTTTTTCGGTGTTTTCTCCGGCTTTTCCATTTCCGGATATAATGGCTCGTCATAGACTCTCTTATACAGGTCACCTGCTGCCATCTGCAGGTCTTCCGGATACGTCTGAATGAACAATCTTTCAAATCCTTTTGCAAAATCTATGTAGGTATATTCCTGGTTCTCTCCATGATTCCGGAATGGCATTACCTTGATGATATGTTCGGTCATCATGACGTTTGCGAATTCCAAGCGAATCATTTTGAATTTGGTTGGATTTAGGATAGCCAGAAGTTCTCTTTCTATGTCTGAACCGTCCGGATCCTTTCTTTCCCAGTCCAAAAACTTCTGAAATGCATCTTTTCCGGTCTTGAAGTATTCTCTGGCCAATTCTACTAACCAGTCTGTTTCTTCCGGTGCTTCCTGTGCGATGTCGCACAGCTCCATCTGGTCATCGTAATGTGTTTCGGTCTCCCGGATAATTCCTTTTGCCTCTCTTATATCCTTGACTGTTGCTTCTGTTGGAATGGCTTCCTGGATTTCTTCCGGAAGTCCTAACATCTCTATGAGCTTGCTGCTGCCATAACCTCTCCATCTATCATCGATCTGCGGGGAGAATCCTCCGATACTGTACTTTGTATTGACGTCCATGAACCGGCTCGCTGTAGAGCGTCCGATTCCGAATGTATCCTTGGCATATTCCCAGATGTTCTTATATCCTGCCTGTTTATATAGCTCGTCCTGCTCTGTTTTCTTGAGGTAATACCCCACTGATATGAAATCTTCCGCGATATCGTTCAGTAGAGCTCTTATGATTGTTGTCATTTCGTCCAGTGACTCAATTGCTCTTATGTTATTGTCCATGCTATCCCGCCTTTCTCATTGCTGTATGAATCCTACGCTTAAATATTTCCATAAACTTGACTACATCTTCTCCTGGATCCTTGTTGTATTTGCCACGGACCTGAATCACTTCTTCGCCTCTGATTTCGACTGTGTAGTAGCTCTCCTGCGGTTCCGCCTTTTTTCGGATGAACAGAATGCAAGTTTCTCCGGATACCATTCTGTCTATGTAGGTGGCTACACAATGGTGCTGACTTTGTCCTTCTCGCCTGATTTCCCTTACTCTTTTTGGCAATCTAATCAGTAGGTCATCTGTCTCCATTTCATAGATTGTCCAGCCTCCTCTTTTTATTGCCTCGCTTAGCATTCCGTCCTTTTCATCGTCTTTCTTTCCCTGCAATTTCGCTTTTCTTTCTTCCTGTTCTTCTATTAGCTGGTCATGGCGTTCTCTTAAGTCTTTTGGATATAACACATAAGGATCGTTCATGTCATATCCTAAGACTGCTGCCATCTGCAGGTAATCATGATAGTCTTCCGGTGTCGGACCTCCTGTCTGTACACCTATAGCATTCCATCTCCGCTCTCTCGTGTGTTCGCGGATATACCGAAGCATCTTATGCGGTGTCGTGTGTCTCATGTACGTCGTGAAATCTCTTCCATATTGTGACATTTCCTGGGTCTGTTCCCATGTCACCCGGATTCCTGCCTGCTGGCAGTTCCATAATGCTTTGCACTCTCTCAAGTATGGGTCTTTCTTTTTGATGAGATTGTAGTACTCCCCTTGAAGCCCTAATACTTTTTTTAATTTCTTTTCCCGTAAGGAAATCGGCGCATTGCTTCCTCTTCCGATACAGTCGGCAGCTAACTTGTAATATCCTGCTTTTACAAGTTTCTCAATTCCCTGGTATTCCTTTGCTGTATCGATATAATCCTGCTGGTAGAACGGAATGTTTTTACAGGCGAATTCCGGTAATCCCGAGTATTCCAGTTTGCTCCCCTTTAATGCCCTCTTTAGGTTTCGCGGATATAGGACTGCTTTTTCCTCTTCTTTTTCTGTCCCCCAATAATATCCTCTGTATTCGTATCCATTGCACCAACGCACCTGATTTGTGGTCTTGTACCTGTGGTAAGAATAGGTACCGCGTTTATGCCATCTCTCATCGTATGTAATCCTTATAGTTTCGTAGATGTCAAATTCTGTTCTCTTTCCCAAGTGTATCCACTGGTGTACATGAAAGTACCGGAATACGAATCCGGCCGGCGTCTTCTGGATCAATGCGGCGCTTGATCTGTCTTTTATATTGGGATTCTTTTTGTAAGTTTTATATGTTACCGTCCTCTTACAGTATCTGCATTTTCCTTGCCGTCCGTATTTGTGACCGGAGAGCTCCTGCGTCTTTCCGCAACAGGTGCATAATCCTAAATTCTTGCCGGATTCATAATACATATATTGTGGTACGGCGTCTTTTTTCGCCCAGTCCTCAAAATCTTTTGGAATCTCCGGTATAATCGACATCTCATCATCGATTATATCTGTTTCTTTCCGGTGCTTCTCGTACTGCTGCCACGTCAAAATTGCTTTGTGTGGACTTTCTTCGCCGTTTTTTGTGAAATTTGTTATTATCTTACGGTCTTTTTCTGTGATCCAGTAGGTTTGATATGCCGCATATTCCCCTGCATCGTAACGCACCCCTAACCACAGGTTCTCAATGGTGGCTGTCCGCCACTTTTCCTCGACTGTGTCGTAGGTATCGTATTTTCCATCGTGCAAAAAGATTCGATACGCCGGCGTATTGGTATGCACCTGCAGGTCTCTGTAGTAGAATACATCTACTTCCAGTATCCCTTCCGTTTTCCTTGCTCTATAGAATTTCCGGTATTTTGGTCCTTCGACCGGCGGTCCTTGATATCTGTCGTATCTCTGTGTGAGCCATGCTTTTTCCCGCATTTCTTTTGTTGCTTTCATGACCGGAAGCTTTAGTAACTCGCTCTTTTTCATATTACGCCTCCAGGAAGTAATCTCTCGCCCACTCAAATACCGTCATGTCTGCCACATAGTGTTTTCCGGTATCCTTTTGGATTTTCTTGCAATTATCTTCAATCAGTTTCATACAAGCTTTTACAGATTTCGTGCGGCGTCGCACACACACCGCAAAGTGTTCATCGATGCACTGGCTTTTTAAGTAATCCAAGATCGGCTCAACCGGAATCTGATTATTTTTGTAGTCTGCTGCCTCAATGTCCAGTTTTCCAATGGCTGCATTCATGTAGTCCGTCAGCTCTTCTGAGCGTCCTTCAATCAGATCCTGTGCAAAAACTTCTGGAATACCATTCTCCTTGGCAAGTTCCTTTATCCGGTCTGCATCTCCTTCCTGTAATAATCCTGATGCACACGCATTCATTTCCTCTATCGAGTCCATATTTCCGAAAATATCATACATTCTTCTCTCTCCTTTTCATTTCGCTTGTCAGCCATTCACTATAAGCGTGATGACCGCTCTCTATTTCGACCTCATGCCCTTTTTCCACTATAGTTTTCCACAATTCTTCCCACAGCTCCGCATGTTTTAGTGGAATTCCTTTGGCGTTCCGGAAATCCGCTTTCGCCCACTTTTCCAGATTGTTCTTGAGCATGTTCAATACGAATCTGTCTTCCGAGTGCACTGTAATCTCACATGGCTGTGTCAGAAGCTCCATGGCATCTAGTAAGCATATTAAGGTTGCTCCGTGATAGGTCTCTTCGGATTCGCCAAATCCCTGCCTGGTCTCGTCCTCCCCGTTCTTCTTTTTGTAGGCAACCACAAAACCGTGCGACCTCTTGTATTTACTGGTGTTTGCGCTATCTTGAGCGAGATAGATATCTACTCTGTACATTCCTGTTCCTCCAGTTCTCTCACCCTGTCTCTTGTAAGCTCTGTCGCAACTAAGATAGCGTGATTTGCAAATTCTTCACACGGTTCAAATTTTAAAATGTCCGGCTTTCCTTCCAGCTCCACCTTCCGGTTGTAAACATCGCAATATTCTTTCACGCGATAACGGTCCACCATGTATTTTTTTTCTTTCTTCTCTGCTTCGATACGCTCTCTCATGACCATGATAGCTTTTGCAATTGCCATATCCGCCAATGCTCGGATATCCAGTACCGGCTCCATGTCATGCTCCTTATTCCAAGCGTTATACACGCGTTCAAATTCTTTTAAGAGTGTCTCATTTACTTCGATTTTCGTTTTAAATCCTCCTGTTCAGCCGGATCTGTGTGACTCTCCGGTATTTGTAACCTGTTTTCGGGTTTATGCCCTCCCAGATGTGTGCTATGTAGTAACCTTTCTTTGGTTTGACTTCTTTCTTCCACCTCACGAGCTTGTCCACATGCGGTTCCGGGAGAGGCATATTCCGGGAAGTCGAGTAATTCGACTCTTTCACCCTCGGTTTTCCCTCAGTTCCGTCTTTTTTGGTCTCTGTTGATTTCTCATCTTTCGTCATGTATGAAGAGAGTTTTGTGAAATCTTCATCGTAGCTTTTGGAATCCTTGATGGATTCAATGTATACCCCTCCATGCTCCCAGACTTTCTGAATAAGGCTGGCGGTATCTCCCACATTATTGATGATTAAGTGGATATGCCATGCTCCACGTGTTCCCTTTTCTATATTCCGGATCCAGTAGAGTTCCACTCCCTGCTTTTTATACTCTTTCCGGATTTTTCGGATAAACTTGGAAAAATCCTTTTTGGCAGATGTCATATCTGGTGGACGTTCCTCCACCTTGTATGTCAATGTTACGAAAAGGTCTCCATTCGAGAAAAAGGTCAGCATTCTTTGTCGGCATCTTTTTTCCTTATTTCTTTTATTTACTCTCGCCATTTCTTCCGGCGTTGCTTTTTTTCTTTTTGTTCTCTTTCCTCCTGGAGCACCATATTTCCCGTCATGAAACTCTTCGGTATCTATGATGTCTCCCCCTCGGAAAGAGTAAGTCTTTTTCTTTATAGCCATGTGTTCCTCGTCTTCCGTCCTAAAATTAATAGCTTAATGGACTATTTATAAGGGCGTGAAGCCCTTGTATTTCCTTGACTTTCCCACCGTGTTCAGCTATACTTATATATGGAGAACAGCATATTTTTGTTGGGAAAGTTAGGAGTTTTGTCGAACTCCTTTCTTTTTTTAAACATATCTGACCACCTTATTGACGATTCCGGCCATCGTTGTGATCGCGAGTCCGACTATCATCTGGATTCCTCCCGGCAGTAATGCCAGCTGGCTGTATGTGATCATGTCAGCTGCAGCCCACATAGTCAATATTCCGATCACACCGACTGACCAACTCAGTGCCTTTACGACGGCGCAAATTATTAACTTTCTTTTGTGTGCCTTGATACCCATTTTCCTTACACCACCTTCTATATTCCATGTCCAGCTTTGCTTCCTGAATCACTGATTCTAATGTTCGTAGCTTGGCTATTTCTATTCGCCTTCCTACCTGGCATACTTCCATGCTTTCGCATCGCTTTCTCTGCTCAGCTGCGTGCTTGAACAGAATTTCTTCTATGCTTTTCACATCGCACCTGCTTTCTGCCGTATGGCTCTTTGCTGCATCTGAATGTCTTTCTGTCTCCATTCCTCAAAAAGCTCTGTGTCATAATTAATTGGACTTGTCCGGTTTGCCGGATTGTCGCGCCAGGCGAATGTCTGGCCTGGAGTGGCAAAAGCCCTCATCAAGTACCTTTCTGTGAACCCGCACTCTTTCATTAACTCTGTGCGGTTCATTATCTTTTTTGTGTATTTCATCTTCCTCGCCTCCTTATGCGCTTTTATTTTCTTTTTCTTCTTTTTCCTTTACAAAGAGAATTCCTTCACCGAAAGATAAGAATTTTTCTTTTTCCAGTTCCGACATCTTAGGGATAGCTTTCTCGAATGTCTTTAAAATTTTCTCTTCTTTTTCTGTAAATACATCACTCATCATTTCGCTTCCTTTCTTTGTTGCATTTTCTTTGTGTTTATGTTGCAATTATATGTCACATTCTTGCTTTTGTCAACACTTATTTTGTAACAATGTTGCATTTTGTTATTGACTTTGTTTTTCCTGTGCTGTATACTCAGTTTAAAGGTGGTGAATAAATTTGAATAATCGACTAAGAGAGCTAAGAAAATCGCTGAATCTTACTCAGCAAGAATTTGCTGATATATTAAAGATAAAACGTGGTGCTGTTGCTAATTATGAAATAGGTAGAAACCAGCCTATTGATGCAATTATTTCACTTATATGCGAAAAATTTAATGTAAATGAAGATTGGCTCCGAAACGGAAATGGTGAGATGTTTAAAAAGGTTAGCAGGAATGACCGCCTTGCAAATTGGGTTGCAAATGTCCTGCGTGAACCCGATGAATCTTTCAAGAAAAGATTTTTAGACTTGCTTTCTCGCCTTGATGAATCAGAATGGGAAGCAATGGAGAAAAAGGCTTTATTTTTGACTAACGAAAAAGAGAGCCAGT
>ERZ808240.1828-NODE-1828-length-25028-cov-4.486045_pt1 | contig 25028 bp, 22 predicted proteins | sample MGYA00521084_ERZ808240 | MGnify/ENA primary metagenome ERZ808240 (study PRJEB31516, sample SAMN03275571) | gut metagenome | biome: mammalia-associated habitat; material: feces | host: Papio cynocephalus | place: Kenya | collected 2012-08-06 ... | reverse complement strand
TGGTCATCGGTTCCGGCGGCAAGGTCATCCAGAAGATCACCGCCGACACCAACACCAAGATCGACATCACCGACGACGGCAACATCTACATCGCCTCCGAGGATATCGAGGCCTGCCGCGCCGCGCGCAAGACCATTGAGAACATCGTCTTTGAGCCGGAGATCGGCGCTCTCTACTACGGTCGCGTCTCCAACATCCGCTCCGACTTCGGCGCGTGGGTCGAGCTGGCCCCGGGCAAGGACGGCCTTGTGAAGATCAAGGATCTTGAGTTCAAGCGCACCGAGAAGGTCGAGGACGTGCTCAACATCGGCGACATGACCTGGGTCAAGGTCATGAACGTCGGCCCCAAGGGCATCGACCTCAGCCGCAAGGACGCTCTCAAAGAAAGAGGAGAGGCGTAAGCCGCTGGCAGCGCATACTCCGCGAGACTCATTCGACAATATGTGCGGCGGGGGCTTCGCTCCCGCCGTTTTTATCCGGAGGATCCCATGTACGAAATTATTACGTTACCGAACGGCGTGCGTATTGCCCACGAGAAAATGTCCGGCGTCCGCTCTGCCGCCGTCGGCATCTGGGTCGGCGTCGGCTCGCGCTATGAAAAGCGCGGCGAGGAGGGCAGCGCCCATTTCATCGAGCATATGCTCTTCAAGGGCACGGCCCACAGCAACGCCGCGGAGCTTGCCGGGCGTATGGACGCCATCGGCGGGCAGGTAAACGCCTTCACCTCCCGCGACTCCACCTGCTTCTACGCCCGCGTGCTGGACAGCCATCTGGACGAGGCGTCCGATATTCTCTGCGAAATGTTCTTCGATTCTCTCTTCTCGGAATCGGATGTCGTCAACGAGCGCGGCGTCGTGCTCGAGGAGATCGACATGTATCGCGACACGCCGGAGGATATCGTTGTGGAGCAGCTCATGGGCAGGATCTTCCCCGGTGCGCTCGGAAAGCCGGTGCTGGGCCGTCCCGCGTCGCTCAACGGCATGACGGGCGCTTCGCTGCGCGCGTTCAAGGAGCGTGAGTACAGCCCCGAGCGGATCGTCGTTTCCGTGTGCGGCAGCTTCACGGAGGATAACCTCCAGCGGCTGTGCAGCCGGTTTTCCGCGCTCGCGCCGTCGCGTCCCGCGGCGTGCCGCAAAAGCGCTTATACGCCCGCCGTGGTCGTAAAGCGCAAGGCGACGGAGCAGAACCACTTTTGTCTCTCCTTCCCCGGTCTGCCGGACGGCGACGAGAACCGCTTCTCGTGGCAGGTGCTCTCCATGGCGCTCGGCGGCGGCATGTCCTCCCGCCTTTTCCAGACCGTCCGCGAAAAGCACGGTCTCTGCTACAGTATCGGCAGCTTCACTGCCGCCTATAAGGAGACCGGCATGCTCGCCATCTCCACCGCCGTGGGGCGCGATTCCGAGGAAAAGGCGCTTGCGCTCATCCGCGAGGAGATCGAGAAATTCCGGCAGGACGGCATTACGGACAAGGAGCTGCGCACCGCGCGCGAGCTCATCAAGTCAAGCATCATCCTCTCGCTCGAATCGAGCTCCAGCCGCATGAACCGGCTCGGATCGGGGCTTCTGCTGCTCGGCAAATGCCTTACCGCCGACGAGATCATCGAGCGTTACGACGCCGTGACCACGGAGAGCGTGCTCGCTCTCGCGCGCGAAAAGCTCGCGCCCGAGATGATGGGCTTTTCCGCCGTCGGCCGTCTCGCCCCGGCGGAGGATTATCTTTCCGTTTTCGGGAAATAATTCGTAAAAATCGGCAGAATCTATTGTTCTGCCGATTTTATCTATATTTCTAATATATCTGCCGCGAAAAATGTGGTATTCTCTTCGTAGAAAACCGATCAGGAGGTCTTTTATATGATTACCGTGAATGCTCTCGGCGAAGCCTGCCCGATGCCGGTCGTAAAGGCAAAAAAAGCGATCGACGCGCTCACCGCGCCGGAGACCGTGCAGGTACTCGTGGATAACGATGCCGCCGTGCAGAATCTCATCCGTCTCGCCGGACAGTACGGCCTTTCCGTCCGCGCCGAAAAACAGGGCGAGGCGCAGTTCGCCGTCACGATCGACGCCACCGGCGCCAAGAAGGACGTGGCCGACGAAGCCGTCGTATGCGCGCCTCTCAAGCAGGGAGAAAAGAACATCGTCGTCGCCATTTCCAAAAACCATATGGGCGAAGGCGAGGAAGCTCTCGGCAAGACGCTGCTCAAGGCCTTCATCTTCGCCCTGACGCAGCAGGACGCGCTGCCGAAAACGATCCTCTTCTACAACAGCGGCGCTTTTGTTACGAGCACCGAAGGTCCGTCCATCGAAGATCTCAAAACGCTCGAAGCGCAGGGCGTGGATATTCTCACCTGCGGTACGTGCCTCGACTACTACCATCTCAAGGAGCAGCTCCTTGTCGGCGGCATCACGAACATGTACTCCATCGTGGAAACGCTCGAAAAGGCCGACGTTGTTGTCAAGCCCTAAAATCCCTTATAGAAACGTAAAAGCAGCAGACGCGCATGTCTGCTGCTTTTCTATCTGTTGTTATGTTTCGTGGGCTTGTTCAATGCACTCCAAGGTCGCTTATCTCATATTCCATATATTCCATGCCGTTGCTGCGATACTTGATCGTATAAGTCACCCCGTTCGCGTCAAAAACCTCTTTCAGCTTTTCATACGGACTTACTGTCTCATTTGACCAGTCGAATAATGTCCTGTATTCATTCCATGTGAATGTTCCGTTTTTCTGTATTTCCACAAAAAAGCCGGCAACATAGGAATAATAGGTGCTGCAATACTCCTCATACTCCGTCAGCGGAGAGCCGGACGTGATATGAATATCGTTCAAGGCGGAAATGCAGTCAAGAAGTTTCCGGATCTCTTCCGCGCAGGAATCGTAGCAATTCTCCCCTGTCTCACTTAGTTCGTCATGCGCCAAAGACATGACATATCCCAGCTGCGTCGATACCGTGTCCTCCGCCTGAATGTACTCGGAGCTGTTTTGCGAAACGTTCTGCGCTACAGCGATATCAAAAGGCAGCTTCTCCCGCAGCAGCTGAAGCGGCGATACGCCGCCGGATATCCGGGAAAAAATGCCGAGCGCTCCCGCCGCGACGATCACGACCGTTGCGACGATCCAAAATCCGCTTCTCCGCGCGCCGCTTTTCCCTGTTCCCGAACGCCGTTCCCCATCGTACATTTCCGCGATCCTCCGTTCTCTTTGCTATACTCGAATCTCCGGAGTAATTGTAGCATCTCATTTACTTTAAGTAAATAATTATTTTCTTTAGAACAATTATAATTTACCGGAAACGTTGGTAGCATAGTTACGGGGTGACGCTATGAATACCGAATATCCCGAGAAGTACACGACGTTGGGTTTAAAGATCGCTTATTATCGGAAAAAAGCCGGATATACGCAAGAGACCTTTGCGGAAAAGATCGGGAAGAGCGTAAATTTCCTTGCGCAGGTCGAGGGCACGGGAACGGTACGCGGCATTTCTTTGGAAACTCTTTTCAAAATCGCTGAATGTCTGAATATTCCGGCATCCAAACTGCTGGAGGATGATTAGCACCACCCCGGCGGATCAGTATATATTCTATAAAAGCAGCAAGCAAATTTGCTTGCTGCTTTTTCCGATAACCGCTCAAAATGTTCCGATAGAGCTGACCGTATAAACTATGTATTCCGATCCGTCATCATCCATTCGGACGGAATACGGTATGGAATTTTCATCAAATATTTCCTTGATCTTCTCGTATGGGTCTTTCGTCTCCTGGAGCCAACCTGCAAGCGCATTATATTCTTCCCAGGTAAAGCGGCTGTTTCTCTGAACGGACGCAAGATAATCGGCAGCATACCGGTAATACGTATCGCAGTAATCCTCAAAGTCCGTCAATGGCGAGAGCGTAAGCACATGGAGCTGTTCCACTGCTTCAATGCTGTCCAAGATTTCCTGTATGCTTTCACTGTAGCCGTCGTAGAAATTTTTCTCCTCCCGCTGCATATCCTCGTAAGCCGCTTGCATAAAGTCGCTCAGCTGCGCACGGGCCGTTTTCTCTGCGTCCAGATACGCCGCGCTCGTATAGGAAATATCCAGCAGGCTGGCGAACCCGAGGTTGTTTTCCGGAAGCGGCTCGTGCAGCATTGCAGCGGACGCCTCCGTGCCGGTGGGGTCGCTGGCATTTTTGCTCTCCCATAGCGCGGTCAGATTCTGCCCCCAAACCGCCTCAACGAGCGCTACCATCACCGCCAGTGTTATGACCGCGCTGAGCAGGGGAGACGAGAGCTTTTTCTGCACCGCCTCTTTTCGTTCGTTTCTCGCCCCGGAGTAACCGTTAAAATCATAGATACGCATCTGCCATACCGCCCCGCCCATTTCTATCACAGAAATAATATGCTCACGTATATAAAATGTCAATATGCGTCAGAAAAGCGCGGCACCCCTGCCGCGCTTTTCCAAATTCTGTTATCCGGTCGTCATGCCCTGCAGCTGCTGACGGAGGATGGCAGGGGTGAAGAAAAGTCCCTCGCCGTGGTCGGCGCGGAGACCGAGCCACGCGCCGCTGCACGCCTGATTTTTTGCCGCGAACGCGATCGGGAGCGCCGCGCAGCCGGCAAGTACCATATCCTCCAGCTCCCGCTCGAGCGCGCCGCGCCCGGCGGAGGAGGCAAACGTCAGCTCTTCATACAGCGCGTCAAACTCGCTGTTTGCGTAGCCGGAAATGTTCCACCCCGGCGACGACGTTCCGTTCCAGAACGCGCCGTTCCCATTGTTCCAGTAAAAGGACGCAAGGGCGAGGTACGCGTCATAGTAGCTCTGCGAGGCGGTCAGAAAGAGATCGAAGTCTCCCTCCTCCGCCGCAGCGAGCGCCTTGTCTGGCGAGAGGACGGTGACCTCCAGCGCGATACCCGCCGGGGCGCACATATCCTTCAGAAGATTGGCCGTGCGCACCCACGCGGTTGAGGAATCGCTGCACAGAATGCGGAAGGAAAGGCTCTCCCCCTTCGGCGATTCGCGCACGCCGTCGCCGTTTGCATCCGTATATCCGGCGCTTTCAAGAAGCGACGCGGCGCTCTCCGCGCTGCATACCGCGGCAGCGGAGCCATCTGTTCCGTAGGGGATGGAAAATCCGTAAGCGGGCATCGCACCGCCGAAGCCGGTGAGTGAGAGCGTTTCCCGGTCGGCGCAGAGCGTGATCGCCTCGCGGACGGTCTTATCGAGAAGCAGGGCACTCCCCCTGGAAGCTTTGTCCGTGCGCTGGTTGAACTCCACGAGCAGCAGTTCGCCGGACGTGCCGTAAGCCGTGCTGCGCCCCTCGGAGAGTTCCTCCGCAGCGGCCTGGGAGAGATTCCACGCCGCGTCGATCGCATTGTTCTCCAGCGCCGCAGCCAGATCGTCACAGCCGAAATGCAGCTCCACGATCTCGGCGCGGGCGGTGCCGTTCCAGTAATCCTCGCTGCGCCGCAGCGTAAGAACGCCGTTTTCGTATTTATCCCAGATATACAGCCCCGAGCCGGTCATCGTCTCTGCTGTCGGAGCAAGCGCGGAAAGGCTCTTTTTCGCCTGCGATGCGTCCTTCGGAATACCGGAGGTCGTATACTCCATGCCGGGCAGCGCGTTCCACACGCTCTTCGGCACGAGCGGCACATGGGAGAGGCATTCCTCCACCGCCGCCACATCGCCCCAGGCGAGGAACGAGAGGTGCGTATCGTCCGTGACCGAAATACCGGTCGTGTCGATCAGCTCGCAGCCCGGATACCCATAGAGCAGAGAAAAGTCCTTCATGGACTGGAGCGAAAACTCCACATCCCGCGCCGTGAGCGCCGTACCGTCGTGAAACTGCACGTCGCTCCGAAGCGTCAGCGTCCAGAGCATGGCCCCGTCCGCGGCGGCGGGCTGCACCGTATATTCCTGACAGACGCTGTTGATGTACCGCCCGGTCTCGATGTCGGCATAAAAGAGCGTATCGTACAAAAGCGAGATCGCCGCGGCTGCGGCATCCGTTTCGGCGGTGTACGGATCGAGCGAAGATGGCGTTTCGGAAAAGCCGAGGCGGAACACCGTCTGCCCACTCTCCGTTTTTTCCGGTTCGGGACGGTAGCCGCACGCGCCGATCGACGCCGTGAGCGCGAGAACAAGAAGCAGTATCCAAAATTTGGATCGGAATAGTTTCATACAGTCATCCTTAAAAAAGCCGGCCGACGTTTATCTTTAAGACGCACACGACCGGCTTTTCGTTCAGAGTGAGGATTATTCGATGCCGGTGAGATCATAGCTGTCCAGCCAGTTCTTCGCCGTTTCGCACACGGTGCGCAGACAATTCTCGTCAAACGGGCTGTCCAGTCCGGCGTTTTTGAGAAGCGTAGTGAACACCTCGCTGCCGCCCTGACGGGTGTACGCCATGTAGCGCTCCCAGGCTTCCTTGCGGTCCTTCTGCAGCAGCGCCCAGATCTCCAGCGCGACGGTCTGCGCGAGGCAGTAGTCGATATAGTAGAACGGGCTCTGGTAAATGTGGAGCTGCCGCTGCCAGCCCTCGCCCTCACTGTAGACAGGGATGTCGCCGTCGAGCTTCATCCACGGCATGTATACGCCGAGCAGTTCCTTCCAGACGCCGTGGCGCTCCGCCGGGGTCATGTCCGGCTTTTCGTAAACGACATGCTGGAAGTGATCGACCATCGTTCCGTAAGGGATGAACGTGAGCGCTCCGGCGAGATGGCTGTAAAGGTACTTGCGGGTATCCGCGCCGAAGAAGCCCTCCGCCCACGGCCACGCCATGAACTCCATGGACATGGAGTGGACCTCGCACGCTTCCATGCTCGGCTCGTCCATCGGAACGCGCCATGCATTGAGATATGCCTCGAATGCGTGGCCGGCCTCGTGTGTCACGACCTCCACGTCGTGCTGCGTGCCGTTGAAATTGGCAAAGATGAACGGGACGTCATAATCGGGAATCGTGCAGCAATAACCGCCGGCGGCCTTTCCCTCGGTGGAGAGCACGTCGAGCAGCTCGCGCTCACGCATCATGCGGAAGAACGCGCTCGTCTCCGGAGAGAGCTCGTCATAGAATTTCTGGCCGTGGGCGAGGATGTGCTCGGCGTCGCCGCAGGGACGCGGGTTGCCGCTGCGGAAGGAGAGCGCCGCGTCCGCAAAGCTCAGCGGATACGTTTTGCCGAGGCGCCTGGCCTGCTCCTGATAAATGCTCTCGGCGACCGGCACAAGATATTTATGCACGGCGGCGCGGAACTTCTCCACGTCCGCCTTGCCGTAGCAGTTGCGGCCCATGCGGTAGTAGCCAAGCTCCGTATAGCCCTCGTAGCCGAGTTTTTTGCCCATCGTGTCGCGCAGGCGGACGAGCTTATCGTAAATGCGGTCAAGCTCGCTCTGGTGCTCCTTATACCATCCGCCCTCGGCCTTCCATGCAGCAAGGCGCTGCGCGTCGTCTGCGCCGGTCTTGAACGGTGAGAGCTGCGAGAGCGTATATACGCCGCCCTCGAACGGGATCTGTGCCGAGGCGATGAGCTTATCGTATTCGGTCGTAAGATCGTTTTCCTTCTGCAGCTCCGGGATGATTTCCGGTGAGAACGTCTTGAGAGCGATCTCGGCGTTGAGGAACATCAGCGTGCCGTATTCCTTTTCAAAGTCCGCGCGGTACGGCGAGGCGAGCATCGCGCCCGTCCACTCCTGCGAATATTCCTCCAGTTCCGGAGAGAGTTGGTTCCAGAAGCCGTTCTCCTCGTCATAAAACTTGTCGCGCGTATCGATGGTGTGTCGCACCTGGGCAAGCGTTGCAAGCGTCTGGATGTGCTTGAAGAGCGTTTCCTTTTCAAGGAACACAGCCTTAGCCGCTTTATAGTTATCCGCGGCGCGCAGCTTTTCCGTCAGAGTGCGGATGGAGGTCTTCAGCGCCTCACCGTCGGGCCGCTCGTAGGGCATTTCACGAAATTTCAAGGCTTCCATAAAAAAGCTCCTTATCCATAAAATTATCCGGAAAGTATTTTAGCCTACTTTCCGGATAATTTCAACCTTATTGCGTTTTCCCGCCGGTCACGACGGCGACGGAAAATCTCTTCCCGGCAGCCGTCACGGGGCAGACGGCCATGCCGACGCCGTAGAGCTTTGTGAGCGTTTCGCTTGTGAGCGCTTCCTCCGGCCGTCCCGCAGCGAGCACGCCGCCGCCTTGGAGGGCGAGCACCTGCGTAGCGTACCGGAACGCCTGATTGGGGTCGTGCGTGGAAAAGAGCACAGTGAACCCCTCCCCGGCCAGAGCGCTCACGCGCTCCATTACGAGCGCGCTGTTGCCGCAGTCAAGATTGGCCGTCGGCTCGTCCATAACGAGAACGCGGGCGTTCTGCACCATAGCGCGCGAAAGCAGCGCGAGCTGCCGCTCGCCGCCGCTCACGCGGCCGGATTCCCGGTGGGCCAGATGCGCAATGCCGAGACATTCCATGGCTTCGAGCGCCGCGGCCTTATGCTCCGGACGGGGAGCGTCAAAAATGCCGATCTGGTTGGTGAGTCCCATCATAACAACTTCAAGCAGCGTATAGTTAAACGACGGAACGCACGACTGCGGGATATACGCGATCTCCCTCGCCGCAGCACGGCGGTCAAGCGTGCGCATATCCTTGCCGTTTACGAGGATGCCGCCCTCCGACGGCGCAAGAAAACCAAGCACGCAGCGGAAAAGCGTGCTCTTGCCGACGCCGTTCGGCCCGAGCACGGCGGCAATGTCGCCGTCGGCGGCGGTAAAGGTGATATCGTGCAGCACGTCCGTGCTGCCGTAGGAAAATCCGAGGTGGCTGATCTCAATGCTCACGGTCCGCACCTCCCCGCAATATGAGCCAGACGAACACCGGCGCGCCAACAACGGATGTCAGAATGCCAAGCGGGATCTCCCCCGCCGTGGCGAGACGGGCGATGTTATCCACGACCATAAGGAACGCCCCGCCGAGCAGTATGGACGCCGGGATGAGGCGCTTATAGTCATGCCCGAAAAGCATCCGCGCAAAGTGCGGGATGACAAGGCCGACCCAGCCGATCATGCCGCTCACGGAAACGCAGGCGGACGTGATGAGCGTAGCGCACACAACGATGACAAGCCGGAGCCGCGTCGTATGCACGCCGAGACTGCGCGCTTCCTCCTCACCGAGCGTCAGCAGATTGATACGCCAGCGCAGCAAAAAAAGCGGCACCATGCCGATGAGCGCCGGGATGAGGGCAAACTGAAGATCGCGCGTTTTGGCCGAAGAGAGAGAGCCCATCAGCCAGTACGTGATGGCGGGGAGCTGCTGCTCGGTGTCTGCGACGAGCTTTATAAATGATGTGCCCGCCGAAAAGAGCGAGCCGACAACAATACCGGCGAGCACCATGGCAAGCGTGCCGTTCATGCGGCTCGCCCGGCTGATGCACCACGCAAGCGCCACGGCGCCAACGCCGAAGACGAACGCACTCACCGTCACGCCGAAATAGTTGAACGACAAAAGGATGCCGAGCGCCGCGCCGAAGCCTGCGCCATTGGACGCGCCGAGAATGTCCGGCGATACCATCGGGTTTCGGAACATGCCCTGATACGCCGTACCCGCGACGGAGAGGCCCGCGCCGACTAGCGCCGAGAGCGCCACGCGCGGCAGCCGGATGTTCAGCACGACCGTCTTTTCCTGGCCGGAATACAGTCCCGCCGGCGCTTCCGCGCCGAAGAGTTTGCAGAGTCCTTCCCGAACGGCATCCCACAGTATACGGAAAAGCGTTCCCGGCGCGACGGCGAACCGCCCCAGCAGGAACGAGGCGAAAAACAGCAGCAGAAACGCCGCCGCAAGTACCCGGAACCGCCGGGCATAGACCGATGTTTTATCCGCCGTAGCAGCGTCCCTCCCTTTTCTGTATTTTCACCAGAGAATAATACCACGCCGCACACGTCTCTGTCAACGAAATCAAAAAAATTACCCCGGTACGGTTTCATTCGTACCGGAGTAAGAAAAGATTTTTCAGGGATAGTATTTGCGGAAGACCGCCTGAGCCGCGGCGTCGGCGGCGTCAAGCGCCTCGTGATACTGCCGGATCAGCGCATGTGCCTCATCCGTCAGGTGCGAGCCGTGCGCTCCCTCCCGGTCGATGAGACGGACATCAAATTCCTTTTCGATGGAATTGATGATCTTCCACGCCTTGGAGTACGCCATGCCCATGGAGGCGGTGGCGCGGTTGATGGAGCCAAGCTCCTCCACGCCTTCGAGAAGCTGAACGATGCCCCGGCCGAAGCCGAGATCGTTCGGATCGTCGCTGTTGCGGAATTTGATGATCGTTCTGCAGCGCATGGTGTATCCCCCTTTTATTATGTCAGTCCTTGACGGTCTCGCGGACGATCTCGACGATGTGCGATGCGCACAGGCCCATCTCTTCGAGCAGCGCCGCCGCAGGACCGGAGTGACCGAATTCGTCGTTCACGCCGACGCGGTGCACCGGGACAGGGTGTTTCCCGCTCACGAGAGAGCACACGGCCTCGCCGAGACCGCCGATGATGCTGTGCTCTTCGCAGGTGACGATCTTCCCGCACTCGCGCGCAGCGGCAAGGATGGTATCCTCGTCGAGCGGCTTGATGGAGCAGACGTTGATGACGCGCGCACTGATGCCTTCCGCAGCAAGCGTTTCCGCCGCCTTGAGCGCTTCTGCGACCATGAGACCGGTCGCGGCGATGGCGACATCCGTGCCGGTACGGAGCACCTCCGCCTTGCCGATCTCGAAGGAATAGTTCTCCTCTTCGTGGATCACGGGCACCGCGGCGCGGCCAAAGCGGATGTACACCGGGCCCTTGTGCTCATAAGCCGCTTTGACGGCGGCGCGCGCTTCCACATCGTCCGATGGGGAGAGCACGACCATGCCGGGGATCGTGCGCATGAGCGCGAAGTCCTCGCAGCACTGGTGGGACGCACCGTCCTCGCCGACGGAGATGCCGCCGTGGGTGGCGCAGATCTTGACATTCAAGTGCGGGTAGCCGACGGTGTTGCGCACCTGCTCAAAGGCGCGGCCCGCGGCAAACATCGCAAACGACGAACAGAACGGCACGAAGCCCATCGTGGAAAGGCCCGCGCTCACGCCGATGAGATTCGCCTCGGCAATGCCGCAGTTGATGTGGCGATCGGGATAGGCCTTCTTGAAGATCGCCGTTTTGGTGGCACCGGCGAGGTCGGCGTCCAGAACAAGGATATCGTCATGCTCGGCGGCGAGCGCCGTTACCGCGTTGCCGTAGCTATCGCGGGTAGCAATTTTTACAACGTCCGCCATCATTCCGCCTCCTCTTCGCGCAGCGCCGCGGTGAGTTCTTCCATCGCGGTGCGGTACTGTTCCTCGTTGGGGGCTTTGCCGTGCCAGCCCACCTGATTTTCCATAAATGACACACCCTTTCCCTTAACGGTCTTGAGAACGATCGCGGAGGGACGTCCCTTTTCCGTCTCGGCGCGCTTCACGGCCTCGTCGATCGCGTCAAAGTCGTGACCGTCCACGGTCTGCACAAAGAGACCGAACGCGGCGAACTTCTCATCGATCGGATAGGGGCTCATAACGTCGCTCACGGCGCCGTCGATCTGGAGGTTGTTGTTGTCAACGAACACGAGCAGGTTGTCCAGCTTGTAGTGCGAGGCGAACATCATCGCTTCCCAGACCTGGCCCTCTTCGATCTCACCGTCGCCGAGGAGCGTATACACGCGCACGCCGTTTCCGAGCCGCTTCGCGCCGAGCGCCATGCCTGCCGCCGTGGAAACGCCCTGGCCGAGAGAGCCGGTGGACATGTCCACGCCGGGCGTGAGGTTCATGTTGGGATGGCCCTGCAGACGGCTGCCGATATGACGGAGCGTCTTGAGCTCATCCACGGGGAAAAAGCCGCGGTTGGCAAGCACCGAGTAGAGCGCCGGGGCCGCATGGCCCTTTGAGAGCACGAAGCGGTCGCGGTTTTCCCAGTGCGGATTTTGCGGATCCACATTCATATGCTGGAAATAGAGATAGGTGAGCACATCGGCGGCGGAAAGGCTTCCGCCCGGATGCCCGGATTTTGCCGCGTAAACGCCCTCGATGATGCCGAGGCGCACTTTGCAGGCGGCGATCTTCAGCTGTTTCATTTCATCCTGCGTCAAAATGCAAGTACCTCCCCCGGCGGGTCTCCCCGCCAAAAGTATTTTATAACATATTGATTATAGAGTCCCCCGGCGATTCCGTCAAGAAAAACAAACGCCTCCGAAGAAAAGGTTCTTCAGAGGCGGATGCATCATTTAATATGAAACAGTTTACTCCATCGCGGCGGCCAGCGAGCCGAGCCGGTTTTCAATGAACGCCGGAACATCATCCAACGGTATCTCCAGCGCGACGGCGAGTTCGCCAAACAGAAGCCCCTCCGCGCGGCGGAGGTATTTTTCGTCCGTGCTGCCGATGCGCTTCTGGCGCTTTTCGGCCTCGATCTTCTTTGCGCGGATGGATTTTGCCAGACGGATGAGATCCATGCAGTCAAAGGACGTGATCTGCTTCTGGTAATAGTTGCGCAGCGCGCTGAGATTCTTCTCCGTGCAGATCTCTGCCGGAACGCCGGGCATGGCATCGATAACAGCCTCGGCCTCGCCGCGGTTCATCACCGGGCGGATCGGCACTTTTCCGCTGTCCGCCGGGGTCTGGATGGTGCCGGTCTGGTACATCGGCCGCAGAAGATAATACGGTTTTCCCAGCTGTGTTGAAGAGAATTTCACAGATATGATCTCCTCCACCACACAAACGCCCGTTCCGCCATACATGACCTTCTCACCGATGGAAAACATTTTGCACCTCCCAAATGCATACGCCAACGATCCCGCATACAAAACCGCCAGCAACCTCTTTCTTTAAGATTCTAAAGAGATTATACCATATTTCCAAAATGCGGTGCAAGCGGAAAATTCACAAAATTGTTACATTTTGGAGTTTACAGACGCCATCTGTGCAGATTACCACCCAAAAATGCAAATTGATTCCTCCATCTTGTACGTTTTTTTATTGACTATAAACGTTCACTATGCTATATTGTCACTAAAAGCGGGATAACGTTACATAGTGTAGCTTTATTCAACACAAATCGCTTTTCCGTTTGAAATCGTTAGCAATAAATTTTAAGAATAAGAGGTCGAACACAATGAAAAAAGTTATCTCCGTTCTCCTTCTGGCGTGCATGCTGCTCACGCTGACCGCGTGCGGCGAAAAGGCTCCCGCTGCTGCCGAATACAAGCTCGGCATGGGCGTGAGCGTCAGTCTGGATTCCTCCGACACCAACCTCGCTCAGGTTGACGCCACCGTCGCTACGGTCGTCACCGACAGCGAGGGCAAGATCGTTCTCTGCCGCATCGACTGCGCGCAGAACAAGATGGATGTCACCGGCGGCCAGGTCGATACCGCCGCGACCTACATCACCAAGCGCGATCTGAAGTTTGACTACAACATGGTCAAGTACTCCAACGCCACGCTCGAGTGGTTCGAGCAGGTCGAGAACCTTGAAAAGTACGTTGTCGGCAAGACCGCCGAGGACATCAAGAACATCGAGACCCGCGTTAACGAAGAGGGCTACAACGTCGCCGTTGACGAAGAGCTGTTCGCTTCCTGCTCCATCAGCCTCGAGGCCTTCCAGGAGGCCATTGTGAAGGCCTGCAACGACGAGAAGGGCTCCACCTTCACCGCCGTCCCCGGCTCCTTCACGCTGGGTGTGTCCGCTATCTCCAACTCCACCGAGTCCGTGTCCGCTGCCGATTCTGAGGACGGCAACGCCGTGGTCAAGATGTATACTGAGTTCGGTGCCGCCGCTGTCGATGCCGACGGCAAGATCCTCGCCGCTCTGACCGACGCCATCCAGCCCAAGATCACCGTGAGCGCCGAGGGCGAGATCCTCAACAAGGACTACACCGCCACCAAGCGTGAGCTCGGCGACGACTACAACATGGTCAAGTACGGCAACGCCATTGCCGAGTGGGACGCCCAGGCCAAGGCTTTTGCTGACTACACCGTCGGCAAGACCGCGGACGAAGTGATGAGTCTCGACACCACCACCAACGCCGAAGGCTATCAGGTCTCCACCGACAAGACGCTGCTCGCCTCCTGCACGATGGCCATCGACGGCATGCAGGCTGCCATTGCCACGGCGGTGAACAACGCCCGGTAATCTCCGCGAAGCAAATGAACCGGAAAAAGAATACCCGCGCGATCGCCGCGCTTCTCTGCGGCGCTCTGCTCGTCCTTGTTCTTCTCTCCGGCTGTTCAGCTTCCGCCGAACCTGTCAAGGCGCAGGGGAAAAGCTATTTCACCTACTTTGACACGGTGACCTATATTTACAGTTATGCAGGCGATTCGGCAGAACGGTTTTCGGACTGTTCTGCCGAAATTGCTGATATACTCGGGGAGTACCACCAGCTTTTTGATATCTACCACGAGTATTCCGGCATAAACAACCTCTGCACGGTGAACAAAATGGCCGGCGGAGAAGCTGTAACGGTGGATGCGCGGCTGATGGAGTTTCTGCTCTATGCCAAGGAACTCTATGAGCTGACCGGCGGAGAGATGAACGTTATGATGGGAAGCGTCCTCACGCTCTGGCACGACGCGCGTGAAACAGCGTCGGACGATCCGAAGAACGCCTACGTTCCTACGGAGGAAGCGCTCGCCGAAGCAGCGAAGCACACGGACATCTCCCTGCTGGAGCTGGACGCGGAAAACAACACCGTCCGCATCTCGGACCCTCTCGCTTTGATCGATGTCGGCGCGCTCGGCAAGGGCTACGCCACCGAAATGGCAGCGCAGAAGGCCGAAGCACTCGGCTGCGAGAGCTATGTTCTCAACGTCGGCGGCAACATCCGCATCATCGGCACGCGGCCGGACGGCACCGGCTGGAAGACCGGCGTGCGTGATCCGAAGGATCCAGACGGAAGCTACTGTGCAAAGCTCCTGCTCGCCGATACCTCCTGCGTCACCTCCGGCATCTATGAGCGTTATTTCACCGTGGACGGCGTGCGGTATCACCATATCATCGATAAGGATACGCTCTATCCCTCTACGCTCTTTACCTCCGTCACGGTCGTGACGAAAAACAGCGGTCTTGCCGATGCGCTCTCCACCGCGCTTTTCTGCATGCCCCTTGCCGACGGCGAGGCGCTGTGTGAAAAGCTCGGCGACGTAGAAGCGCTCTGGGTACTCCCGGACGGCGAGCTGCGCATGACCCCAGGCATGGAGGCTCTTCTCGTTTCGGATGAGCCGTCCGTCGAATCGCAAAGCTAATAAATACTGCAAGAAGAAATGAATGGAAAGGTTGGATTCTGATGGCATTCCGTAAGCGCCTTCAGGCGGTTCACGTTCCCCATCACAAGAACACCGCCGGAATGAAGGCCGAGACCCTTCCCCCGCCGAAAGAAGTGCTTCTCCCCATGAACATGCACATGGGCACTCCCGCCGTGCCGGTCGTCAGCGTCGGCGACTATGTCCGCGTCGGTCAGAAGCTCGCCCGCGGCGAAGGGAACATCACCTGCGAAGTGCATGCGACCGTTTCCGGCACGGTCGTATCACTCGATCCGATGCCGGAGCTGTTCGGCAATGATCTGCCGGTCATCCGTATTGAGAACGACGGGAAAATGGAGACCGATCCCGCGCTTGCCCCCCGCACGGCAGAAGATCTCGCCGCATTCGTGGAGGATCTGCACGAGAGCGGCATCGTCGGTCTCGGCGGCGCGGCGTTCCCCGTTGACTGGAAGTTTGACGCGGCACAGCGCAACACAGTCAAAACCATGCTCATCAATGGCGCCGAGTGCGAGCCATACGTCACGAGCGACAACCGTATGATGCTCGACCACGGCGAGGATATCCGCCGCGGCATCGAGATCCTCAAAAAATACGTCAAGCCCGACAACTTTGTTTTCGCCATTGAAAACAATAAGCCGAACGCCATCGCCGCGATGAAGGCGCTCTTTGCCGACGATCCCACAGTGAGCATCATTGAGCTTGAAAGCTCCTACCCGCAGGGTGCCAAGCAGATGATCCTCTACAACGCGCTCGGCAAAGTCGTTTACGCCGGTCAGCGTCTTGCAACGCTCGGCGTTATCATCATCAACGTCTCTACGCTTGCCAAGGTCGCCAAGTTCATGGACACCGGCATGCCGCTCGTTGACCGCGTCGTCACGGTCGACGGCTCGGCCATCAAAGAGCCGAAAAACCTGCTCGTCCCGATCGGCACGCCGTACCGCTATCTGGTCGAGGCCGCCGGCGGGCTCAAATGCGAGCCGGGCCGCGTTGTGAACGGCGGTCCGATGATGGGCCACGCCGTCCCCTCGCTCGACTACCCGGTGCTCAAGACGACCGGCAGCGTGCTGGTCTTCTCCGAAGCGGACAGCGTTATCCATGAGCCGACGCCGTGCATCCACTGCGGCCGGTGCGTGTCCCACTGCCCGATGAATCTCAACCCCACCGCGTTCTCGGACGATCTTGAGGAAGAAAACGGCGATAAGCGCGCGCTTCTTCTTGACCGCGACCATGTGAACTTCTGCATCGAGTGCGGCAGCTGCAGCTACGTCTGCCCGGCGCACCGCCCGCTCGTGGAGAACAACCGCGCGGCAAAGAAATATCTCAAAAAATACAAAGCCGATCATAAGGAAGGAGGGAAAAAGTGATGGATAAGCGGTTCGAAACTCCCTCTTCCCCGTTTACCCACTGCGGCGCAAGCACGCAGCGCATCATGCTCGACGTGATCATCGCTCTGCTGCCCGCCACGGCCGCTGCGATCGTGATCTTCGGTGCTCCGGCGCTCGTGCCGATCCTCTCGTGTGTGATCGCCGCTGTTCTTTCCGAGTTTCTCTTCAACGTGATCACGCACCGCAAGCAGTCCATCGGCGATCTCAGCGCCGTTGTGACGGGCCTGCTGCTCGGTCTCAATCTCAGCACCAATGTTCCGGTCTGGCAGTGCGTAATTGGCAGCGTGTTTGCCATCGTGTTCGTCAAGTGTCTGTTCGGCGGTCTCGGCCACAACTTCGCAAACCCCGCCATCACCGCGCGCGTGTTCATGCTCGTCTCGTTCACGCAGGTCATGGGCGGCGCGATGCCGAAGGGCGTGGATCTCGTGACGAGCGCCACCCCGCTCGAAGTTCTCTCCACCGGCGGCGAGGGTCTCCCTTCCCTGCTGGATATGTTCCTCGGCGTGCGCGGCGGCGCGGTCGGCGAAACGTGCGTTATCGCGCTTCTCATCGGCTTTGCGTATCTCGTCATCCGCCGCGTGATCCGCTGGTACGTCCCGGCGATCTTCGTCGGCAGCGTGTTTGTGCTCTATTTCGTCACGACCGGCAGCGCCGTCACCGCGCTCTATGAGATCATGGCGGGCGGTCTGTTCCTTGGCGCGATCTTCATGGCGACCGACTACCAGACCTCGCCGATCAACAACAAGGGCAAGGCGTTCTTCGCGCTCGGCTGCGGCATTCTGACGTTCGTCATCCGCGAATACTGCGCGTATCCGGAGGGCGTGTCGCTCTCCATCCTCGTGATGAACATTCTTGCTCCAATGATCGAAAAATGGACGGCGGCTACGCCGCTCGGATTGGGAGGGCCGAAAAATGCAAAATAAAGGCAGCTTTCTCCGCTCGGCTCTGACGCTGATCGTTCTTTTCCTCGTGTTCGCTCTGCTGCTCACCGGTCTCAACGTATGGGCCGGGCCGCGCATCGAGCTGAGCGAGGCTTCCCAGGCGCTCGGGCCGCTCATGGATATTTTCCCCGGCGCGCAGGGCTTTGATCTTCTCTACAGCAATGACGGCTCCGCCGGAAGCGAGCTCACCGACGTTCCGGAGACCGTACAGAGCATCTATACCGAGACCTCCGGTCTCGGCTACGCGATCCTTCTCTCCACCACACAGGGCTACACCCACGATCCGATCGAGATCTCCATGGCCGTGGATACCGAGGGCAGGATCGTCGGCACGCAGGTGCTCTCCTACCCCGACACGAAGGACATGGGCGTGGATACGTACCCGCAGACCTATGTCGGTCAGGATTCCACTCTTGCGGACGTGAGTCTCGTCGCGGGCGTGACGTACTCCTCCAAAGCGTTCCATGACGCCATTCTCGATGGCTTCACTGCTCTCACGGCGAACGGGCTTGTCAGCGCGGGCGTCAAGGGCGACGCGCAGCTTCTCACCGAGCTGATCGCCAGCGTGTTCCCCGGCATGATGAACAGCGAAGGCGCGATGCAGGGCGAAGAGATCGAGACCGGTCTCGACGGCGTGACCGCCGCTTACAAGGCCCCGAACGGCGCGGGCTATGCGCTCATTGCAAACGTGGACGGTGCGGGCGTGCTCGCCATCGCCAACACGACCGGCAGCGCCTGCGTCTACGATGTGGAAGGCAACGTCGTGACCGACTCCTACGCCGACTTTGCCGAGACTGCCGCCGCGTATGCACGCGATAACGGCGATCTCTACACGGATGACGATATCTCGAAGCTCGGCGCTTATTACTCCAAGGACGCGGATTACGCCGTGCTCGGTCTGGACGGCGTATACAACACCGTGACCGCCGCCTACACCGTGACGGAGAACGGCGAAACGCTCTACGCCTTCGTCTCCCGCCCCTACGGATACAGCAACATTCCCATGGCCGTCTACTACATCCTCAATGCCAACGGCGAGATCGTTATGATGAACGCCAAAGAGTTCATTTTGGAAAAGGAATACTTCTCCAACTACACGCTCGATCCGCAGAGCTACAAGGACGGCTTCGTCGGCGTGACCGGCGAGACCATGACGGACGACATAGCGTTCATCTCCGGCGCGACGATGACGACGAACGCCGTCAAGACCGCCACGCACGACGTGTTCGACGCCTTTGCCACTCTGAAAGAGAACGGAGGACTTGGCAATGAATGAGAAGAAAATGACCGTTAACCCGATGTGGGTGCTGTTTCTCGGCGCGTGCCCCGCGCTGGGCACGACCGGAACGCTCCAGGGCGCCGTTGCCATGGGCGTTACGGTTTTCGCCGTGATGCTGCTCACCGCGCTTGTGATGGCGCTGCTGCGCCGCATTCTCCCGGAGCGTGCGATCATCGCCGCGACGATCCTCACGGCGGCGCTGTTCACCTCCGCCGCACAGCTCGTGCTGCATGCGGTGCTGCCGTCCGTTTACAAAATGCTCGGCGTCTATCTCGCCGTGGCCGCCGTCAACCTGCTGGTGTTCAGCCGCAGCGCCGATAACGCCTCCGGTCTCTGCGTCGGGAAGGTCGTCGTGACCGGGCTGGAGTTCCTCGCGGTGATCGCCGTCGTCGCGCTGCTGCGCGAACTGTTCGGTCTCGGCAGCGTCTGGGGACAGGAGATCGCGTTCCTCAAGGCGCACACTGTCTCGTCGCTCCAGAAGCCCATGGGCGGCTTCCTGGTGTACGCCATCGTCGCCGCGATCGTAAACGCCGTCTTCCCCGCCGCCTGTGCCGCGGAGGAAGAGCCCGGCTTTGCCGGTGTCGCTGCCGGTACGACAGAAGGAGGTAACGAGTAATGACGTTCAAAGCCATTGTCGGTATCGTGCTTGGCGCAATGCTCGCCAACAACTATGCGCTCGAAAAGTTCCTCGGCGCGGCTCCCCTGCTCGGCTGGTCTGCGCAGGAGAAGAAGATCACTGCGCTCGGCTCGTCCGTGACCATCGCCATGTTTTTCACGGCAATAATCGCCGGTCTCGTGCAGACCTACGTTCTGGACGCGCTGTCTCTCGGCTACCTGCAGACGCTCGTCTACGCCGCTATCGTCCTCATCGTTGTGTACGTGATGGAGGCTATTGCAAAGGCCAGCGGAAAGAGCTTCGGCATTTACTTCCCCGTGATCGCGCTCAACAGCGCGGTGCTCGGCGTCGCGGTGAACAACGCGGCCGACGGCCTCAATTTCGGCGAGAGCATCCTCACGGCGCTCGGCGCGGGTCTCGGCTTCTGGCTCGCTCTTGCAGCGTTCGCCGCCGTCCGCAGCAAGATCCGCGAGCGCTACGTCCCGAACGCGTGGCGCGGTCTGCCGATCTATCTGCTGACCGCCGCCATTCTCTCCATGGCGCTCCTGGCGTTCTGAGCAACTACTGAAACACCCCTCCGATCCAGTAGATCGGAGGGGTGTTTTCTATGTTGGGGCAACCACGCTGGCGGGAAGAGCCGCGCCCAACTTTTTGAGGGCAATTCACAAGGTCTCGGTTTTATTCGTCCTCACCGTCGTCATCGTCTTCACCATTCTTTTCGTCCTTCTGGAGAAGAACCTTGCGGACAAGGATGACCGCCACGGCGATCACCGCCACGGCCAGCACGCCGATGATAACGAGAAGAACCGTATTCGTCTTTTTCACGGGTTTTGCCGGAGTCTCTTCTTCGCCAATATCCGTGCCGGCAGGGATCGGTTGGATGGTCTCATAGCCGCAGACGGAGCAAACGCCCTTCTGCTCGCCGTCCTCGGTCGCGGTGGGGGCTTTCAGAACCGTCCATGTATAGGTGTGAAACGCTTCATCTGCATGTTCACCACTGGTTGACTGATGCCAGTGAGAAATATCATTATGTTCCCAGACGCTGGAGAAAACCGGTTCGGGTGTCGTATTGGAAGTAAATGTCACAGGGACGGTGTTGGAGTAATAGGGATCGGAGGTCGTGCCGTTGCCGGTGAGCTGGACGCTCACGCGGTAGTAGGTCGTCCCCTCGGTCTGCTCGGGCTTATAGCTGGAGTTCGTCGCGCCGGGGATGGCTCTCATGGCGGCGGTGCTGTTTGTCGCGGCACTGTACCACTGGTAGACGAGCGTGCCGCCGTCGCTGGACGTTGCCTGGATGGAGAGAATGAAATTGGGGTTCTCATCGACCGCCATCGTGCCGCCGACGGGCTGCGTGATGATGCTGAGCGACGCCGCCTTCTTCGTCACGGTGATGCTCGCCGCGCCGGAGAGCGTATCGCCGCCCTCGCCGCGAAAGAGACAGGCGACCTTCCAGCCGTTCATGTCGTAGGGGATGTTGCTCAGTGTGAGCGTCTCGCTGTCGCCGCCGGAAATGCTCAGTGACGGGAACGCCGTGCGCGCGGCGGTGTAGTCGTAGATCTGCGTGCCGTCGGCGCTGACGATACGCCAGACATAGCTCGTCGCGCCGTCAGCGCGGGCAATGAAAATCGCGCGGCCGCCTTCGGTGACGGTCTCGCCGGTCGGGTCCTTCGTCGTCACCGGAGCTGTGGGCTTGGCGTTCACGGTGATGCGGCAGAACGAGGTCGTGACGGCGCCGGCGTCGTTCACGAACTGGCAGTAAATATCTGCGCCGTTATAGTCCATCGTGGCCGCAACGGAGAGAGAAGCGGTCGTCGCGCCGTCGATGGGCTTGGGAGCTTCTTCTCCTTTTTTATAATACCACTGGATACCTGCCGCGCCGGTCGCTCCGGCGGTGAGCGCAATAGTGTCGCCCTCGGTCAGCGTCTGGCTGGTGGTGCTCACATCCTGTGTGAGAGCGGGCTTGGAGATCACCGTGATGGTGCAGACAGAAGACTGGGTATTCCCGGCCGCATTCTGCACGAAGCAGTAAAACGCCGCGCCGTTGATCGAGGCGTCCACCGCGGCGATCTGGTAGGTGTTGGAGGTCTGGCCCTCCACCGGCGTATCGCCCTCCGGATGGACGCTGTACCATTGATAGGACAGCTCTCCGCCCGTCGCTTCTACGGTGAGCGTGAGCGTCTGCCCTTCGATCACAGTAAGCGCCGCGGGTACATCGGTATTGATGACGGGTGCGTCGTCCGCGAGCGCCGTCGTGCCGAGTGCGGCGGTCATAAGCACCGCCATCAAAACGGCAAAGAGTCGCTTTGAAATAATCTTACGCATAGTGTATTCTCCTCCCCCGCGCCTTGCGGCGCAGGATGAATGATCCGATTTTCTTTCCTGCTTATTAGACGCAGGAATGCGGCAAAAAGTTTTCGAAGACCGCAAAAAATGTCCCGAAGCGTCATTGTAGCGTTTCGAGACATCTTTGTCAATAAAAGTTTGCTTCCAGAATTCGGCGGATCAGCCGAGCTGCCGGAGCGATTCCTCGAGATTGGCGATCAGCGCTTCGAGCTTTTCGGCGCGCTCGCGCTCCGTGGCGACGACGTTGGCCGGAGCGCGGGACACGAAGCTCTCGTTGGAGAGCTTGCGGCGCTGGTTTTCCAGGAAGCCGCGGTTTTTCGCAAGCTCCTTTTCGAGCCTCTCGCGCTCCTTGTCGAGATCGACAAGCTCGCTCATCGGCAGGAAGCAGCGCGCATCCTTCGTCACGATGCTGACCATTTTGTCAGCGTCCGCCGGCACCTCGCCGGAGACGATCACTTCCCCGGCATACGCCAGACGGCACAGGTAGTCGCGGCCATTCTCAAAGGCTTCCCTGTCCTCAGTGACGATATAGAGGTGCGGGCGCTTGGACGGCGGGACGTTCATCTCACTGCGGCGGCTGCGGATGGCGCGGATGGCTTCCATGACCTTTTCAAAGCGCGCGCTCTCCGCCGGGAATGCCATATCCTCGCGGTAGACCGGGTACGGTTGCACCATGAGTGCGTCGCCCTCGTGCGGCAGCGCCTGATAGATCTCCTCGGTGATGAACGGCATGAACGGGTGGAGCAGCTTGAGCGTTTCGGTGAGCACATAGAGCAGCACTTTCTGCGCCTGCACGCGGGCCGTTTCGTCCTCGCCGGTCAGACGGGCCTTGGTGAGCTCGATGTACCAGTCGCAGAAGCTGTCCCAGATGAAGTCATAGATCTTCTGTGCGGCGATGCCGAGCTCGTATTTGTCGAGATTCTCTCCGACCTCGCGGGCCAGCTCGTTGAACCGGGAGAGAATCCATTTGTCCTCCAGTTCGAGCGATTCGGGCAGCTCGTTTTTGTCGATCGTGAGATTCATCATCACGAAGCGGGAAGCGTTCCAGAGCTTGTTGGCAAAGTTGCGCATCGCCTCGCAGCGCTCCGGGAAGAAGCGCATGTCGTTTCCGGGCGAGTTGCCGGTGATGATGTTGAAGCGGAGTGCGTCCGCGCCGTAGGTGTTGATGACCTCGATGGGATCGACGCCGTTTCCGGCGGACTTGGACATTTTCTTGCCCTGCGGGTCACGGATCAGGCCATGGATGAGCACCGTGTGGAACGGGATCTTTTTCATGTGCTCGCAGCCGGAGAAGATCATGCGCGCGACCCAGAAGAAGATGATGTCGTAGCCCGTGACGAGCACATCCGTCGGGTAGAAGTAGTCCAGATCCTCTGTCTTATCCGGCCAGCCGAGCGTGGAGAACGGCCAGAGCGCGCTGGAGAACCAGGTGTCGAGCACGTCGCTCTCGCGGCGGATGTTCTTTGAGTGGCACGCCTCGCACTCGCAGGCGTCGGTGCGGGAAACGGTCATATGGCCGCAGTCATCGCAGTACCACACAGGGATCTGGTGGCCCCACCAGAGCTGGCGGGAGATGCACCAGTCGCGCACGCCGTTCATCCAGTTGAGATACGTCTTGGCGAAACGGTCGGGCACAAATTTGATCTCGCCGTCCTCCACGACGCGGATGGCTTCCTTGGCAAGGGGCTGCATCTTCACGAACCACTGGTCGCTCGCAAGCGGCTCCACGTCGTTGTGGCAGCGGTAGCACGTGCCGACGTTGTGGACGCACGGCTCGATGGAGACGAGATAGCCCTGCTCCTCGAGCTCCTGCACGATGGCTTTGCGGGCCTCGTAGCGGTCCATGCCGTCCCACTTGTAGCCGCCGGTGATCTTGCCGTCGCCGTCGAGCATCAGGTACTGCGGCAGATCGTGCCGGAGGCCGACCTCAAAGTCGTTGGGGTCGTGGCAGGGCGTGATCTTCACGCAGCCGGTGCCGAACTCCATATCGGCGTGCTCGTCGCCGACGATGGGGATCTCCCGTCCGACGAGCGGGAGCGTGACGGTCTTGCCGATCATGTCTTTATAGCGCGGATCCTCGGGGTTCACCGCGACGGCGGCGTCGCCGAGCATCGTCTCGGGACGGGTCGTGGCGACCTCCACGCTGCCGGAGCCGTCCGTCAGCGGGTAGCGGATGTGCCAGAAGAAGCCGTTCTTCTCGACGTATTCGACCTCGGCGTCGGAAAGGGCGGTCGTGCAGTGCGGACACCAGTTAATAATACGCTTGCCGCGGTAGATATATCCCTTTTCATACAGGCTGCAGAACGCCTCGCGCACGGCCTTGGCGCACTGCTCGTCCATCGTGAAGCGCTGACGCTCCCAGTCGCACGAGGAGCCGAGCGTTTTGAGCTGCTCCACGATGCGGTCGCCGTAATGCTGCTTCCAGTCCCACACGCGCTCAAGGAACTTTTCGCGGCCGAGATCGAAGCGGGTAAGGCCCTCCTTGCGGAGCTCGGCCTCCACCTTGATCTGCGTGGCGATACCGGCGTGGTCAACGCCCGGCAGCCACAGCGCGCAGTATCCGCTCATGCGCTTCCAGCGGATGAGCACGTCCTGGATCGTCTCGTCGAACGCGTGGCCCAGATGGAGCTGGCCGGTGACGTTCGGGGGCGGGATCACGATGGTGAACGGCTTCTTGTCCGGGTCACGCTCGGCGTGGAACCAGCCGCCGTCCGTCCAATAGCGGTAGATCTTGCTTTCCACCTGCTTGGGATCATAAATCTTCGGCAGTTCTTTCATTCTCATTCCTCCAAACAAAAACGCCCCGGAGATAAACTCCGGGGCGCAAAAACTTACGCGGTACCACCCGATTTCCGCTTTACGAAAAGCGGCGCTCGTATTCTCTGTAACGGGAGAACCCGTCCGTTTCTACTTTGTTCAAAACGGCAGCTCCGGAGCGACCTTCGGCTGCGGCTTCACAAGGGCTTGCACCGTCCGCCCTCTCTCTGCGATCTGCCGGGAGCCTACTCCTCCCCTTCTGCGCTTTTTACCAAATCAATATACCGTTATTTGTTTTATTTGTCAAGCGTCGATTAACAAGGGCACACACGTCGGACAGCCAGTCTTTTCGGTGCTTTTTGCCCTTTTGTCCTTGGCGGGCGCCAGCCCGCCTGCGTCCAAAAGAACAAAAATCCCTCGAAAATCCAAGGCTGTCCGA